>Ga0315283_10001368_pt1 | contig 19577 bp, 12 predicted proteins | sample YL17G09_0_MG_FD_204541 | JGI IMG/M metagenome (GOLD analysis project Ga0315283, IMG submission 204541) | Sediment microbial communities from Yellowstone Lake, YNP, Wyoming, USA - YL17G09_0 | ecosystem: Environmental > Aquatic > Freshwater > Lake > Sediment | place: USA: Wyoming | collected... | reverse complement strand
AGCCGCTTACGCATGAGCTGGATTCATTGCTCCAGGGCGAGGCCCCAGGAAGGCTTGCGCATGAATCCCAAATCGCCGAAAGGGAGTGGCGGCAGTTCCTCGAGAAATCGCAGAGGCACGGTATCGAGGTCGAGCTGGAAGGCAGCCGCTTCGCCGTCGCGGGCGAGATAGAGAGGTGGCCCAACGGGCTCGAGCTGGACCGCGAGGAGGTGCTTGAGCTGGTGACGGAAACGTTCTCGGCGACGGAGCTGTCGCAGCTTCCCGTCTACACTGCGCCCAACCTAGAGTGGTGGCTCTTCAGGATACGCGGGGAGAATATCGAGCGACTGCTCCTTTCCGAGAACGGCTCGCTCAAACCCGACGGAAAATGGCCCCTGCGGGCCGTGCCCGTGCTGGAACTCTCCTCAGACGGAGCGGAGGAGCTGAGGGGCTATATGGAGCTGCTCAACCGAAGGGATTCCATGGCGGCGAGCGCGGCGCTCGTGAGCAAGCTCACGAAGTTCGAGGAGGAGTTCGACGAGGTCTATTACGAGAACCTCCGGGACTGCGCACTGGACCTCATCTGGAGGGCGAGCCTGCTCTCATTCGTCAGGGGTGAGAGCGTGCTCGGAGCGCGCGAGCTGCGGGATGGGATAATATTCAGCGACGCCGATTTCCTCGACATGCCGGGTGTCGGCGGGATGCTATGAGGGGCAAGGGACCGAAGCTGGAGCCGCCGGTCTTCATACTGGCCTGCCTTGCGCTTGGGGTCCCAATTTTTCTGTCCCTTGAACTGGGGCGGCCCCTCAAGCCGGGCGCGCACGAGCTCGCGGTCTTTGCCGGTTTCACGGTCGCGCCGCTGGCCGTTCTGATGCTGACCCGAAGGAAGCTGGAGCTCGGAAAATTCGATATGAAATTCCTGATGGGCGTCGGGCTCTACATGCTCTTCGTGCTCATGCTTCTGCCAGTCATCCCGGGCAACCGCGATTTCTTCGAGGGGTACAGGATGGCTCCGGGCGCGGCGGTGCTCTGGGCCCTTCTGACGTACATCCAGGTATCGAGCGTGGATTTCTTCACCAAGAGGATTGTCCAGTTCGAGGTCGAGAGAAAGTGGGGAACGGTCGCAGGAATGGCCGCCCAGTTCGCCGCGTGGAGCCTCGGCCACATACCCGAATATCTCTGGCTGCAAAAGCTCGCCACGCCGGCGGGCGCCGTGCTGTTCCTCGGTGTCACCGGGGCCGCAACGGGATGGCTCTACAGCAGGACGAAGAATGTCCTCGGGATGATGCTCGGCCACTGGCTCCTGAACGTCGGTCTTGCAGGCATATCGCTTGTGTATTTCTGGGGTTAATATAGCGTAACGACAAAGGTAATATATCGGGATTGTAATTGCCTTCTTTAACCGTCAGGGAACTGGCAGGAAGAGGATGATAAGGCATGCTTGAGGGAGTTTCGGACAGGGGCAACAAGGTATACGATGCGATGAAGAGCGCGGGCATGGTCGGCGAAGAGAAAATGGCGAATGCCGACAGGATAACCCAGAGTTGCAAGATGCCAAAGAACATGGTCCTCGCCGCACTGCAGGAGCTCGAGCAGAAAGGTTACGCCAAGCGGAAGGCCCGCGAAAAGGCCGCAGGCTATTACATCCTGCCCGGCAAGTAGACGCGATATTTTTGTCAAACAACAGGTCGGGGACGCGGCACGGCCCGTCCCCGAGCCGTTTATCATAATGGCGTTTAAAACTCACCATTGGAACAAAAGTATTATTATTCCACAAATAGTAGTGTATCCGGTAACTTCGGGTGGCCGTCCCATTCCGAATGTACAGGTAGCCAGATTCATGAAGGCGCAATTGAAACGGCTAGCAATCACCCTCCTAATGGGGCTCCTGCTCATTCCGTTGATCCCTGAAATTCCGACGGCAAAGGCCGATGGCTCCGCATCAGACATCGAGATACTCTATTTCGACGTTCCTGAGGAATTCAGGGTCGACACGAGGTACACGGTCACTGCCGGTCTGCGCAACAACGGGCAGAACGAAATCCGAGACCTGATAGTGGAATTCAAAATTGAAGGCGGGATGATGAACTGGAGCACTATTGATGCCATCTCGCCCGGAAACACGACCAATGTTTCCGTCGAGATATGGACCTGGGAGACCACCGGCCAAACAACCAATATCAGCGTTGAAGCGGGGGGAGCTAAGCTCACAATCCAACGGCTGATTAAGCCCCATCAATTGAATGCTGTGGTGAGTATAACGGATTTCTCAGTGTCCCCGGAACATCGGGTTTCCCATGATGATCCTGTCGTTCAAAAATTCTCATTCCACTTCGTACTGATAAATGAGGGGGAGAATGTGGGTGTCGTGAATCTGACAGTAACGGCAAAGGGGGATGGAGTCGATCGCATCATCTTTGCGAGAAATTATTCGGTGTCCAATCAGACCCCGCAGGAGGTCTACTTCGACTGGGTCTATAGAGCCAGACCCACGACATATTTGAACCATGTGGAGTATCGAGCAGAAATCACAGGGGACATTGGAGACAGGGGAAATTGTTGGGGGACGCAGACCGATATTCATGTTTTCAAAGAATATCAGACTTATGAGATAGTCATAATTGTTATCGGGGTCGTAATACCGTTATCGGTGTTGGGCATATATCTTGAACACTTGAGATTGAAAAGAAAAGCCAGAAGAAGCACCCAGGCACCCGAGATAAAGATGGTCGGCCGCCGGAAGGAATAGATTAGGTCCGGCGCCGACGGCTGTCGTGCGGTTCGATTACTTCTTGTAAACGACGTGCGTGCAGTTGGTGCACTTCCAGACCTCGAAGACATCGTGACCCATCGAGAATGGTATCATGTGGCCCTTGTTGCAGCGCGGACACGGTGGAAATATTCCGTCCATTTATTGCCCCCGAGGCGGCGATTGGGAATGTAATACTTAAAAGCTTCGCGACACAATGAGGAAAAGGGTTAAAGGAGTAAACGGGATTTCCTAAAAGCTACGTGAACTGGAAAGTGGGAAGGGGAGCGGGGGCCGGAAAGGGAACCAATAAAAGGAATAGAAGCGGAACAAGGAAGGGGGAACGATGCCTAAGTGCGCCAAGTGCGGGGTGGATGCTCCTGCGGGGAGCAAGAAATGCCCGTCCTGCGACGCGGTCATCGTTGCCGTTCTCACCGTCAAAAAGGGCCAGAAATCGTCGACGGACAACGTCGCGATGCGGCTCAAGCTTGCCAAGACAGCCCTCGAGCAGAACGACCTGAAGGTCGCACTCAGGCATTGTGATGAGATCATCACGCTCGATTCGAAGAACGTGGACGCCTGGCGGCTCAGGGCGAAGGTCCTCGAGAAGCTCATGAATCGCGTGGAGATGCTCAAGGCCCTGGACATGGCCATATCTCTGGCGCCCACCAGTTCGGACGGCCATCGCGAGAAGGGAGCAGCCCTCCATAGGCTCGGCCGAGCCGAGGAAGCCCTGCGCGCCATCGACAAGGCCGTGGAGCTGGACAAGGGCTCCGCCGAAAACTGGTGTGCACGCGGAGAGGTGCAGTTCGCCCTCGGCAAGTACGATGATGCTCTCAAATCCCTCGAACAGGCTGTGAAGCTGAACCCGTCGCATGCACCCTCATGGCTGGGGCGCGGGAAGGCGCTCGAGGTCCTCGGAAAGATGGATGAGGCGGCGCGCTCGCTGGAGAAGGCGCTGGCGCTCGACCCCGGCAACACGGATGCATGGATGAGGCGGGGCAGAGTGCTTCTGGCGCTCGGAAACGGCGAGGGGGCACTCGAGGCCTACGAGAAGGTCCTGCAGAACACACCCAAGACCGCCGAGGCGCTCAGGGGCAAGGCGCTGGCACAGAGCGCCATAGGTGACTACGACGGTGCGATGACGACCTACGAGACGCTTGTCGTTCTGGCTCCGAATGACGGCGAGGCATGGCTCTTCCAGGGAAGGGTACATCTCGAGGACGAGAGGATCGACGAGGCGCTCAGATGCCTCAACAACGCGGTCCGCCACCTTCCCAACAACGCTGAGGCGGCATTCCTGAGAGGTGAGGCGCTCCTGCGGAGCAACCTGTCCAAGGATGCACTGGCATCCTACGAAAAGGCCATCGAGCTTGAGCCTACCATGGTGGACGCCCACCTGGGACGGGCTTTTGCGGCCGAGAAGCTCAAGAAGTTCTCGGAAGCGGCGCAGGCCTATGGCAGGGCGCTGGAACTGGACCCCAAGAACCTGACCGGCTGGATGAAGAGAGCGGCACTGCTCACGGAGATGAAGCGCACCAACGAGGCAATCGATGCATACCAGAAGGCATCCGTGCTCGACCCTGAGAACCCGGATATCTGGAGCAGCCTGGGGGCGCTCTCCCGACAGGCCGGCAAGAACGAGATGGCCGTAAAGGCCTACGACCGCGTCAAGGAGCTCAAGGGGGGGGACGCGGACATCTGGCTTAACAAGGCCGAGGCCCTCGCGAAGATGGCGAGCCACCTCGAGGCCGCAGACTCGTACGGCCGCGCCATCAGGATAAAGCCCAACCTCTTCAAGGCCGTGAAGGGCCGTGCGACGTCTCTGGTCGCCCTGAAGAGGTACATCGACGCATTGCGCTCCTACGACGATTTCATGAAGGTGGAGGCGGGCTCGGCCGAGGCATGGTACGAGAAGGCCGGCGTCTACGAGGCGATGGGAAAGCACGATAATGCGGCCGAATGCCTCGACAAGGCCGTTTCGCTCAAGAAGGACTACGCGGACGCCTGGTTCCGGCTGGGGGCGGCCATGGGCCACCTGAAGAAACGGGAAGAGGCGCTTGCGGCCTACGAGAAGGTCGCTGCATTGAGACCGGATTATCCAGAGCTGTGGTACGCCCGCGGCTCGGTCGAGAAGGAAATGGGCCGCCCCGAGGCGGCACTGGAATCGTTCGCCAAGGCGGTCAAGCAGAACCCGCGCGCCATCGCAGCAATGTTCGCATCGGGCGCCTGCCTCATGGAGATGCGGATGTACGGGGAGGCGCTGGCCCAGTACGACCGCGCACTCGTCATGAATCCGAGGCACAGCTCCGGTTTGATCGGGAAGGGTGAGGCCCTGCTGGAGCTGAGACGTCACAAGGAGGCCATCGACGTCTTCGACAAGGCCGTAGAGGTGAACCCGCGGCTCGCCGCCGCCTGGGTCGGCAAGGGCAAGGCCCTCGAGGGCTCCGGCCAGCCCGCCGAGGCGGTCCAGTGTTACGAGAAATCGGTCCGTGAGAACCCGAACCTCGCAACCTCATGGCTTCAGATGGGCCGTATATTCATGGGCATGGGCGAACTGGAGCAGGCGCTCGAAAAATTCTCGCGGGCGACGGAAGTGAAGCCCGATTATCTCGAGGCCCACTACGAGAAGGCCCTGTGCCTTGACAAGCTCGCCCGCGGCCTTGACTCGCTCAAGTGCTACGAGAAGGTGCTCGAGCTCGACCCCCGCAAGACGCTGGCCTGGCTGAGGAAGGCGCACCTCCTGATGGAGGTCGGCAAGCTCGAGGAGGCTCTGACATCCTACCAGCAGGCGTCCGCTCTTGCGCCGGACTACCTCGATGCCTGGTTCGGACGCGGCCGTGCACTTGCGGCACTGGGCCGCTGGGACGACGCCGGCAAGGCGTTCAACAAGGTCATCGCCCTCAAGAAAGACCACATGGATGCCTGGGCTCATCTCGGCCGTGTACTGTGTGAGACGGGAAAATACGAGGAGGCGCTGGACCACTTCGACCGGGCGATGAAGATAGGCGGGGAGAACAACGCGCTCATTCTCAACAAGGGCGTCTGCTACCTCAGGATGAAGGAGGGCGACCCTGCGCTGGCGCTCTTCGACCAGGTCATCAAGGAGGACGAGGCGAACACGGAAGCGTGGCTCAACAAGGGTGCGGCGCTCGAGCTTCTGGGAAAGAGGGACGAGGCGCTGGCCTGCTACGATCATGTGGTCCAGATAGACGAGGGGAACGTCGAGGCGTGGGTGAAGAAGGCCGGCGTCTGCTCCGTACTGAAAGACTACGATGGCGCGCTCTCGTGCCTGGATGTTGCCGAGGATTCCAATCCGAGAGCTAGCGAGGTCTGGCTGGCCAGGGGAAAGCTCCACCGCGTCACGGGCGACCATGCGGCCGCAAAGGCGAGCTTCGATAGGATACTGGAGCTCAAACCGAACAATGTCGAGGCCCTGCTCTTCAAATCCGATGAACAGATGGCACTGGGGGACCAGGCAGGAGCGCTCACGACGGTGCAGCATGCGGTGATGGTGGCTACCACCAGGCCGGATGTCTGGCTGGCCAAGGGCAAGGTCCTCGACGGGATGAAGAGGAACGACGAGGCCGCTGAATGCTACGAGAGGGTCGTCAAGCTAGCGTCGGACAATCCGGAGGCGCACCTGAGGTACGGCGTGTCGCTGCTGAGGGGCCGCAAGAACGCGGAGGCCCTCGCAGAGCTGGAACGCTCCATCGAGATCTGGCCGGCGAGCGCCGAGGCCCTCGAGATGAAGGCGATCGCACTCGAGCGGCTGGGACGTTCCGCGGACGCGCTCGAGTTCCTGGCCAAGGTCGAGAGGACCGTGCCTCCGAACGCAAAGCTGCTCCTGCGCAAGGGCATCATGCTCACCGGCCTCGAGAGGTTCACCGAGGCCATCGAGAACTACGACCGGGCGCTCGAGATAGACCCGCGCTCCATGGACGCCTGGTTCAACAAGGGTCTGGCGATGGAGAGGCTGGGCCAGTACCACGAGGCCATGCAGGCCTACGACAAGGCCATCGAGAGGAATCCAAAGGACGCCGAAGCATGGATAAGGAAGGGTGCTGCCCTGCAGGGTCACGGCTCGCCCGAGGAGGCGCTCAAGTGCTATGACAAGGCGCTGGAGCTCGACAAGGACAACAGCGGCGCCTGGCTCCAGAAGGGAATGGCCCTTCAGGAGCAGGAGCAGCACGCTGAGGCCATCAAGAGCTTCAAAAGGGCGCTGGAGCTGGAACCCACGCTCTCTGGCGGCTGGCAGTCCAAGGGCATCTCGGAATTCCGCACGGAGGATTACGCGTCCGCATCCCAGAGCTTCGGTCAGGAAACGGAACTGTCCCCGGGAAGCATTGAGGCATGGTTCTTCCGTGGCGGGGCATTGGGGGCACTGCAGAAACATGCAGAGGCATTGGAATGCTTCGACAAGGTCCTCGCACTGGACCCGACGCACTGGGAGGCCTGGAACCGGAAGGGAAGCTCGTTCGCGCGGCTCCAGCGGTACGAGGAAGCGCTCGCTGCCTACCGCAACGCTACCAGGTACAAGCCCGATGCGGCGGAGGCGCACTACAATTCCGGGGTCGTGCTGCAGCACCTTGGACGCCTCAAGGAAGCGCTGGCAAGCTACGATACCGCTGTCTCGTTGATGGGCGCGGATGTCGATTTCTGGTTCAACCGTGCCATGGTGCTTGCGGAGCTCGGGAATGCCGAGGAGGCCATCAAGAGCTACAGCCAGGCGCTGGAGCTCAAGCCTGGCCTCATCGAGGGCTGGGTGAACCAGGGGAACATGTATCTGGCCACCGGCAAGCTGGACGATGCGCTCGGCGCATTCGAGGAGGCGCTGAGGCTATCGCCCGGTACCGTGGAGGCGCTCGTGAACAAGGGAGCGGTCCTTCTCCAGAAAGGAAGGGTCAAGCAGGCCGAGGCCGTTTTCGACGATGCGTTGAAGGGCAACGACAGCAGCTCGGCCATCTGGACCGGAAAGGGGGCGGTCCTCGGAGCGCAGGGCCAGCCAGGCGCTGCCCTGGACTGCTACGAGAAGGCGCTCAAACTGGACCCCAGGAACGCCCATGCAATCTACAATCGCTCCGTCGCTCTGGATGCTATGGGGAGAAGCACGGAAGCGTTCGAGGGCTACGCCAGGGCACTCAAGGCCGATCCGACGATAGCGCGGGCCCATTTCAACCGTGGAGTTATTATGCTCAGCGAGGGAAGGTCCGAGGAGGCGTTGGCGGCCTTCGAGGCTTTCGGGGTGCTGGCCCCTTCCGACGAGCGCGGGTTCCACAACAAAGGTCTGGCGCTGGTGAAGCTCTCCCGCTACAAGGAGGCGGTGAAGGCCTTCGAGAAGGCGCTCGCGCTCAAGCCCGGGTACGAGGCCGCAAGGAAGGCGAAGGAGAAGTTCGCCAGGAAGGCCGGGAAAGCCTGATTCTCGAGCTTGAATAATTCAAGGGTATTGCGAAATCTGGTAGGTACCACGCGCGCTTTAAATATGGCGCACGCCGAGAACAGTTGCGGTGAAATGAATGGCGGCAACATCGGTTCGGTACAGGCGGTATGCGGGGGTCGGAAGGGGGAGCGTTGTCCTGAAGGCCGGAGTGAGGCCCCTGTTGGCTGTGGACCGGGGAGGAAGGGCGAGGTATCACTGCGGCCGGTGCGATGTGGGCCTTGAAAGGGACTGGAGGTTCTGCCCGGAATGCTCGAACTCCATTGGTTGGGTCGTGAAATCCTAGCCGGCACCTCGGATTGGGGGAAATCGCAGGACCCCCGAACCGACGCTGCGGAATCCGCAATATGAGATAACGTTTGCGAAACTCGCTAGATTAATATTTAATACCCCAAGGCAAATAGACGTGCGGTAACAGCGTTGGCGGATGTTTCTGACTTGAAAACTGCCGAGGCGGCCATCGCTAAAATGGAGGAGACGCTCCTCCGGAATGCTTTCGAAGTTGACCTCTCCGAGGCAAGGGCAGTCCTGGACAAAGCATGGGAAGCCCTGAAGGCCGGCAGGTGCGAGGAAGCGCTCAGGCTCACAGAGGAGAGCCGACACAAGATGGAGAACGCCCGCCTCGATTATGTAATGGATGTCATTGCGGTATCCGAAGAGCACCTGAGCGCGGCGGCGGAGCTGGGCGTGGACACAAAGGACGGCCAGCACTCTCTCGACAAGGCAAAGGAGGCGGTCGAGCAGGGGCATTTCGACCTCGCCCTGGAGCGGGCTGTCAGAAGCTCCGAGGAGATCGACAAGGCCCACCGCATGCATGTTCTCCGCTCCATCGCCCGCGGATGGCGTTTGGTCAGGGCGGCCCCGGTGCCGGACCCCAAGGCCCGCGAGATTCTCCAGGACGCCGAGGGGCTCCTCAAGGCCAAGGAATACGGAGCCGCCAACGAGAAGGCCGGGGAGGCCCTGAGCGTTCTTGAGAAGCCGCTGGAGGCAAAGGTCGTCGAGGAATTCCTCAAGGAGCCGGAAGCCACTGTGCCCGAGGAGCTCGTGCAAGTGGTGGAACCGGAGCCTCTCGAGGGGAAAATCACCCAAAAGGAACCTAAGAATATTCCCGAGATGAAACCGGAGAGGACACCGGCGCCGGTACCGGCACCGGAACCTGTGGAATTCCAGCCCGATGTGCCAGCCCGACATGTGCAATCCCCTGCGTTGACATTGCGCACACCTTCGGAAAGAGGACGGGACAAGGGCCGTGGTCGCACAACTGAAAAAGGACTTGTCAACGGGACCGCACTGGCGTTGGAGAGGGGGCTCACCAACGGCAACGGGCTAGTGAACGGCCGCGGATTGGTCAACGGCAACGGGCTCGTCAATGGGCTGCATGCAAAGGGCCATCCCGGTGGCATGACCGAGGATGCACTGCCGTCTGCCCATAGGAAAAGGAAGCAGAGGCTTCGCATCATTGTGATAGCGGTCGCTGCGGCCGTGATGCTGAGCATGATGCCCCTTCTCACGATTCTTCTGCCCAGCACCAAATCGGGGCTTTCTATCGACGGTGATTTCGGGGACTGGAGCGGAAAGACGCTCTACGACGACGGGACGGGCACTGGCGCGACTTCCGCGGATTTGGACATCGTGCGATACGGCGCCGCAAGGTCCGACGGCAGCATGCATTTCTATGTCAAGGTCGCAGGCAGGATGCTCTCCGGGGCGACCTCCGGCAAAGGCGTGGACACATTCAACATCTTCATCGATACCGATGGGAACGCGGCCACGGGATACAGGCTCGGCGGCATTGGCGCGGAACGCCGGCTCGAAATTTTCGGATGGGAAGGCATCGTGAGAGGAAGTTCGCTCTACCAGTTCTCCGGCACGAGGGGCACATCGGACTGGAACGGCTGGCAGTCCATGGGAGGAGCGGCAGCCGCTGCTTCCGGCTCGGAGCTGGAGGCCTCGGTCGCGGCAAACGAGGCCGGCGTTGCGGATTCCGCAAAGTTCAGAATTCTTTTCCAGAGCCAGGAGACCGGCTCCCAGCGTTCGGACCTGGCCCGCGCTCTTGTTGGCGCAAAAGCGGGCGCTCTCGTGGTGAGCCAGGTCGACACTGGCGCATCCATCGTGCAATCAGGCCAGCCGGTGACGCTGAACCTCAAGATGGAGGCGCTCGGCCGCCCGATGAGGGCCACGGGCATCACGGTCACGCGCCTTGGAAACGCGGACCTGTCCTCGGTTGGGGATGTGACGGTGAAGCGGGGAGGGCAGACGCTCGCCTCCGGAAAATTCACGGCAGGCTCGACGAAGCTGACGATGGCGATGGACCTGCAGCTCATAAGACTAGATATCGTGAGCATCGACATTCAAGCGAACATTGCCACTGGGGCCGCATCGGGAAAGACCATTGGATTGGCCCTCGATGGGCATGACGCCGTGGCGGTCGAGACCGGCACCACGACGGTCGTCCAGGCCGCCCTCGCAAACCACTATATCGGCGCTGCTCCGAGCACGATCGTCATTGATGGCGCGTTTGCGGACTGGGACGCGATACCGTTCAATGCGGACCCTGCCGGCGACACCAACAATTCCAACATCGATATCCGGGACACGAGGGCCACCAAGGGCAACAGCACCATCTCGTTCTATGTCGCGGTCGATGGCAGCCTGCTGCAAGGGGCAATGACCCCGGCCGCAAAGGCGGCAAGGCCCGGCCCGCCGGGGCCGTCCGTGCCTCCGGGACCGCCCGGCCCCGTCGTCGAGCCGCCCGTTCTCGTAGGCGCCGACACCGTGAAGGTGTTCATCGACTCGGACGCGAACTTCACGACGGGAAGCCCGTTCCAGGGGCTGATGTTCGGCGCGGATTACGTCCTCGCCGTCACCGGCAGGGAGAGCGCAATCCTCACAAGGGAACTGTTCCAATGGTCCGCAGGCGCATGGAAGCCCATTGCCGGCGCAATCGTCCCGGAGGCGGCACTCGCAGGAGAGAAGATGGAGCTGCAGCTCCCCATCGCCCCGATGGGCATCACGTCGAGCTCGACTGTAGGCGTTTACATCCAGGCCTCGGATTGGCGTGACGTAAAAGATTCTATTACGGACCCGATGGTTCTTAGGGACCCTCTGCAACTCAACGGTGAAGGTGAGATCTATTCCTCCAGCGATGGAAAAGCATGGACATATGAAACGGATATTAGTTCAGATACATTCGTAGACCTTTGCACGGATTTGAATACGGGATACGTCTACGCCCTGGCTAATAATGGGTGGGTATATGAATCCCAAGGTGCCTGGACAAAATGGAACAATATTATCACGTATGCAACTGATGTGGATGATTTTATTGCGATAGCTACAGATTCAAAAACACCGTATTATTACGCAATCCATACAGATGGAGAAGCATTTATTACAACAAATGGTGTCGCTTGGGGGAATTCGGTAGGAGATATCGGTGCAAATACTGATTATATCGATATGTGTATTTGTAATGGTACAGATAAATCAGCAAAATTGGCGGCGATTCGGAGTACGACAGGAGACACAGCATACCTTTCGATAGACAGTGGAGTAACATGGAAAGCATTGGGAGGAAAGAATGTCGGTGACGACGGCAACAAAGAGACGAACACGGGTATTGTTCATGGGACGGGTTGGAACAGTTACTTTTATTTCTTTATCCTACAAACGGATGGAGATGTCCGTTATGATTTTGATGGTAATTCTGCTAATCCGTGGAATAGCATTGCCGGCCCATTTGTTATGACCCCAACAACATGGGTGGATATTGCGTATGAGACATCCTCCAATAAGCTATGGACAATTACATCCACGGGAAAAGTATATTCAAACCCGATAAAAACCGCCGGTAATCCCGGGGATATGAGCGGGTGGGATACTTCACTCGGCACCACGAAAGAGACAGGCGTCGTCGCCATCGCCGTGAACGAGATACCGGAGTTCGGGGAGGTTGTCGTGCCACTTCTTGGCAGTGTGGTGATGTTCTTCGTCTTCCGCCGCCGACAGCGGGGACGGGGCCGACGCAGGGACATGTGATATCCGCCTGAAAATGGGCGTTTTTAGGGGTCATTTAGGGCATATTTGGGACCAAAACATTTTAATTCCCATCGCAATATCAAGGGATACTAACAGAGGGAAGGAGTGTAATGACCACAGTTTACGACGTACGGCCCGACAGGTTGATACCGAAGCTGGCCGAGAAGCTCAAGCAGATTCCAGAGATAGCGCCCCCTGAGTGGGCACCCCACGTGAAGACCGGAACCCACAGGGAGAAGCCCCCGGAGCGGGCCGACTGGTGGCACGTGAGGATGGCCGCCATCCTCAGGAAGGTCTACGTCTACGGCCCCATAGGGACCTCGCGCCTCGCTTCGGCATACGGCGGAGCCCGGGACAGGAGGGACGCTCCCAACAAGGCAGTCTCGGGAAGCGGCTCCATAGCCCGCACCGGCTTCCAACAGCTCGAGAAGGCTGGTCTCCTCACGGTCATCAAGGGAAAGGGCAGGATAATCTCGGCCAAGGGCCGGAAGCTCCTGGATGCAGCCGCCCGGGAGGCGCTCAAGGAGACGCCCAAGGCGGAACCCGAGCAAAAGCAGGTGATGCAGGTCCCCATGCCGGTCAGCAAGCCGCCCGCGGAGGCCCCAGCACCCAAACTGACACCATGAGGTGAAAAGTGAGATGGGTGACGACGAGGAACTGGATGAGCTGCGGAAACGTAAACTGCAGGAACTCCAGGTCCAGCAGGAGCAGATATCCGAGGTGAAGGAGAGGAATGCCGCCCTGGAGTCCCAGAAGGCGGCGATACTCCGCGGCATCCTCACACCGGACGCGCGAGAGAGGCTCGGAAGGCTCAAGACGGCCTACCCGCAGGTGGCCGCCTCGGTGGAACAGCAGCTCATAATGCTGGCCCAGTCCGGAAGGCTCGGGAACCAGCGCATCGACGACAACACGCTCAGGCAGATACTGGAGAAAGTGGTCCCGCAGAAGCGGGATATAAAGATCGAGAGAAGGTAGGGAGAAAGATGGCACACAAAAAGCCCCTCGGAAAGAAGCTCAGGCTGATGAAGGCTATCAAGGAGAACCGCCGCGTGCCCGCTTGGGTGATGCAGAGGACCTCGAGGAGGTTCACGAGGCACCCAAAGAGACATCATTGGAGGCGGGGCTCGCTCAAGAAGTAAGGTGATTTGATTGGCTGGCGATGAGAAGAAGGAAAGGTTGCTGACGGTGCCCTTGCGTTACCCGCACACAATGCAGCGGACCGAGCGCGCCGATTATTCGATCAAGGAAATCCGCATTTTCGTGGGCAGGCACATGAAATGCCCCGCTAAAAAGGTCTGGATAGCTCCCGAGGTCAACGAGGCCATCTGGGCGCGCGGGAGGCAGAAACCCCCGACGAGGCTCAAGGTCAAGGTAGAGAAATGGCCGGACGGGGCGGTCGAGGTCTCGATTCCCGAGAAGTGAGTCCTATTCTTGGGAGTCGGTCATTTTGCTGAAACGGCTCGTCATCAACGGCAATAATTACCTAGGCGTGTTCTGCCGCTCCAGCGACGGGCTCGCGCTGGTGTCGGCTGACGCGAACGAGCATGTGATCGCGGAGCTGCAGGAAGCGCTCGAGGTCCCCGCCGTCAGGATGACCATAGGGGGCTCGAGGGTCGTGGGCGCGCTCTGCGCCCTCAACTCCAATGGCATAGTACTCTCGGAACTCGTGGGCTCGGACGAGCTTGCGTTGATCAAGCGGATAGCCAAGAAGGAGCTCCGCGCCACAAGGGTTCCCGGGAGGCTCAACGCCCTGGGCAACAATGTGCTCGTCAATGACAATGCGGGCCTTGTCCATCCCGATATCGGCAAGACGGCGCACAAGAAATTGATGGACGTGCTGGGCGTCGAGCTCGTGAAGGGCACGATTGCGGGGATGAGGACCGTGGGCAGCGCCGCATCGGCCACCAACAAGGGGATACTGTGCCACCCCAAGACTACACCGGACGAGCTCAAACAGCTCGCCGAGCTTTTCAAGGTCCCCGTCACCGTGGGGACGGCAAACTACGGCTCGCCGATGATAGGCGCGTGCGTCGTGGGCAACTCGAAGGGCGCTGTCGCCGGCCTCGATACGACCGGCATAGAGATGGGCCGCATAGAAGAGGCGTTCGGCTTTCTCTGATGATATCCGGGAAAGATTGAAGAAAAAATATTATCAGGACCAGAGAACCTGCGAGACGACCTTGCCTATTCCGTCGGGGACGCGACCGTCCCAGACCCGCAGGACGTCCCCGAAATCGTGCTCCGCTTCCTTGAGTGTGCGCTTCATGCTGTCCCTCAACGTGTCGGGATATTCCTGCCCCGAGACCACGACGGCGAGATAGAGGAACTTGCCGCCCTCTATCACGACGGTCAGGTCGCCGTGCTCCAGCTTCCTCAGGATTCCGCCATCGGTCTTGAAGGCGTCCCGTATGAAGTCCTGGATGACTATGAGCATCCCGCTCACGCTGCTGCTTGCGACCTGGAGCCTTCCGCCGGTGTACTGGAACACGAGGCGGCCGTCCTCGTGGATGAGGAATATGTACTCGATGCGGGGCAGGGCCGGCTTGGCGGCGGGCACCGGGGCTTCCTTCATGTGCTCTGCGACCGGCCGACGGCACTCCGGGCATTTATTGTCCAGAGATACGTCGACACCGAGAATCTTCTCGGCCGCCGAAAGGAAACCTGCCATGTCCTCGACGCTCGTGACCACCGCATGCACGGGTCTGGAGTTCGAGAACGGCGGTGCCGTCGGGTCATTGACCTCGATGCACACCAGGGAGGAAGGTGAATTGGCCACATACTGTTTCCTGCGCCTTATGGAGTAGCCGAGCCCGGAGAACGGGACATCCTCGTCCGCCGTGCAGAGCTCCTTGATGTTCGAGGCAGGGATGGTCAGCGAGTAGAAACCGTGGCGGAGCGTGATGCCGCTCTTGGCAACCGTGTGAGGCATCATCAGCGGCACCGCCCCGAAAATGATAATAAGCACTATCGCGACGAGCCATATGGCGAGGAAGTAGATGACCTCGGAGACGAAGAGCAACACCAGGCAGCACAGCACGAAGGTTAAGAAGATGATGACGAGGAACCAGGTGTAGGGATACTTGCGGCCCGAGGCGAAATCCATGGATTGGGGGCCCTTGTCCTCGGGCGGCCCGTTCCTCGGAATCTTCTTCATTCCAGCCAACCGGACCAGCACTCCTCAGGCGGCCCTCCGCCGCCTCTGCATAACTATCAACATAATGGCGAGGGCCGAAAACAGCATCGGCAGCTCCAGGCCGGGTATGAACTTGCTCTCCGGCTTCTTCGCCGGCGGTTTCACGACGAGGACCGTGTCCAGGTTGATGTGTATCTGGGCGGTGCCGATGTTCCCCGAGGCGTCCATTGCGCGTACGGTGAGGTTGTACCTGCCCGGTGCCTTGTCCCCTGTCTCGAAGTAGGCTTTGAACTGCCCGTCATTCAATGAGCCCGTGATGCTCTTCCAGCCCGTGCCTCCGAGGCTGGCCTCGACCCTCACGACCCCGATGTTGTCCGTCGCGGTGCCGGTGAGATTTATCCTGTCACCGACAAGGCTGATGGCGCCGGTCGACGGCGTGGTGACCTCCACGACAGGAGGGGCGGTATCCACAAGGCGGAACGTCCTGGCCGCGCTTGCACGGTTCCCGACGGTGTCGACGGCCAGGACCGTGAACGGCACATCGCCCGTTTCGGTCAGACCTTCCGTGGCGAAGCCGTATGTCCAGGAGCCATCCGAGCCAAGGTAAGGTTTCAGGTTGACGCTGTTGCCCTCGATAGAGAGCGTGAGCGTCCCGATGCCCGATGTGTCTCTCGCTGTTCCTTTGAGTGTCACCACGGTCCCGACCTCGAAAGAGGCCAGAGCCTCCGGGGCCAGTATCTTCACATCGGGAGCATTTCCGTCACGGACGTCGAACGCCACCGTGACGTTGCTGGACCTTCCGGCGAAGTCCGTGGCCTTCGCCTCCACAGTGTGCAGCCCGCCTCCCAATCCTCCGGAGGGAAGGACCATGCTCCATGCAGTGCCGCAAAGGGGCAGGTCGTTGTAACGTCCGCCGTCCACCCTGTACATGAGCGTGCGGATGCCCACGTCGTCCGTTGCCCGGCCGCGGAGATCTATGTGCGATTCGAGCTCGTAAACGGCTCCGTACACGGGCGCATCTATGTCGACCCTGGGCGCCTGGCGGTCCAGGATGATGCGAACCGAATCGAAGCGCTCATAGCCAAGCTCGTCGACGACCTTTGCCCATAGGATGTGAGGGCCGGAGGAATAGGAGCGCATGTTTGCCTCCCATTTCCAGGTGCGATTTGTCATGTCCAGACCCGAGGTCATATTGATGTAGGGGTCCGCGTCAACCGTTATAAAGAACGAAGCATGTGTACCGCACACCGCGAACTTTCCGCTCACGGAAAGGGGCTGGTTGCCGTCATTGATGCTGTCGACGGTCGGAGAGGCTATCTTCACCTCGGGATCTCGGTAGAGCAGCTTCACGGTGATGTTGAGATGCACGGTCTTGGAGGTCTCCAGTGTGTCCTTGTTGGAGAGGCACACCACCCAGGTGACATCGGGCGGCAGCCCTCCCGACAAATATGCCAGGTCATCGATGTCATTCATATTTTCGGGGGCGCCGGTCGGCTCTCCCGACAGGTAGCGAGAGAAGTTGACGGCATTGCAGATGAAGAAATCCAGTGTTGCGGATTTTACCGGCTGTACCGTTGTGGTCGAGGTCTCCGGATTGGGAGGCCTCTGCTCCCCTGAAAGGACTTCGAATCTGGTATCGACCAGCAGGGACAGGCCTTGGGACGGATATGACGTGAGCTGGGGCGCCGGCTCGGGGAGCCTTCCGGGCAATGTGAAATTGAACGAGTAGTTCTGGCCCGTGCTTATGTAGGTCTTGTTCTCGAATGCGCTTCCGAGCCTGCTGATGACCTTGATGGTGAAGTTGTTGTGGGCCAGGACGAATGTGGCCCTGCCCTGGCAGTCCGTGAAGTTCCAGATGGCCGGGTACGGGGCCGACACGCCCTCGACCGGGGTGGACTCCTCCGTGAGCCAGTGACTCATCATCAGCACGCGCGCACCGTCCACAGGATAGCCGGCGGAATCCTTCACGGTGACCGTGACATTGGATTGGATGGACAGGGGCAGGTATTTCTCCGTTACCTCGAAGGCGTAATCGTCGCCCCGCCACTTCGATATGCCGGAGCCCCCGCGCTCGCCCCAGCCATACCAGTAGTTCATGTAGTTGTCAATGACCGAGCCGCCGTCGCTCCAGTAGTTGTCCCACTGGTGCCAGCCCCTATCGTAGAATTCTATCCAGACATGGTCCTCGGAGAGCAGGTTCGCTCCTCCCGCGGGTATCAGCGCGGAGCGTGCAGCTGCGATGGTGAGGTCCTGGAGCTCGCCGCAATTGCCATTGTGGGTCGTTGCAATCCTGACGGGCTGGATGGGGCGCTCCCCGTCACCGCTCTCGCGCTCGTTGAGCGGCAGTGTCAGCTCGACCCAGTTGCTGACAGCCTCTATTGCGTGGTCCTTCCAGCCAAATGGCCTCGAGTTGTTGTGGCCCGAATTGTCATAGCCTCCGGGTGCGCCGTAGGCGACGCCGTCCCACAGCGTCTTGATGCCCAGCAGGATGTCGCGGAGAAGCGGCGGTGAGGAGTCCTTCGGATAGCAGTAATCCGGAACGCCGTCCCCGTTGTCGTCCGTGGGCGGGTCGGGCGGGTACTGGGTGTCCGCGTTGGAGAACAGGTAGCTCCTCCAGAACTTGCCGACCGGCGGCGCTGCGCCCTCTCCGGGCGAACCGCTGGGTACGCTCGGGTCTATGTAATCCGGTATCTCGTCGGTTATCTTGGGATGCACTATGTACCAGTAGTAGATGTCCCTCGGGAGCTCGACCTCTTTCAGGGAGCCGGAATCGTTTATCATGTACCGCGTTGTGGAATAATCGTCATAGTCCACGATCCGCACGTAATCGAGGTAGACATCGTTCCCGTATATATCGCGGGCGTTCTCCATGTACAGCTCCGGATGCGATGCCATAAGGGCTTCCTTCGCAGTATGGGCTATCGAGAACGCAAGCTCGTCCACGCACTTGGGCTCGATGCTGTTGATGGCGTCGACATAACCTTTCGCTATCCCGTAGTTGAGCATCATCAGGTGCGAGGCGGGGTCATAGTACCCTATTTCGGGAGTGTAGCCGTAGAAGGCCCATGTCTGGTACTTGGGGTCGACGGAAGTGCCGATGTTGTTGAAGAGGCTGAAGGGCCCTCCCGCACCGCCGACGACGAGGTCCGTCCTGTTGTCGCCGTTGAGGTCGGCAAATGAGGGCGCCGCCGAGGCCGCGACCTGCACGCCTGCGAAGACCGAGGGGTCGTCAGGCGCCCAGGCCGGGACCGTGGCCGTGCCTATGTTCTGGAAGCAATGGACAGCCCCGTTGCCCGCTCCGACGGCAATGTCAAGGTCCCCGTCCCCGTTCAGGTCCGCAACTGCGGGCGCCGCCGGGCCCGGCACGACCGCAATGGCCGAGAAGAGGAGCGCACTTGCGGTCTTGGCGAAGCGAGGGTTCGTGGCGTTGCCGGTATTCTCATAATATTGGACCTTGCCATTCCCGTCGCCGACGAGCATGTCGGCATCACCGTCGCCGTCCATATCTCCCAGCGCTGGGCCGGCAGGCACGGGAACGCTCACGCCGGCGGAGGTCCTGGTCCACCCTTCCTCCTTGTTGAATAGAAGGTCGACCGCACCGTCGACGCCGAGAGCAAGGTCCATCCGCCCATCTTTGTCGAGGTCTCCGGCGGAAGGGGAAAGCATCGGCGCAGTGTCGTTGGGACCGCTCCACGTGAATTGAGGGGATTGGTCGTTGAGAAGCACCGGCTCGTACGCTGTGCCCCCGTTCCTGTAGAACCCGAGGCTCATGTACTGTCCGCCTGCGATGACGTCGACGTCAGTGTCGCCGTCGAAATCGGCGATGGCGCACCGGCCGTTTGGGCCCCAGCTCAGCGTGGCCTCGGATAGCTCCTTGAGCTTCTTGGCGAGGTCCGCACGGAGCCATTCGGGGACGCGGCCAAGTGCCGTAAGGGTGTCCGTGGTCATGCCGGTCTCGAACGAGGGCAATGCCATCTCATGGATCATATGGTCGGGACCTATCGTGAGGAAATAGCGACCGTCCTTCGATATCTCGACGGTCCTGTCGATGGTGTCGAGGAGCACCTGATGCCCGGCATCCCTGCCGCCGGGTTCCGATGTGATGGTAGGCGGAAAGGCGGAGAGCGCCATGATGACGCAAACGGCCAGCGAGGTCAGGGTACGCATATTCGTCAGTATACGAATTGATTCACATATGGATAAAAGTATAGGTAAGAGAAGCCCGGATGGAGCATTGACAG
>Ga0315283_10001366_pt1 | contig 19584 bp, 35 predicted proteins | sample YL17G09_0_MG_FD_204541 | JGI IMG/M metagenome (GOLD analysis project Ga0315283, IMG submission 204541) | Sediment microbial communities from Yellowstone Lake, YNP, Wyoming, USA - YL17G09_0 | ecosystem: Environmental > Aquatic > Freshwater > Lake > Sediment | place: USA: Wyoming | collected... | reverse complement strand
AAAAACCATCTCTTCAATAACCTCTCGGCTCATTAGTCAACCTCCCCAAAAATAAAGTAGCCCACAGATAGGTATTACAACCAAAACAACATCTAATCTTATCCTTTTGTTTTTCGTGCTTTGAAGATATTGAGAAGTTTCCACCCCTTTTTTTCTTCAATAACAGAAGCCTCACTCTTCGCCTTCATGTCAGCCGTCAGATTCGTCAACTGCGAGACGGCTTTGTTCAGGAGATCCAGCCCCTGCTTGTACCCGTAGGGATCCGAAGGCTCAGGTTCCGGTTGTGGTTGTGGCTCAGGCTGAGGCTCAGGTTCCGGCTGAGGTTGTGGCTCAGGCTGAGGCTCAGGTTGTGGTTCCGGTTGTGGTTCCGGTTGCGGTTGTGGCTGAGGCTCAGGTTGTGGCTCTTCCTTTTTCGGAGCAACTGGACACATAGGGCAGAAAACACCCTTGATGGGGCATAACTGCAACACTGGACAGTCTCCTGGAGCTTCCGCGGGGGTTTTATGTGGTTTTGCAGGACATAAGGTACAAAATAATCCCTTCACCGGACAGAAAGCAAATATTGGGCAATCCGCTTTAGGCTGAGGCTCAGGTTCCGGTTGTGGCTCTGGCTGAGGCTCAGGTTCTGGTTGTGGCTCCGGCTCTGGCTCAGGTTCAGGTTCTGGCTCTGGTTGTGGCTCAGGTTCTGGCTCTGGTTGTGGCTCAGGTTGTGGCTCAGGTTCTGGTTCAGGCTCAGGCTCAGGTTCTGGTTCTGGCTCAGGTTGTGGCTCAGGTTCTGGCTGAGGCTCAGGCTCAGGCTGTGGCTCTGGTTGTGGCTCAGGCTGAGGTTGAGGCTGATCACCCCCGCCTCCACCACCACCGCCTCCACCGCCATTTCCTCTTCCTAAGTTAACGAGGTATTGCTGAAGGGTTTTAATTAAGTCAATGCGATCCTTGTTGTTCTGGTTTATGAGCTGGAAAGCTTCCTTCAGATCGGCCTTCGCCCGCGCGTCGGTGATCTGCTGCAGCTCCTTCAGCACCTTCAACAAATGCTCGTTTATCGTTCCCATAAGCTCCCCTTTAGCTTTTAGAAAATTTTACGGTGACTTTAGGAAATTTTAGATTGTCATCCTTATCATCTAATCTATCAGAATTTTTCCCTCCTGTCTCCTTCGGAACCGGAGCCGGTACGGAAGATGGCGAAGGCACAGGCGATGCTGGGCTTTTCTGATAAAAGGCGGTTATCGGAGCCGCATTCTGCATAGAAGTTTGGAGTATGGCTGTCACTCCTCCTATCAAGGACTGCAGTGCTCCCAGTGCCGCACCCATCTTGCTTATCTCATCTGCCAGTGCTCCCTGCGTGGACTGTGCTATCTTAGCCGCTTCCTGTCCGGCACTCAATTGGGCTAGGATACTGCTTATGCTCGAGTCGCTTTCCCCGCGGAAGAGCTTCGACGTGGAGACTGCCTCCACCGGGTCAATGTCCGTGAAGCGCTTCAGCATCTTCCCCTGATAGGCTTCGTTGATGGCGTCAAGCCTCCTATGGTGATTGACCTGGTGCTGATAGAGGCTCGCCATCGCATATGCCGATGACATGGCTGTCGTCTCAATAGATGAGATGGTTATCGCATCAACCACCTGTGGGTTCACAGTATCAGAAGTTCCTGCTCCGGCGCTACCATTGGGATCGGTAGGGTCGGCTGGGTTAGTGGGATCGGTTGTTGGGTCTTGAGGGACGTTAGGATCTTCGGTTGTATCTCCCATGGCGCACTCCTTTTAGTTTTGTTAAAAACCAGAAAAGAAGCAGTAAACCAGAGACAGAGATCAACTTCGGCAGTCTGTTCCTCTATTCCTTTTTAAGCGACTTCAGCAGCTTTTCAGCATCTTCGCCTTCCTTTAGGAGGTGCTTTATACTACCTTCGGTGACAAGCACATAACCAGCCCATTCCCGCTTGTCGCAGCCTTCGGGTAGGGGCATGGAGTCCTCGAGGTATATCCGTAGGGAGCTGGCCAGGCTACTCAGTTTCTTTTGGAGTTTGTGGCCTTCAACCATAGTATCGTCAAGGAGAATCATTGGTATAAAGTTTGGTGCAGGGACGAAACCTACTTACTAGGAGAGTTTCCTTTTTCTTGGATAATTCTTTTGACTACTTGAGCTAGGCCAACGGGGTTTTTGTCTCCCCAAGATGTGTCCACTCTACCATTTTGTTTTAATTTTAATTGCAACACTTCGATCAGCTTATTCCCAATCAATTCATCATCAGTAGTATCGGCTAAAACTAATTTTTCAATTTTCTTCGTAAACGACATTTGAATCTCCTTCTTGAATTTTCGTATAAATAGTTAATAATTTCAACAACTTAGGGCGAACGTTAACAGGCCCCTCGCGACTGCTCCTAATGGGTCCCTGGCCATGCGGACCTCCTTTATCTTGAAGGGCAGTGGGTTCTTCGCCTGGAACTTCTTAAGCTCCTGCTCCCAAAGCTCCTTGAAGCCTTTAAGGGATGCTGTACCGCCTGATAGGACTATGGGTATCGGAGCCGGGAAGTCGAGCTGGCTTTTCATCTTCGCCCATTCCCTAACCAAGGTCGCTATCTCATACTTGATCATGGCAACGTAGTGGTAGTAAAGAGCCTGGCCTATGTCCTCGTCGAGGCCACCTGCATTCAGCAGATCGAACTCTGGGTCCTCTTTTATCTTGAGAACCTGGGCTATAGAGGAGCCTACGGCGTTCGCCGTCTGACTGTCGATCCAATCACCGCTTCTTGCAACCGAGAAGTCCAGAGTGCCCACCAGCTTGTAAGATGCGCACACGTTTATCTGACCGCCGCCATGCGATATCGCTATGCCAGAATGGTCGTCATTGGCGCACTCACCGTAAATTAAAGCCAAGCCTTCATTGACTGGCTCAGGAGTGTAGCCTTGTGATTCGAGAAGCTGCGAGAAAAACCCCGTATGCCACACATTCCCTGTCTTCTGGCTATCGACCGGAACGGCGGGAATGGAGAAGGCGCAGCGCTCGCCAGGCTCATCAGGCTCTCCTATGAGAGCAGAGACCAGAGCACCGATCACCGACCTTCCATCCTTCTCTTGCGGGTTCAGGATTCCCGATGCCATTGGCCTTCGGACTTCTTTGTTGAGTATCCTCGCTATGCCTATGCAGTCATCGCCCACAATGTATGACTTGTCCTTGATGTGGACTGCATTGAGAAGCCCGGCTGCAAGTCGCTGCCTCTGCTCAGTATCCACTTCGACAAATGCATTGCGAAGTCGCTTGACCTCTATGTCTTCGCCTCTTTTCTTCGCGCATACTAGATTGGATGTTCCCACATCAAGTGCAGTGGCCACTCTGGTTCTCCTTAATTTTTTAAACCATCTTGACAGCATCAGCCCGAATCTTTTTTAACTTCTGGACTTCTTCATCATCTATCCGAGTTCTGCTGGTACTCAGAGATAGCGAAGCTATGCTACTGACGGTTTTCGCATTTGGAATGTATGCAGGTTCATCATCTTCATCCTGCCACGGTTCGCTTATCGTTTCTCGCTGCTCTTTAGCCAATGGAAGCCTAGGCATCTCAATAGCTGCAGCATAATTGCTTTGCGGCCTACTGAGGAAAGTGTCAAGAAGCCGAGTCTGTTCTTCAATGAGTTCGCCCTGCGTCCGTCGGATGTAAAATTTCTTATGCGCCATTTAAAAGCTCCCAGAGAGAAAGTTATGCCCTCTCAGTTAATCTATGCTGCCATTTTTCAATTAGCTATGAACCTATAAAGTCAATGAAACCAACCTCTTGTAGTTTAAAATGTATGTACCTGTAATTGCATTGAAAAGTTCTGTACATTTAAAAGCCTCATTTTTCACCCTAAATTATTAAATAATATCATAAAGTTAAATTATTTTTTAAAAAGACTAAAGTTTTAGTTGTGATTTTTCCGATAAGTAGTATGTGAAGAGGAACAAGGGCAAACAACAAGGAGACCAAAGATGAACATAGTGCAAAAGCTGATTAACCATATCAAAGCCGCTTATCCCTGCATCGCGATCCAGACTGTAGAGGAGAAGAGGGCGCAGGCTGACGTGATCGCCGCAATCAAGGGAGCCGACCGCAAGGTTGCAACATGGTCTGCAAGCGAGGGCATTGTGTACCTTGATACCGCAAGCAAGGTCAGTGACTCAACTGATCTCTTAGATGCTCTGCGGATAATTCACTCGAAGCCGAAGGATGATACCATTTACATCATGCGAGATATAAACCAATGGCCAATCGAACGTGACCCTGTCGCTGCGAGAGTTCTGCGCGACGCTATCACCGATGCGCCTGAGCGAGGCTGCCCGATCATCATCATAGCTCCAGAGTTCCGACCGATGAAGAGTATCGAGAAATTGGTGACGATCATAGACTACTCACTACCTAACCAGACTGAGCTTACCGAGATTGCAAACAACATCGCGGAGGGAGTAAGTAGCAAGAAGGGCAAGCCCAAGAAAATCGATCCCGATGTAATCAGGGCACTCACTGGCTTATCGACTACAGAAGCTGAGAATGCCCTTGCGCTCTCTCTCATTGAGACAGGAGCATTTAGCCCTGAAGTCATCTACCGCGAAAAGACGGCAGCTGTACGTCGTTCTGGACTTCTTGAGATCATCGATCCAGACCCAAGGGGCCTTGACGCAGTCGGTGGACTTGAGAACCTGAAAACATGGATCATTGATCGCAAAACATCATACTCTCCCGAAGCCGAAGCCTATGGCTTGCCAGCTCCAAAAGGCTGCATCCTGGTGGGCGTCCCGGGAACAGGAAAGAGCTTATCAGCTAAGGCTTTCGGAACAGCATTGGGAGTTCCTACCCTGAAGCTGAATGTAGGCTCTCTTTTCAACTCCCTTGTCGGTGAGTCAGAAGGGCGGGCGCGAGATGCCCTGAACCTAGCTGAAGCAATAGCTCCCTGCGTTCTTTGGGTCGATGAAGTGGATAAAGGTTTTTCCGGCAGCTCTGGCTCCGGTGACAATGATAGCGGAGTCACGAGACGCGTTTTCGATACCATGCTCCAGTGGATGGATAGCCAGAAGAATGTGTTCCTGGTTATGACCGCAAACCAGGTCGAGCACCTGCCGCCTGAGTTCTTGCGAAAAGGAAGGATCGATGACCTATTCACTATCGATCTTCCACATCTCGTAGAGCGCGAGCAGATCGCATCTATACATATCAAGAAGCGTGGAAGAGAACCACAGAAGTTTGACATAGCTAAAGTGGCGGCGGCGACTGACACCTTCACAGGTGTGGAAATTGAATCAACCATAGTCTCAGCTATGATTGCGGCATTCAACGATGGCAAGCGCGAGTTCACGACAGCCGACATCCTTGCCGCAGCGCAGAACCTAGTTCCTCTCGCTAAGACTATGGCTGAAAAAATCGAAGCGATCCGCCGATGGGGCGATGGCCGCGCAAGGCCAGCATCGAAGCCTCAGGAGCAGCAGCCGAAGTCACCGAACGTGAGGAAAATCAAGAGCTGAGCGATTACTCTATTTTAGGTGAGTGTAAGGGGTCGGATTTACTGGTGAAAAGTAACTTAATAAAAAGTGCTTAAAGTTTTGACCGGGTTTTTCCGACAAGTATTTATGAATGAAACATAAAAGGAGACATATCATGGCACAGTTAACTTGGAATGACTTATTCACCGCAGGGACCCTCATCGACTACAGCGTTCACCTATGGCGTGCCCGCATTCAGCTAAAGGCTGAGGATCTAGGGGTGGCAAAGACTGAAGAGGTCCAGAAGGCTCTGTCCTTCGGTTGCCATCGTCTTGCGCCAGCCGAATCATTTGAGGTTATCAATTCTATTGTGCGGTCATTCCAAAAGGATATCGAGGAATACTCCCTCGCCTTCCCTCTTCTCCAAGGTGTTCGCTTCGTTCCCGATGAGCAAGTCAAGGCTCTTCAGAAGAAGATGGATCTCAGGCTGCGGGAGTTCAATTATGCTGTGAATGACTTTCTTGAGGACTATGATATCAATATGCAGAAGATGCTCATTGTGATCGAGCAGGCTCTGAATGAAGCTGCGAAAAGCCCACAGGCGGCTGCTACGGCACTCTCCAGAGTCATCAGCGAGTATCCCTCAAAGCAGGAAGTGGCGAAGAAATTCGGGCTTGAATGGAAGCTCTTTTCGATCTCCATGCCTATGTCGAAGTCTGCTGCCCAATCGGCGGCGATGGCTATGCCGCAGGTAACGAAGGCGGTGACGAGCATGGTCGAGCAGCTGCGCTCTGAACTCGCAGAAAAGGTCGGAGGCCTCATCACGCTGGTTCAGAAGGTGAAAGAAGGAAAATCCAGGACGAAGGATGGCTTTGATGCTAAGAGCAAGGAGTCAGCATTATCAGTGTTGGCCAAGGTGGATAGGCTCAACTTTTTCGGTGATCGCATCCTGGCAGTGCAGACATCCGTTATCCGCAGGATGCTTGAGAGCGATGACTGCAATCCAGATCGCATCGCTAAGGACCTTAATCATGTGAGGTCGAACCTTGAAGGCGACATACAAGCCGCAAGCGCAGAGGCTGAACGCAAGTTGACCGGGATAGGAAGGCGCAAGCTCCAGATGGCCGATGAGACAGAAGCATCATAATAAAGGGAGAAACAGTATGGCATATCGAAGAAAACCTGTCATCATCGAGGCTTTTCAATATTTACCAGATAGCGATGGAATTTTTGTCTGTCCAGATTGGTTTAAGTGGGATGAGCTTATGGTCTCTCGGCCTCCTTGTGTACGCTGTCTGATGATTCGCACTGGAGTGAAGGATGAAGGAGGACAGACAGCCTTTAGTGGCGATTGGGTGATAAGGCATGTGAATGGAGCATTAGCCATATGTCACGATGACTTTTTTCATGAAAACTATGAAGGCACCGATCTAAATAGGGCTTGAAATAGGTTAAAAACGTAGGTACGAATTAATGGGCAGAAGAGGATGGATAAAAACAGTAATGGTTTCGATTGGTTAAATAGAGATGATTTTTTTACTAAAGTTTTTGATTCGATTTGTCGATAAGACTTTTGTAGGTAGGGAGAGAGAACAACAAAGGAGCAAAATGATGAAGATTCTAGTTACAAAAGAAGGCGGTGTTCAGATGCTCCATGATGATGTTGCCGCTCTTGAGACGCTTGGAAAGGTTGAGATATCAAGGGCTTCTCATGTCGAGTTCGACAATGAGAAGCAGAAGTGGTTCGTTCAAAGTGCTAAGACTATGAAAGTCTTAGGGTTTTTTGACAGCAGGGAATTGGCTCTTGCATGGGAGCGTGACTTTTACTCGCCTGGTGGCGACGGATGGCAGGAACTTATTTAAAGGGGGATTTCATGAGCCATTTTACTAAGATAGATCGTGCCAACATAGTGGATGCTGAGGCTTTCATCGCTGCCTGCGAGGAGCTTGGATACACTAGCGTGAAGCGAGATGCCCAGATCAAGGACTACTATGGCAAAGAGATGCGAGTCGATGTTGCGATTAATTGCGGTCGATATGACATAGCTCTTGTCAAAAACGCAGATGGGAACTATGACATGGTAGCGGACTGGTGGGGCGTGAGGGGAAGCGGGCTTCCTGACCGCCTAAAAGGCTGCCATACCGATGAGGACCTGCAGAATACCATCTTGCGGCACACGACGAAGCATACCATCGTCAGCCGATATAAGAGGCAGGGCTTCAGGGCGATGATTAGTGAGGACGAGGAACAAAATCTTCATGTCGAATTAACGAGAGTGAGGTGATCGATGGAAAAGATAAAAGTCATCATCAAGAAGGACGGTTCGATTGAGTATGAGGTTCAGGGCGTGAAGGGCAAGCTATGCAAAGCGGTATCTGCCCTGATCGACAAGCTAGGGCGAGTCACTGAGACGAAGCATACTAGCGAGTACAATCAGCCAGAAGATGAGAAACAAAGGCAGAGGATCAGATAAGTTCCTCGCATTTTAAAACCCAAGGATGGAAAAACCATAACCATTTTTTAGGGAGACCCACATGAGTACGACAAAACAACTTGAGAACGCAGGCTGCAAGGCACTTGAGGAAAACAAGACGCATACCAATCGGTTTGAGATCGCGTCAGAGTCATCGAACCGCCTTTATGTTGTGTCGCAGAGCAAGTCAACGGGCGAATGGCAGTGCAGCTGCCCAGGTTGGATCATCAAGAAACCCGGCAAGGAGCGGACATGCAAGCACCTCCGCGCTCTCATGCCTATCTTGATCGAAGCCGCATCTCCAGCTCCGAAGCGCATTGCTGAAGAGGCTAAGGAAGAGAAGGTGACTTCGAAGAAGTCGTCCAGTGGGAACCGCAAAATCCAAATGTAAGGAGTGAGCGCGATGGCTAAGAAGAAGAACAACGACTTCATGTCGAAGTACAAGACCCATGACGGTGATCGTGGGTCGACGGAGACTTGGACCGAAGGGCTTAGCCAGCTACTCAACGGTGAGACTCAGGAAGAGCAGGATAAGAAAAAAGAGAAGATTGAGGAAAAGCTCGTCAAGGTGGGCAAGCGCAGGCTACAACTTGATTGAAAATTTGTCCATAAAACGTCTTGCTCGTGACTATAAACCCTATTGCGATTAAGGAGAGAGTATGTTGAGGAAAGCATTGGAGGCAATTGGATTCAAAGTGTTGAATGACAATGCCACGCATCGCAACCGGATTGAATTTTTTGCTTGGAATGAGTCGGATCGCTGCTATGTAATGGCGCAAGACAAGGCGAAGGATACATGGCACTGTAACTGTCCTGGCCAAGGTTTGTTTAGCAGAATACCATGTAAACACCTTCGAGCTTTCCGCCCTATTTTAAAGGCGCTGAGTGATGATGAACCACTTATTGAGGGTTAAAAAATGAGTTATCGGCAGGACATACTTCAAAGGCTTATCTCCATGCTCGCTGACATGGATGTTCTCTCTGGCTATCCTGACATAGATGATGGCGAGAAGGAAAAGGTCATCGAGGCGAAGAGGGCAGTAAGGCAAGAGCTTACCGACCTAGCGGCTGGTCCTGCTCCGAGTATGGCGGCTAAGAAGAAGAAAAGCCCATTCGATTCCTCTCGCTACAAGACGCATGATGGTGAAAAAGGCTCTCCCGAAAAGTGGAGGGATGCCGCTCAGGTTATCCTGAATGTGAACAATGAAAACTGCCTTACAACACTAGGTTTGGCAGGTAGGCCGGAGTCGGAAGCCGCTCTCAAAACGGCATATCGAGCGGCAATTAGAAAATGCCATCCTGACCTAGCAGGTGGCTCAGAGGATGAAGCGGCCAAGCTCAATGCTGCTTATGAGCTTGCGCTGAAGCTATTTTTCACGAAGCCTGATGCTTCAGTACCACCAGGTGGAGCAAAGCGCAAGGACACCGGCTTAAGGCCACAGCTGCTCACTCCCATCGATGAGGAAGAGGCTCAAAAATATATTGAAAATGATATCTGGTGCGCTCAAGAAAAAATGGATGGCAAGCACATCATCGTGCGGAAGCAGGCTGATACCCTCAACATAGCAAACAAGCAAGGGCTTGAGACCACACTTCCAAAAGCTATCGAGACAGCCATCTTAGACTGTTTTTCAGACAAGGATATTGTCATCGATGGTGAGCATATCGGCATGAAGTTCTGGCTGTTTGATATCCTTGAGCATGATGGAACAGACTGCCGCCAGCATAGTTATAGGTCAAGGTATGAAAAGCTCATAGAGCTTGTACCTGCGCCATACCGAAATATCCTTCATGTGGTGAAGGCTCACTTCGGAACGGATACCAAGGCATCATTCTTCGCTACTATGAAGTCTGAGGGCTACGAAGGCGTGGTGTTCAAGAAAAGCGATGCCATATTCAGTGAAGGCCGCCCAGAGGAGGGCGGTGACATGGTGAAGTGCAAGTTTTGGAAGACGGTCAGCGCAGTAGTCGATGAGCAGGAGACAGGTAAATCTAGTTTCATATCTTATGTTTTCGATGGCGACAAGAGAGTATATCTCGGTCACTGTTCGGCTTTGGGGAAAAGGATGCCTCTCCCAGGTGAAGTCGTCGAAATCCGCTACCTATATGCGTACAAAGGCGGCAAGCTGGTTCAGCAGGTTCTACTCGAAGTGAGAGATGATGTCGATCCGAAGGAATGCACAGTGAAGCAGCTCAAGTTCAAGAGGGAGGATTAATGAGGACTGAATTTTTCGCATTCGCCTTGAATGAATGGCAGTACAAGCGTGTTTCCTTCACTAGGCATTATGCGCGTGAGAAGGCCGAGAAGGCCGCATACCGCATTACCAGCAGCCGCTATAAAGGATCTGACTATACTGACCTATCACCCGAGGTCGTCGAAGGGAGGGAAGCCTTCGTCAAGTGGGCTGAGGATTGCAGTTACGATATCGATTGGAAGGATCAATGCCTGATATATAAAGGAGAGGCACATGAAGGATAAGAAGGACAACGTCATTCAATTATATCCAAGCCACGGCAAATCGACCGATGATGCCACGAAGGAGATCAAGTTGGTCGGTGAACTTTTCATCTTCGACCTCCATCTTCAGCTCGGTATCTTAGCTGACGGGAAGTTCGCTCTTGGGCTTCTCTGTGAGTGCGGCAAGTTGCATGAAGTTCAGGATGATGAGAATTTTAAGGTGAGCATGGCAGCCGCCACTCACACCCCGGCGGAGTTCCTGGCCGCTATGATGCCTCTCGTCTCCGCTCTGGTGAAAGAGAGGATGTACGAGCTACTTATGATAAAATGAGGTATTTTATGGGTAGGAAAAGCAGGGAAAAGAAAAGAAAGAAGGGTATCTTCATTCCGCAGACTATCGCTGGATGGCTGAGGAACATAGGGTCGATGGGCGGTGATCTGGCTTTCAATGAGGCGCTCTCCTTCTACCTTGACACGAAGGGAGATATCATTAGGCAGATGAGGTGCTTCAGCCCTGATGAGCTTGTATGGCAGACTTGGATGAACATCGACAAGTTCATATCCGAAGATGTTCAGTTGAAGGAAAAGAAGTGCGGCAAAGGATGTTTCCATTGCTGCTGCATGTATGCTCATGTGTTCGATACTGAGGCAGATACCATAATGAAGTACTGTCTGGAAAAGGGTATCGAGATCGATCCCGAAGCTCTGAAGAGCCATATAGGTAAAACTGAGGAAGACTACATTGGGAGTTGCAACAATAGATGCGTCTTTCTCGCTGATGATAATAGCTGCCGAATATATGAGGCGAGGCCCGGCAAGTGCCGCCTTCACATGGTGGCGACAGAACCAAAGATGTGCGCTTTAGATGAATCAAGAACGGTTGGAAAACTAATCTGTATCAATGCAGAGTTCGTCATGGCGGCTTTCGTGGAGCTATCCTATGGAACCTTAGACTCCAGTAAACAGGCCGGGGGCAACCTAGCGGACATGTTACTGGCGAGGCTCACTTCAAAACCTCCAAAAGCTTTCTAATGACAGCGACTGCCGCTCCACCGAAGCCGGTCGCCGATAGGACATGCGTCCATATCTCGCCATAGTGGTTAAGCAGGTTGGAAAGCGAGTTGACCAGTCCGGCCTCCGAAAGTGCCAGAAGTAGGAGCAAGGAAATAAACATCACATTCTTGTTACGTAGCATTCGGGATCTCCTTAACTTGAAGTTATGAAATCCGAAGGAGACCGAGGCTTGTATCCTCAGTCTCCAAGCCATTTAATTAACTCACAAAATTAGGGTTTGTACCAGCAAAGTGGACGGTCAAGGCCGAGAGCACCATTATGGTAGGTATCGAGGCGGCACTGAGTCGTCTTAGGGTAGCTGGTGTTAGTCTTTCTGACCACAGAATTATCTGGGGTCTCGAGGTTTGGAGCGCCTTCACCATTCATCCTGGCGAGCAAGGTTCCGAGGCTCACACCGGCGGCGAGCTGGCGTATGCAAGTCTCTCCATTCGCGCACTTCTTCTTCATGTAGTCAGTCACGATGAAATTACCCTTGACGGACATTTTCTGTGCAACATTTCTTAAGCACCAGCCTGCTCCCATGTAGTCACTCTGTCCTTCTGCTGACATCTTCCTTGGAACATCGATGTAAGGTGCTCCGCCATACAGATGGGACAGTTCATGGCAAAGAACGAGGGCGAAGCCTTCAGGAAGAACCTCAGCCCTACGTGCCAAGCCGCCATACATGTTGACTTCAGTCCAACCTTTTCCATCGCGGTTAGCATTCGCATTCACCGTGGAATCATCCCAGAGAGCATTGATTACAAGCTCTTCCTTCCACTGCTCTGCGATAGGTGCGTAAAGTTCTTTGCTGATGTTAATGATCTCGTTGAAGACATCTTCAGTGACATCACCATTAAGAAAACCATCTTCCATCCAAAGATTGTTTTCAGGCCAAGATTGTGTTGGGAGGGGCTTAGAGACTTCCTGGGTGCCGCAAGCTGTTAATAAAATAGCCGCCAAAGTCACCAAAAATAAAGATCGCATCTCAGGTCCTCCGCTTTGATGTGATATCAATGGCCAATCCATCGATAACGACGTGACAAACAAAGAGAGAGAGAAATCTCGGTACTACTAAAAGCAGCTTTATTTATTTATTTTATTTATTTATTTTCTTTTATTATTTTCCTTTTATGCCTTCGGCTCGTCTTCAAAATTCAGTTCGACTACCTTTGTTTCTAGTTCTATGGGAGGGGAGTACACTGCTGTCTTCTTACTCCGACTTCTCCTGCCATTGGGTTCTCTTAAAATCACTTCATCAGTGTTCTGCTGGCGGGTATTAGCCTGCCTCACATTTGGTTCGCGTACCGCTTCTACGGTCTGCGGCCTAGTTGGCAATACTTCTGCGTTCGGTTGATGGCGGGTAGGGATCTTGGCTTCCTGCCTTGTGGCCTCAAGATAAGCCAGCTGGTCCCTTATCCTGTCGATCTCGCTTTTAAGAGCCGACGCCGAACTCTTGATATAATACTTCTTCACCATGGTAACCTCGTATCATAATTATGGTAAAAAAAGGCGGTTAACTAGCCTAAGTTATTTCTCGCTCATCAGAGATTTGAAGAGATCGTACCCAGCCTGGTCGAACACGACTTCGACAATTTCTGACGCTTCGTATCCAACTTTACTGGAAAATTCGTCAATGTTAATCTTGCCGGAAGTAAAGTCAGAGAGTGCTTTCTCGTAGTATTTGGCAATGGATGGGAAGAGCTTAATGTCGTTATAAGAAAAATGCTTCCATCTAGTTTTTTTGCACTTCTCGGCAAGCCGTTTGACTTGGCCATTGCCGTACTTTTCATATGATGTCTTAGCTTCGATTTTAGACAAAAATTTCATGGTTTTCATTTCCTTAAAGGAGGTTGATAATATTAGAGCCTTATTTTTTCTTTATTTTTAGCTCGCCATTCTCGTAAATAGGCGGCTTTCTTTTCACGTTCCGTAGTCATAAATAACCGCCTAGCAAGATCACGTCTTTATACTTATGAGACAACTGAATACCGACCGCCACACTCTCGGCATATAACAATTAATCTAGTTCCCACTTCGATCGTGTCGCAGCCCACCTGGCCATAAAATCCTTGGCTGGCAAGGCATTCGGCATTCTTGCACTTGTACTCGTTTTCCTTCTTCCTTTTCGCAGCAGCTGATTCACGCTCAATCCTCTCCAGCTCGGTGGCTTCCGCCTCATCGAGGATCTCCTTGCAGATAGCCTCCGTTCCCGCTACTCGCGCAAGCTGCTTGCGAAGATGGCCGGCATGCTTCTTCTCAGACTTAAGCTCCCTGACTTCCTTCTGGAGCTTCTTCAGTCTCTCCTCAAGCTCATTGATTCGCCTTTTAGCAAGTCTTTCCTCTGCAGTTGCTCCCATACGTACTCCTTCGAGTTGCGTGGTAATAGCAGGAGAAATCAGTTGTGGCATCTCAGCGCTGTATCACTTAATCTCACTCAAATTCAGAGGCGTCCGGAGTACCTCCGATAGCCTTAAGGGCCTGGGCGTAAACATGGTTGAAGTTCCACTTCTTTTCCCAGTTGTCCTTCGTGATCCCGTTGTGCATAGCCTGATCATAATAGTCCTCAGCCTCATGCTCTAGGATATAGTCGATACATTCAAGAGCTGCCTTGTTATCCTCGATGGTACGAGCAGCCGCCGCTACCCTTTTCAAAAATAAAAATTTCGCCACAGATCCCATATTAATCCCCTCTTGTTTTAGCTCAACCAGTCGACAAGCCCAAGCTGCTGCAACCTAATGAAGGCTGACTGACCTGGACCTGTCTGTACTGGGAACACGACGTTAGTTCTATATCTGTAAGGTCTCGTCGCGATAGAGCCGACTGCCGAAGCCTGGCGGCTAAGCTGTGTCTTGACCTTCGTTACGCTATTGTCCAGTATCTCCTTGAAGCTGGCGATCATGTTGTCGATATCAGCTCCGGGATTGTAGTCCAGGGTCACTGTCTGCCCACCGAAACTGAGGTTGGTCTCAGCATAGAGTATGCGCTGGGCGGTAAGGCCCCACCATCCACCGGCGAGCGTGATGAACGCCTCGATTGAATTAGGAGGTGCCGATAGGGTGTAGTTACTGGGAGGCCAGTAGGAGTTGATCAGCTTCATACCTTCAGAGAGGTACTCATAGAGGTCCTCATTCGTGAAGGCAAAGACGAGTCCTAGCTTCTTCTGTAGCTTGTCTATGAGCATCCTGATTGAGTTCATCATATGGGCACTGTTGGTCGTTATGACCTGAATAACCTGATGTTCGAAGTCAATCTGGCTTATCGGAGTATCCCTAACCTGCCACAAAGCACTGAATGAGCCTGCCTTCAAGGCGGGGGAGTCGACGTAGTATGCGAATCCAGTGCCGTCCTCCACTTCTGTTAGGCTTCCTGCGACGGGAGGAGTCACTAGGGAGGAAGTGAAGAGGGGAGGAGCTGCATCCTGGCCCTTTGGGAAAAGAGACACTGAAAGGCTATCAGGCCTCACGGTATTGCTGAATACGAGACGGAGCGGGGTGTTGGAGAAGGTTATGAACTGCTGGAGCTTTGGCTCCTGCGGCGTGACCCCCGACTCCACAACGTCGAACTCCCAGCTCAGCTCGAACTGGCGCATATCGGAGTCAACCATCACGGTTGCTATCTGGTATCGTCTATGGGGATTGGTTAGGGCTGCGCTTCTGGGCACCACCCATCCTATCTTCCAATGGCCGGGTGTACCACCAGGTACGGCGGTTCCCTGTGCCAGCATAGCTCCTGTCGTATCAAGGATACGATAAGAGGGATATTGCTGGGCATCTAAGGGGAAAATAGGCTGAGTCTCCTCCTTGTCATAGAAGAACTTCCATGCAAAGAACTCTAGCTTTCCCCTCGTCAAGACCCTTGAGGTCTCCTGTGTAGACGCCTGTCGGCCCGGAGCCTGTATCGTCATCTCATTTCCTTTATAGTTTTTCGAGCAGCAGTTCCAATTCCTTGCGAAGCTGCACGATATAGTTTCGGGCATCTGCTCCGAATCCGGCTGATTCATGTACCTGAAGCTCCTTGTCTAGGGAGTCCAGGATTATTTTCGCCTCATCCTGTGTGTTTGCTGGGGATAAGCCGAAGGTAATAAAGTCTTCCATGAGGTCATTGACCCATGTCTGCCTACTCTGCGCATCCTGTGTTTTCATCTGCTTGAGTTCAGCTTCCTTGTTCTCTTGCCATCGGAAGGCTTCCGTAACATCGGCTGTCACCTTGTTCGCCCTTTGGGTGGGGAGAAGGCCCTTGCCAGACATCCTCTTTACTTCCTGGTCAACGGCTTCGGGAGATAATATCCTATCCAGCTCGGCCTCAGTGAAGGTCACGGGCGGCGGGCTTTTTTTCTTTGCCGCCACTATCACTTCCGGCTCGGAACAGGATGGCGTCTGCTTGCGTGGTGGTTGCTGCATACTGTAGTTTCCTAATGAGTGTTTCCTTCAGTTTAACGACAATGGGCAAGTCAATATGGAGTAGTTCGCTTATTTCGTGTGACCAGCTAAGATATGGCAGAACACAGCGCGCTCTTCCCAAAGGAGCCACTCCTTTACCCTTAAGTAAATCTTAGCTAGGTCTATTTCGTATTCGGCTTGAGCGTAGGAAGGGTCGTCAGCACCGTGGAACTCATCGAGTAACGGAACCAAGTCCTTCTTTTTCATGAATGGCCTCGCTTTGTTCTCCTAATGTTTTAGCGCGAACGTCTGGGCTTACTCCCAACACGTTGCCAAGACTTTCAGTAGACTGGCGGTAGCATTCCTGGAACTTCTTTCCGAGACTAGTCGAGAACCTCTTCAGGTCCTCTTCATTTATAGCTCCTGCATCAGTTAGTATTTTTAATGACCCCACTTCTCCCATCATCGACTTGATCATCTCTCGGCATAGGGGCTGGAGAACCTTGGCGACTATGGCGCGGTAGGACTCTTCTTTTCCCTTCAGCGTATGTATCTGGTCAATGATAGTTCTGGCACTCTCGATAAACCCGGTCAGCGTGTATGCGAAAGTGGCGGCAGGCTTCGTCCTATATTGAGCTTCGGCTATGGGAATGAGAGACACTATCCTTTTCAGTGCTTCCTGAAGGATCTCTTCAGGGGAGCCTAGGACGACGGTCTGCTGTATGAGGTTCGCAATAACGTCTGGACTGTATCCGAGGGCGGTTCCGATCTGCTCGGTCGTGTACCCATCCTTGGTCATCTGCAGGGCCATCGCCTGCGCTTCCAGGGCGCTCACATTAATGTTCTTGAGTGCGGTTAGGTCTCGTATCTTCTGGTCTTCATCTTCAAAGGTCATAGTATCCATAAAAACCTTTTCATATTAGTGATTTAACTCAAATTTTACTAATGTCGAACTCTTTCTCCTTAGCGAGGCTCCAGGCTGCGTTGGCAAGGTCTGTCCCCTCATCGGAAAGCCCATCGTCATTTTCATCCCACATCGTCAGGCCGAGGTTGGTAAAAGCCTCATCCATAGCCATGTTGGCGTCGCAGAAGTCATGGGAATGGCAGACTGATCGCGATTCGCCCTATTGTCCTCAATGACCTTGCTTCGGCTTAGAGTCTTTGAATCTCTCGACGAACTCAAGTGACTCCTTCTCAGTTATTGCGATAACATACTTGTTTTTTAAGTCGGTACAAAAAGTCATTCTTAGTTCCTTATAGGGTATCGAGGTAGTCCATGAACTCTTTCCGGATATTTTCCAAGAGTTTGCTCAAGTGCTTAGCCTGATCCTTCTCCTGCTCTGTCACCTCGCGGTTCGGTGAGCCTACGGAGTTCAGAAGATCATTCAGGTCAACCTGGACTGCGGTATAGTGGTTGAACAAAGCTCTTGCCCTTCGGTACTCCTCGGAGGCCCCACCTGTCACGCCATATTTTTTTATTAAGGTTTTTAACATAGTTATGCTACCTTTTTGACATATCTGAAAAATTCAACCCTGTTCCTGCCGCGCTCTTTAGCCGTGTAGAGGGCATCATCAGCGTCCTTCTGCGTATAGCCTACTCCCAGCGAGGCTGTGAGCTTCCTCTCATCCAGCTTGGCTTTAACGGAGGCATCACCCGTATAGTGCTTGCCTACCGCCTGTTTTCTTATGTTGTCGAGTATCCTCTTGGCGATCGTCACGCCTGTGGCTAGGAATACTTCTTTCACGTAGATTATGAACTCGTCACCGCCTGAGCGCGTGGCATCGAGGATCATCTTAGTATCTTCCCGTTCCCCAGTCCTAAGAGAGACTTTGATACCTTCAGAGAGGGCAAGGATACCAGCCGTTCCCGCTTCATGACCCATAGTGTTATTTAGCTCGCGGAGTCCATCGCCGTCTATGGCAATGTAGACTCCAGCTTCCTTCTTCTTTGTGTCGAAGTGGGATTTGTGCTGTAGGCCTGTAAGAGGATCCTTTTGGGCTACATTATAAAGTTCTTTTATGATCTTTAGGTAAGCCTTTTCGCGGTCTGTCTTGGCGAACTTAAGCTCATCCGGAAGGCTTGGAAGGGAATAGTCACCTATTACCCTATATTTTTCCGTTATAGTATTCTTAAACATCTTCGATTATCCTATTTTTTATGCTCCTCGTGGTGATGGTCCCACGTCAATGACGAGAGCTTGCCATCATCCTTCTCATGGATACGTTCTTCGAAGTTCATTGGCCTTTTCCTGACGGCATTAGTTATGAGCTTAAGGACCCACATCAGGGGAACGGCAGCGAGAACCGGCTTCAGCAGGGTCTTAACGGTAGCTAGGAATGTCTTGAAGTCCCATACCTTCCGATAGCCCTGCTGATTCGCTAATTGCAGGAATTTTCCTGCATCAATTTTAAAGAACTGACCCTTGGTTTTATAGGTCACTTCTTTTTCAGTCGGTCGAACTCTCACAATCTCTATTTCTGACGATCCGGTACGCAGTTTAAGGCCGGGTAGAAGCTCCTTGAACGTGAGCTTCGCTCCGGTAAATAATCCTGCCGTCACCTCTCCGGCTCCCTCACTCGCTGACTTCATGAAGTCGAGCGGCGAGAGATGGGGGTATCCCAAGGCACGAATATGTGCATCAGCTATGATGAGAGCCTGGAGTGGTGTCTGAGGTTCAACCCCAGTACCAGTATACTGTTCTGTTACCACAAGAGTAGTCCTCTTTAGTCAATGTACTGAACAAGCTTCTCCAGCTCTTCTTCACTGTAGCCATAAGCCTTGCGATAGTAGTCTTTCATAGACTCTCGGTTAAAGTTCTTCATCTCTTCTGCCGCCTGGACTAATCCAAGGAGGTTTGAGGAGTTGACCGTGACTTGGCTTCCATCCTTAAAGCGGATATGTGCGCCTGTGTCACTTAGGCCGAGAATTTCTCCCGTCTTTATCTTGCCGCTGTGTGAGCACTTAACCAAGTCGCCATTTGAATAGATGTCCGCTCCGCGGGTATTTTCTATTCTGGCTAAGGTTATGCTTGCACGGCCTGCATGAGTTCTGAAGGAATGAGCCTTGCTACGCTCCCTCAGGATCTTCTCAATATCATCCTTCTCCACACGTTCGATATAAACGCTTTCGTTCGCTCCCTTAGCTACAGCCCATGTGTCGCTCATGTTCTCTCCGAGGAAAACAGTATTGGCGACGATTGGGGACATCTTGTACCGCTTGACGTCCGAGTAGGGCCGTCTAATGGTCGGTATGTTGACAACACAACTTACTACTTGGAGCTGTGCGTGAGCCTTGACCGTCTCTGCATCGACAATCAGACGTGGTCTGCCATCGTCGCGGGTGCGGTACAGGTGAGTCAGCGTTCCTATGACGTCTTCCTTAGTTGGAGTGCCGAAGGCCTCTGAGTCATATTGAATCAAAACCTTGGCAGACTTCCCGTCGTCATCGAGAACCCGGTAATCGGCGATCACGAAGTCGCTTCTGAACGGTGTCTTCTTTGCGAGTTTTTGGCCTAGCCTTGATGCCAGACGTTCTGCGATGCTGGTATGCATTTTCTTGTTCCTTCCCCCATCAAACTTTAACATATGCCAAATCACGCCAACATGGCGTTTATGACAACTAGGTAATTCCTATAATTTAATCTTACCTATAGATTTTGACAGATTTGGTGCCTTTGATACTCCTTGACTGAAAACCCTTGGTAAGGGTACTCTTCTAGGATCAAGAGGACATGCAAAGAGAGATTCGTAGCCGAGTCTCTTTTTTTTTA
>Ga0315283_10001365_pt1 | contig 19584 bp, 22 predicted proteins | sample YL17G09_0_MG_FD_204541 | JGI IMG/M metagenome (GOLD analysis project Ga0315283, IMG submission 204541) | Sediment microbial communities from Yellowstone Lake, YNP, Wyoming, USA - YL17G09_0 | ecosystem: Environmental > Aquatic > Freshwater > Lake > Sediment | place: USA: Wyoming | collected... | reverse complement strand
GTGGCAAAGGAAAGCGCTGACATGGTGCTTACGGATGACAATTACGCCAGCATCGTTTCAGCCGTGGAGCAAGGCAGGATCATTTACGATAACATCCGTAAGTTTGTCTTTTTCCTGATCTCGTCGAACGTTGCTGAGATCATGGTCATCTTCCTTGCAACCCTTGCGGGACTGCCCGCACCACTGACAGTGATCCAATTGTTGTGGCTGAACCTGTTGACGGATGGAGCGCCTGCCCTGGCACTGGCGATGGAAAAAGGCGACCCGGATATTATGCAACGTAAACCACGCCCACCCTCAGAACCCATCATTAACCGGTTGATGCAAGTGGGTATCGTCATCCAGACCATCGCACAAACTGGGGTAGTGTTGGGTGCATTTTTCATTGGACTTTATTGGCACCTGGAAGCAGGGGTGTTGGTGCCAGCAGGAGCGAACCCGCTCCTGTATGTGCTGCAACATAACTGGAGGGGTGTGGATGTACAGAGTGCGGAAACCATGGCATTCGTTACCCTCAGCCTGTGCGAGCTGTTCCGGGCATATACGGTGCGATCGGAGAAGATATCCATCTTTAAACTGGGGGTGTTCTCGAACAAGTACATGCAGTACGCGGTCGGGTTGTCGGTCATATTAATGATTTTAGTGGTCAGCGTGGCTTTCCTGCAACCGATCTTCAATACTCATTTTCCTGACCTGCGAGAGTGGGGGGTGATATTGGGTCTGGCTCTGGTGCCGGCGGTGTCGGAGGAGATCTATAAAGCAACCCTGAGGTGGAGGGATGGGAGGAGAGAGCGTTAGAACGTTGGATCATGAGACATTTAGAACGCTAGAAAGTGTGAAAGTTAGAATATAGAACTTGAGAGTGGCGAAGGCCACGCTGTAGGAATTGTTTCGAAATATCGCTCATATAATACACTCGCGATGCTACATTGCAAAGAACGCCTGTTGATGCTGCGGGTAAAAACAACCTTGGATTCAATTGTATTCAATTAATACTTTTAACGAATTGTAAACAAAGATCCAAAGGGGCGGTTCACCAACCGCCCCTACTTTTATATTGGTATCTATTGGAATAAATCGAAACGAATACCATTGGTTATTTTAAAGTGGGGCATAATTCGCTTTATCCATAATAATGAAAAAAGTTTGACTATTCTTTCTCGAAAAAAATCACGATCATGGCTGAAAGAATGAACAAGCCACCAATGATCTGCAAAATAGTCATCTGTTCATCGAGAAATATGTAGGCTTCAATGGCGGTCAGGACTGGCTCGAGGGTTGCCAGAAGGTTCGCATTACTGGCTGGGATGTAATTCATCGATGTGTTGTACAGCCCAAAGCCAAATATGGTGGGGACAAAGGCGAGAACGATTAGAATTATCCACCCGTTGATGGGTAAATCTGGTTTCAGGGCATTGATCGACCCTGCGGAGCCGGGCAGGATTGGGATCAAATTGAAAATCAACATAAATACCGTTCCAAAAGCGAACGAATACACCAAGGAGGTCCAGGGGTTAAGCTTACGCCTGGCGGCTTCCTTACCCATCAAGCTATAACCAGCAAAGAACAACCCTGAAAGCAAACCAACCGTTAACCCAATGGGGTCCAGTTTCCACATTTCCAGACGGTAAGCGCCTGAAACCAGGACGCATCCACTCAAGCTCAAAATGACGGCCAAGATTTTATGAAGGCCAAGTTTTTCTTTGAAAAGCCAATAAGCCAGGATAGCTGTGAAACCTGCCGAGCTGTAGGCGATGACCGTGGCGACTGAAGCACCATTGGCTTTAACCGATAAAGCCCAAATGGAATTAAATATGGCCAAAATAAGGCCATAAAAAACGAAAAACTTTATTTGAGATCTCCTGATATGAAGCAAAGAACGGCGTATCAGGAATAACGCAGGTATTAAAGCTACACATACGAACAGGTCACGCCAAAATGCAAGCACTAAGGCTGGAATCTTAAAATTTGTAATCAAATAGCTGATCAGGACACCCGTAACAGACCAAAAGGTGATCCCAATAATTGCGATGATGTAGCCTTTGCTTGTGTTGGACATATAATCATTATCCTTTAGCACGCAAAGTATACCTAGTATTGAGGAATCGAATCATGAAAATTCTGTGTTACGTCTTTCCTTTAACATTATCAGAACTCAAGAAACTAGGATGCAAAGACCGTTTCTTCGAAAATCACAAACCCGGTTGCATGGGTTAGTGAACACCCACTCGCGCCTCCCAATTCCTGGAGACCACAGAATTTTGGGGAGGGGGACGCTGAGTAAACAAACCAATTATGAAAGTAGGGAATTACTATACTGGATGGAAACCGGCGACCGGCTGTAACTCACTAATGCTGAAGGCCACACAAGAACAAATTGCTACGAAGTATGATTTTCAAAATCACTCTGTGTGAAATAATCCAAGATAATTACTTCTGTTTGCTTCTGTAATCTTTCCAATTTTCGATCATTGGTGATAAATGCATGTGCGCCTCTTGCAAGACAGGCACTCACTTGGAGTGCGTCTGGAGGGCGAATTTTAAATTCTGCGCGCAAACGTGCTGCCTGGCGGATGATATCCCGGTCGAGATCGATCATTTCCAGGTTAGGGAAATTGACAAGTAGAGCTTCATATTTCTGGGCAATGTCCTGACGTCCCAAATCTAGTGGGCGAACGATGATTTCCATTAATGAAATGGTTGAGGTGACTCCACGTAGTTCTCCCGATTCGATCCTCGAGAATAGCTCCCGGGTCAACGAAAGGTAAGTGGGATTTTTTTCAAAGTGGTAGATGAAGATCGATGTGTCCAGACCAACGATGGGTAATTGGCTTATTCTTTCGGTAAATTTACCCATGCGCCTCGCTCCTCAGCAATGTATTGGTTGGCATCAATGCTTTCCCATAGCTCATGGTGTAAGCCTTCTGTAGCTTTGGTATAGTTATCAGGTTTTGGTATGAGGATAATTACCCCATCCTGAACGTCTACGAGCAATCGGTCACCTGCCTTTATGTGGAGGAGTTCGCGTGCGATAGCTGGCATGGCGATCTGATATCTTTTACTGACTTTTACTGATACTGAATTTGACATTCGCTCTCCAATCTGCTAAGCAATAATGGGTAAATGCTTAGCAGATTATAGTCCAATCACAAACTATGGTCAATATGAATGGGCATATTGGAATGGTTTCAAGTGCATTTGAACAGGATCCGATTTTATCTATATTTATGGAGGCCTCTAATAGATCTTTCGTATAAGTGCACACTTATTACCCATACGGGAGGTCGACAGGGATTGCTACCCTACAAAAAAGACCACTACGACAAAGCATCTTGTATAATATAGCTACGTGAGGTGATGATCAGCAGGGGTTGGTGGTTATGGATCGTCACAAAGTAATTTATGACGACCTGCTGAATTGGATTAGCCATCCCATTTTTATCGCAGGAAGATTCCAGGAAAAATAGAAGATGTCGCTTGATTTCCTTCAGGTAAGCCAACAGGTGAAAAAGCTGGGCGAGAAAGCCATCCAGCACCAGCTTGATCTTAAAATCAAACTCACAGAATCGTGTGAGCTTCTTGACCAACAGGCCCAGGATGTTGATAATCTGCAACTGAAAGTGCAGGAGGTGACCCGCACTTACGACCCAACCTTGCGCTGCGCCATGCCGGTGAGTGAAGCATTGAATGCCCGCTTCCCTTTGCCGGCCCTGATAGAAGGAATTACGCTGATTGCTGCTGACGGCTCGCAAATATTTGCTGACCGGCATGCAGAAGTTGAATACTGCCTGGTAAACACAGGAGCAATCTGGATGCGTTATGGCTCAGCAGAGGCGCCGGTCACAAGCATACATAGCAATTTAATTTATGCAGAGCAGCTGGAGGGAATGTCTGACGATAGATTGTCTCTACAGCGTGATATGGCAGAGAGGGTGAGGCTGCTCGAGCTTGCCATTGAAGCACAAACCCCGGTGATCACCCTCACAGACGGGCCATTGGAGTTATGGACGACCACCCTCGAAGAAGGCAGTGTGGTTGGAGAGTTCAAAAAGAGCCTGGAAATATATTTAAGTATGCTGCGGAAGCTGTGCGAACTAAACGCAATTACGGCAGGGTATGTGGACAAGCCCGGGGCAGACCTGGTGGTGCGGTTGCTGGAAGTGGCTAGGGCGACCGAAGAGGACATCCCCAAGATGAAAACATACCGGCCTTTTAGAGGCGTGACAGATACCGAGCTGTACAAGGATATTTTGCAACCAGGCGAACGCTCGGCAATTTTCGGCATTCAATCGCGCTCTGCCCGGCATTACCAGGGCGAGCTTGGCTTGCATTTCTTTTACCTCAACGTGGGGAGACTTGAGCACCCCTACCTGGCACGTGTAGAAATCCCAAGGTGGGTAGTTGAGCAACCCTCCATGCTGGATAACCTGCATGCTGTGTTAGTAAGCCAGTGCGGGATGATCGGTGCCCGGCGGTACCCTTACCTGTTGCACCGCGCCCATGAAACAGCCGTGGTCAGCATGGAGGATAAGGAACAGGTGACACAGATGATCGCGCAAGAGCTACGCAGGAGGGGGCTGGAGGGTGCAGGGCAATCTGCCAAGCAGTATAACAAGGATGTTTCTGGAACAAGGACGAGGTTTGGCACATGAGACAATTTGAGATCGGAAGGTTGTTACGTGCGGGCACGACCGGTTTTGTGGTGGGATGCCGGGTAGCTCAGATCGATGCACCTTCGTTTGGGGCACTGGTGCGGGTGGCCCTGGATGGAGATTACCAGGTGTATGGTCTGATCCATGATATTCATATCGATGATGACGGGCTGGTGCGCCAGCTGGTGACCGCTGATGGAGTGGAAGATGCCATCATCGCAGATAACCGGATCAACCGGAATGTGCCATTGGAGATGAGCGTATTGACGGTGGGGTATAGGCTGGATAGGAAGATCTCACAGCTGTTACCACCCCGACCACCCTTGAGCCTGGACGTGATCTACCTGTGTACGCCTGATGAGGTGAGACAGTTCACCAGTAGTGGCCGGTTTGGTTACTTCAGACATGTTCTAAGGGCGGCTGACGTGCCGGTGGGCGAGCTACTGGCAGCCCACATTCAGCAGGCGGGGGCGATGCATGCTGAAGCAGGCAATAACGAATGGAAGAATGCAGCCACCCAGGAGTTGATCACGTTGTTGAGGGATGATTATGCGATGCTGATGAGCGTATTGGGTGCTTTGGGCGATGCGGGATAAAATATTAAGATATATGACAACGTATTAATAATAAAAAAAATTCACAAAGGACACAAAATACACAAAGGAAAAACCTTGAGTTAAAAAAACAGAACAGAATAATGAAATAGGTCAAAATGGTGCCAAAGGATACTAAACCAATAAATTATGCGGATAAAAAAGCCGATTTGAACCAATATCTAGTCATACGGAAGAAATGGTAAAAACCGTTCTCGATTCCGCGTATCAGGTACATACAGCCCTTGGACCAGGGTTGCTTGAATCTTTGTACGAAGCATGTATGGTACACGAACTTAATGTAAGGAATATTAATGTTAAATCCCAAATCACATTACCAGTAATCTATATAGGCATGAAGGTTGATTCTGCATATCGCTTGGATATTCTAGTAGAAGATTGTGTTATTGTAGAAATTAAATCGTCCGAAATCATTAGTCCAGTGCATTGTGCCCAATTGCTAACATATTTAAAACTAACCAATATTCGATTAGGTTTATTACTAAATTTCAATGTAATCCATCTTCGGGATGGCATAAAAAGAATTATTAATTAAACACTCCTTCGTATCCTTGTTGTCCATAGTGTCTTACTTAACTTGTGGTGATCTGAAATGGAAAAAAATCAAAAGAGCATAGGCTATATCGTTGGTGGGGGGTTGAAGGAGAACCTGCGGGTGCGGTTAACCATATCCTCCCAACAGGTGCAGGAGGGGGCATTTGTGGTGGTTGAGAGTGATACCTGGCAGTTCTACGGATTGGTGACTGACCTGCAGCTTGGTTCCACCGACCCGCGCTTTGCAGATGAGCAAAGTGAGACCAGGCTGCCCCTGGAGATGGCGAGTTTGCTACACGGGCAAACCCTGTTCACCACCCTGGAAGTGTTGCCGGCTTTGATGTTGGAGCGTGGACCAGACCCGAGCTCACCAGAGTATGCTGAGTGGCGCGCAAGCCACGTTGAAGACCCGCACCCGATGCCAGTTAAAACCATCCCACCCCACCATGCGGAAGTGCGCCTGGCAGAGGAAGGTGATATTGCTGAAATCTTTGGCAAGAGTGAAGACGAAGGCAATTTCGTCATTGGCTACACGCGTGAGCAAGGGCACCCGGTGTGTATCAACCTGGATAAATTCGTCCAGCGCTCCGCAGGAGTGTTTGGAGCAACCGGCAGTGGTAAATCCTTCCTGACCCGCTTGATCCTGGCAGGTCTGATCCACCACAATACCGCCTCAGTATTGGTTTTTGATATGCACAATGAGTATGGCTTCGATGACACCGCATCAGATACCCATAGCGCGGTGATCGGGTTAAAAACCAAGTTCAGCAGCCGGGTAAGGGTGGTTGCCCTGGGGGCGAGCTCACTCATCCGCGGATTAGCACCTGATTTCACCCTGGAGATCGATGAGCGAGATATCCAGCCGGGGGATATTGAGATGTTGATGCGGGAGCTTAATCTAAAGGAGACCACCCCCACCACGCTGGATGCACTGGTCACTGAATTTGGACCGAATGGATGGTTCATAGCATTCCGGGAGATGAAAGTTGGGTCGGTCATTGAAAATGATGAGGGCAAGAAAATTCCTGCACCCGATTCTGTAGCAGCCTGGGCAAATTCAGTTGGGGTGAACGTGATGGCAGCTGAAGGTTTACGCAGCAAGATGCAGCGGGTGTTTAACCTAAAATACATCCGCGAAAGCCCATCTGGGAATGGGATTGAAGATATCATCAAGACGCTGGAGGCGGGGCAGCATGTGGTGCTATCCTTTTTTGACCATGAATCCGACCTCGACTACCTGCTGGTGAGCAACCTATTAACCCGCCGCATCCGTGAGACCTGGGAGAAGCGTACCAATGACTACCGCAGCAAAGGCAGCAAGGAACCGCATCCGCTGGTGCTAGTGGTAGAGGAAGCACATAAGCTGCTCAACCGTGAGATGGCGGGGCAGACTACATTCAGCACCATTGCCCGTGAGATGCGCAAGTATTACGTCACATTGCTGATCATCGACCAGCGCCCCTCGCAGATCTATGACGAAGTGATGTCGCAACTGGGCACGCGCATCTCCGGGTGGCTGGGGGACGAGGACGATATTCACAGCGTGCTCTCCGGGCTGGCGGGAAGGGAAGCGCTGCGCGGCATGTTGGCGCGCCTGCAACCCAAGGAGGAAGTGTTACTGCTGGGCTGGGGCGTACCCATGCCACTGCCAGTCAAATCCAGGAGGTATGATAATATCTTCTGGGAGGAATTGAAGGGTAAAAATTTAGGGAAGATGACTTCTGAGTCGGCGATCAGTGATTTGGGATTTGATTAGGAGAAGTAAATTATGAGTGGTAGGGTTCTTACCGGTAAAGAACCTCGAATGATCTATACTTCATTGATTTAGAATGGGAGAAATCATAGAATAATGGAAGATTACTTCGGGCAAAGTTCGCCCTCGCAACAAAAATATCGTGCCTTGGGCGAAGAGTGCTTCTTAATGAAAATAACGGCGATTTGTTCGAGACGAGAAGTCAATATGATATTAGAAGATTGCTTTGCTCGCAAAAAACGCTTGCTCGCAATGACATATAAACTGAGCATCGGGCAAACAAAACTCGCGAGGCTGCAGACAAAGGGCGTCCTTGTTGACATAAAGAAGGAGGAAGCATGGAGATACTAGAATCTGGGATCGGTGAGATGATCCAACCCCCCGATATTGAAGCCTTTCGGGCTTGGAACCGGACAAAGAAGACGCGCAAGTTGGTGGACAAGCTGATGACCGAGCAGGAAGCGATCAGCAGCTTTGTCTATGATGGCTGTTACATCGGGACCGAGCTGTACGGGACGGTGCGTTGCCCCATGTCACTGTCACGCGAGCTTGTGCGCCAGGGTAAAAAAGACCTGCGGGTGTGCGGGCAGGGAGTGTTGGAGCTGGACTTATGGATGACGGCTGGTCTGGTGAAAAAATTGGATATCACCTACATTGGCCTGGAAGTTTATGGGACATCCAATGCTCTGCGACGAGCGGTTGAATCTGGGCAGATCGTGTCGTGTGTAGAATGGTCAAACGCATCTATCTCCTGGCGGATGAAAGCGACATCCATGGGAGTGCCATTTTTGCCAGCGAGATCCATGCTTGGCACAGACATGCTCAAGTACAGCGCCGCCAAGGTAGTCGAGGACCCATTCACCGGGCTTAAGGTCTGTCTTTTACCCGCCTTGATCCTGGATGTGGCTATCATCCACGTCCACCGGGCGGACCGCTATGGGAATGCCCAGATTGAGGGGATCACCGGTTTTGGTGCTGAAATGGCGCGTGCCTGCAAAAGACTGATCATCAGCGCAGAAGAGATCGTTCCCACGGATGAGATCCGCAAATACCCCGACCGGACGATCATTCCATATTACCTGGTGGATGCGGTGGTACATGCCCCGTTTGGCTCGCACCCGGGTGAAATGGCTTATGACTATGGGCGGGATGAGCCAATCATCCGTGAGTGGGTTGAATCCAGCAAGACCGCGGAAGGTGCGAAAGCCTATCTGGATAAATATGTTTATGGGGTGGCAAACCACCAGGAGTACATGGATCTGATAGGCAAGGAACGCTTATCAGAGCTGGTGGAAGAACGGGAAAAGCGCGAGTAATGGGAGATGGAACATGACAGACCAATCTTATTCTAAGACAGAGTTGATGATTTGCGTGGCAGCCCGCCTTTTCCAGGATGGCACGACGGCATTTATTGGCACAGGCATCCCCATGCTGGCAGCCATGCTGGCGACTAAAACCATCGCCCCCAACCTGGTACCTGTGTTCGAATTTGGCGGGTTGGGAGCGATCATGGAAGACCTGCCACGAGCAGTGGGTGAGGCGCGCACCTTCCACAGAGGGCTGGTAGCGGCTGGAATCTGTGAGCTTATGGAAACTGCCCAGCGTGGCTTTATTGACTACGGCTTTTTGGGTGGGGCGCAGATCGACCCGTATGGCAACTTGAACAGTGTCACGATTGGGGATCACGACCATCCCAAGGCACGCCTGCCTGGCAGTGGTGGGGGCAATGACGTGGGCAGCCAGTGCTGGATGACAGTAGCCATCATGCAGCACGACAAACGGCGTTTCGTCCCCAAATTGGATTTTCTGACCACACCCGGATACCTGACTGGTCCTTCAGCCAGGGAAAATGCCGGCTTGCCAGTCGGCACTCGCCCCATTAATGTGGTCTCAACGTTGGCTCTGATGGATTACGACGATGGACCTGGAGGCACTTATCGGATGCGCCTTGCGGCAACCCATCCGGGAGTCACTGTTCAGGAGGTGATTGATAATACCGGCTTTGAGTTGATCATCCCTGAGCAGGTACCTGTCAATGACCCGCCCAGTGATCTGGAACTGCGCCTGCTGCGGGAGGAAATTGACCCGGAAAGGTACTATATCTAAGAACAGTATGCCTGATTATATTTACCTGATCCATCCATTGCGCCACGAGTTTTTCGAAAGCCCCACGCCTGAGGAAGAGGCAGCAATGGAAGCACATTACCAATATCTCAACCAGGCGACTAAGCTGGGGGTAGTCTTGCTGGCAGGTCCATGTCTGGATGAGACATTTGGCGTGGTGGTGTTTTCAGCTGATAGCGACGATGCAGCACGGGCATTCATGTTCAATGACCCTTCAATAAAAGACAACGTTATGATGGCTGAGCTACACCCGATGAGAATATCCTTGCTGAGCTCCTCGATAAGAAAGTGTTGACCTGATGCGGTTGGGCGAGCCTTTATTATGATTCGCTTGATAAGACAATCAGCCTAAACCGATCATCTTAGCAAACTGATTTAATGCCTCAATATGGGCGGAGGTGGTTTCATAGCCACAGCCCATAGTGTTGACTGATAATTGGGTGGCGCCCAACTTCTCCCAGGTATGCAGGAAGTCGATCCAACCATCCGATCCGACCAGGCTCATATTCAGGCGCGGTTCGATACCAAAAGTGGAACTATCGCGGCCAGCCTCTACAAGGTAATTCGTTAATTTGTCCAACAGGGGGCGTGCCTGTTCTATGGTCCTCACGGTCAGCATCCAACCGTCGCCCAGTTTTACCATCCGTCGGATCACCCTGTCATCCCCTCCACCGAACCAGATGGGGATGGGACGCTGGATTGGCAAAGGGTTGATCCCGGCATCGGGGATGTTATGCCAGTGACCTTCGAATTTCACCAGGGGCTGGGTCCACAGCTGGCGTAGAAGTGCCACCTGTTCCTCCATGCGTTTTCCACGGTTGTGAAAGTTCTCTCCCAGGGCTATATATTCGACCTCATTCCAACCGATACCAAACCCCAACCTCAAACGCCCATTACATAGTACATCCAACGTGGCAGCCTGTTTTGCCACCAGGGCAGTCTGGCGCTGGGGCAGGATCAGGATCCCGGTTGCGAATTCAATTTTACGGGTGAGGCCTGCCAGATAGCTGAACAAAACGAATGGCTCCAAGAAGGGGTCTTTATAGGTGTAAGGTCCGGACAATCCGCCTGGACGGTCGGGGTTGGCACCCAAGACATGATCATAGGCATGCATGTGAGTAAAGCCCATACCTTCAACAGCCTGGGCATAATCGCGAATCGCGATGGGGTCCGGGGGGAATTCAATTTGAGGAAAGACAACACCAATCTTCATAGCAAATCTCCTATGGATAGGATATGATTAAGTATATATTAAACGTTACCATTTGGAGATCTGAATTCTGTGACTACATCCTTCCTTCTTTACGGTTCTTATGGTTACACAGGTTCGCTGATCGCGGACTTGGCGGTGAGAAACGGGATGCAGCCCATATTGTCGGGGCGAGATGCAGTCCGTCTTAAAGCGCAGGCGGAGACGCTCGGGCTGGCGTACCATCCCGTATCCTTGCAGGATAGACCTGCGTTGGAAGCCACCCTGAGAGAAGTTCCCCTTGTATTGAATTGTGCTGGACCTTTCCGACATACATATAAACCGATGGTGGAGGCCTGCCTGGGGACAGGAAGGCATTATCTGGACATCACAGGAGAGATCCCGGTTTTCGAATCGTTGGCGAGGCGTGATGCTGAAGCGAGGCAGGCCGGGGTGATGTTGTTGCCTGGGGTCGGGTTCGATGTTGTGCCATCTGATTGCCTGGCGATGCATCTCAAACAGCGCCTACCGACAGCCACCCAGTTGACCCTGGCAATAAGGTCGTTAGGCGGAGGCATGTCGCGCGGTACAGCACTTACCGGCATCGAGGGCATTCCCCAGCAGGGTTTGGTGCGAATGGATGGGAAATTGGTTAAGGTCCCATTATTATGGAAGACCCGCCAGATTGACTTTGGGAACGGGATTCGGACTGCAGGGAACTTCCCATGGGGGGATGTATCCACTGCTTACTACAGTACAGGTATTCCCAATATCGAGGAATATCTGGTCCTTCCAAGATCCACGATGAGGATGATACGCCTATTCCGTCCATTGATTGGATTGACAGCCAAACCATTGTTGCAGCGCTGGTTAAAGCAGCGGGTGATGAGAAGCCCTCCCGGTCCCACGCTTGAAGCGCGCCGGCATGGTCGGAGCAGGTTGTGGGGAGAGGTAAGCGATGATCAGGGTCAGCAGGTGATAAGCAGGCTGGAAACACCAGATGGGTACAGCCTCACCGCTGAAACTGCCCTGGGCGCAGTCAAGCGGGTACTGGCTGGTGATCACAAAGCTGGATTTCAGACTCCCTCCATGGCATACGGTGCAGATTTCGTCCTGGAATTCGAAGGGGTGCAGCGAGAGGATATAAAATAACATGAAAGAATCGTATTTTACTGACCTATCGTTAGACCAGCAGGCAAACGAGCTATATCAGCAAGTCTCCGAACTTACGCGTATTCAAAAAATGGAGTTTATGCCAGCCCGCTCTGCCCTGCTGGTGTTGGATATGCAATCTTATTTCCTGGATCCTGCCTCGCATGCGTTTATTCCCAGTGCGGGGGCGATCCTGGATGGCATCCTTCAGCTTATTGATGTATATAAAGCTCATCAAATGCCAATATTTTTCAGCCAGCACATTAACACTGCTGATAATGCTGGCATGATGTCTATCTGGTGGAAGGATTTGATCACATCTGATGATCCCTTTCATAGGATTATCCCTGAAATTGACCCATCGGTCGGCACGCTCATTCAGAAGAACCAGTATGACGCTTTTTACCAAACGCTTTTGAATGAGATGCTCCATGCGAGAGGTGTGACCCAGGTAGTTATCTGTGGGGTGATGACCCACCTGTGTTGTGAGACGACTGCCCGATCAGCCTTCATGAACGGCTTTGAGGTTTTCTTCCCGGTGGATGGGACGGCGACATACAACCTGGCTTATCACCGGGCAAGCCTGGTGAACCTTGCACATGGTTTTGCCACATTGGTTTTCATCAACGATTTACTGGAAGCTATTCAGGGTGAGCATGGAGGTTGAGGATGTCATCATCGTCGGTGCAGGACCCGCGGGGTTAGCCACAGCCATCCAGCTCAAGCGTTATGGGGTCAACCCATTGCTCTTTGAGCGTGAGCAGGTAGGGGGATTACTGCGCAATGCCAATCTGGTAGAAAACTACCCAGGATTTCCATATGGCATCTCGGGGACCAGGCTGGTGAAGCTATTTGCCCGTCAGGTAACCCATTTCAACATCAAAGTGATCGATCAAGAGATTATCGCTCTGGATTACGACCAGGGGCTGTTCCAGGCGAAGAGCAGACACCATAGCTATGGTTCACGGATAGCAGTCATTGCGACAGGGACCAAGCCGTTGCTCTTCACTGACCTTTTAATCCCTGAGGACCTAACTGAAAGGTTTTTTTACGAAGTGCACGGTCTCTTGCAGGTGGAGGGGAAATGCGTCGCAATTATAGGGAGTGGAGATGCCGCCTTTGATTATGCCCTGAACCTTGCGAAGAAGAACCAGGTTATCATGCTTAATCGAGGCGAGAGACCCAAATGCCTGCCTTTGCTCTGGGAACGAGCCCAGCAGGTCTCCAACATCTCATATAGAAATAATACAAGAGTGTCCAAACTTACTGAGGATCCAACAGGCGGGATGTTGGTGGATTGCCAGTATCCTGCAGGTGAATTACAATTCCATGCCGATTACCTTTTGGGCGCTATTGGCCGGGAAGCATGCCTGGACTGCCTTTCTGTTTCATTAATACGGCAAGCCAGTACTTTAGAAGAGAAGGGCAATCTTTACATGGTCGGAGACGTTAGGAACGGTATTTACCGACAGACATCGATCGCGGTTGGTGACGGTGTTCTGGCGGCTATGAAAATACATCGGTATTTGAAGGAGAGTGCATGATAAAAGTCCATGCTTGTGCAGGCAATGAAGAGATTGCGATGGTATATATTGTCGAGACCGACAGTGGTAATCTGATGGAATGTGTTGAATCGGTCCAACCCCCATTACCGCGGGAAAAGAAATGGGTGTTGCTCGTATCGACCATGTTCGGCTGCCCGATCGGCTGCCTGATGTGCGATGCGGGTGGGTCTTACCATGGGAAACCGACTAAAGATGAAATATTTGCCCAGGTAGATTTTTTAGTGGATAAGCGTTTCCCATCGAGAGTAATCCCTTCCGAGCAGTTCAAGATCCAGTTCGCCCGGATGGGCGAACCTTCGCTTAACCTGCAGGTATTGGATGTGCTGAAAGAGCTGCCTGAAAGGTACCAGGCACCTGGTCTGATGCCTTCGATCTCCACGGTTGCACCTGCGGGAACTGAGCGTTTCTTTAACCAGCTTCTGGAAATTAAGCAGGAATACTATTCGGGGGGGCACTTTCAATTCCAGATTTCGTTGCATACCACGGACCTCGCGCTGCGCGATCGCTTTATCCCTGCGAAAAAATGGAGCTTTACTCAGATTAAAGAATATGGCGAGCGTTACTATAAATTTGGTGATCGTAAGATCACCCTGAATTTTGCGCTTGCCCAAGGGATGCCGGTTGACCCTGCGGTATTGCTGAGTTTCTTCGACCCAGACAAATATCTAATTAAAATTACACCCCTGAATCCCACCTACCGTGCCCGTGAGAATGAGCTGGTCTCCTATGTGAACCCACTCAGCGCAGGGGAAAAGTATGAAATCGTCCAGGCACTCCAGGATTCAGGCTACCAGGTCATCCTAAGTATTGGGGAGACGGAAGAAAATTATATCGGGAGCAATTGTGGACAGTACCTGCGACGGCATTTATTGGCGGAAGCGCCGATCGAAGATGGATATACCTATCCGGTAAATGAGGGTCCGTAATATTATTGCTGGACGTTGATATGGTTTTGTTTCTTCCCTATGCATAAGTTCGTGGTAAATAATATCCCATGGCACTAAGCACTCCAATAGCATTAGGCTTCACCGCAGAGATCTATGCCTGGAAGGATGGACAGGTGCTTAAACTGTTCAATCCGGGTATATCTCGTGGGACTGCCGAGACCGAGGCATATTTAACACGGATTGTACATGACACCGGATTACCCGTGCCGGCAGTGGGAGAGATCGTTGAGATTGATGGTCGTTTTGGGTTGGAGTGCGAGCGGGTAGATGGGATGACCATGTTGCAGGCATTTATGAAGCAACCATGGAAACTTCCGATTTTTGCACGACAGCTGGCTGAATTGCAGGCTGATATGCATAAGCTTAGGGTGCCAGAATTACCCTCGCAACGTGAAAGGCTGGAGCGCAAGATTAGAAATGCCGGATTATTTTCGGAGAACCTGCGCCAGGCTGCCTTGCATACCCTGGAACTGTTGCCAGAGGACGACAAACTCTGCCACGGTGACTTTCACCCGAATAATATCGTCCTATCTTCTCACGGTCCGGTGATCATTGACTGGATGGATGCTTCACGCGGTAGCTCAATCATGGATGTAGCGCGTTCCACGCTCCTCATGGGAGGCGGTCCATTGCCACCAGGAACCCCTTTCATGTGGCTGGTCAAGCAACTACGGAATTGGTTCTACCAGGCCTATTTACGACGCTATTTCCAGTTAAGTCCAACGGATAAGCAAAAGCTCTCAACCTGGGTGCCAGTTGCTGCGGCCGCGCGGTTGGACGAGAATATCACTGATGATGAACCCCGCTTGTTGTCGATTGCGCAAAACCTGCTACGGACTGGTTGAAACGAACTTAAAACTCACTGATGATATTTACTACACAAAGGAAATGATGTCATGAAGTTAGCGACATTGTGTTACCTAAGGCGGGATGGGCAAACCCTGATGATCCACCGGGTCAAGAAAGCCAATGACATGCACGAGGGCAAGTGGAACGGGTTGGGAGGCAAGCTCAACCCGGGTGAGAGTCCTGAAGAATGTGCTGTACGGGAGATATTCGAAGAGTCGGGGCTGAAGGCGCGTAGCCCACAATTCAAGGGCTTCTTAACCTTTCCAGCCTTTTCGCAGGAGGAAGACTGGTATGTGTTTGTGTATGTGGTGGAGGATTTCGAAGGAGAGCTGATCGATTCAGCAGAGGGAAATCTAAGCTGGGTGGATAACCCTGATCTGGTGAGCTTAAATTTATGGGAGGGTGACTCGATATTTCTGCCCTGGCTGGACCGACCGGGCATCTTCTCTGGCAAGTTCATCTATAAAGAGGGCAGATTGGTATCGCATGAGGTTACATTTTACGATTGAGTCCTAAGCAATGACCATCTATTCTCTATCTGCAGTCAGGGCACTGGCACTGTATTCACAAGAGCTGGTCAACCCGAATGCTGCTGACTTGCACCCAAGCCTGGGAACGATCCAGAAAACCGTAGAGCAGGTGAATTACGTCCAGATCGACACACTGAACCTGATCCAGCGCAGCCAATATATTAGCATGTGGAGCCGGCTGGGCAGCTATGCTCCAGCAGATTTTGACCGTCTTGTCTATTCAGCGGAAGAGCGTACATTATTCGAAGGCGTGCGAAGCGTTGCAGCGATCATTCCGCTGAAAGACTACCGCTACCAACTACCCCAGATGGACCGAGGGCGGGAGAGACTGCTGCGCTGGTATGACCACTGGTTGGAGCAGGGAGGCAATCGTGAGATGGTCCCGGTGGTACTGGAACGCATCCGCCAGGAGGGAGGGCTGAGGACGTCGGATTTTGAGTACCAGGGTCCCAAACGCGGCAGCTGGTGGGATTGGAAGCCTGCCAAGATCGCACTGGAATACCTGTTCGCCAGGGGTGACCTGATGATCGCAAACCGGGTGAATTTCCAACGGGTGTATGACCTGACGGAACGTATCCTGCCAGCCTGGGTGCAAACCAGCCCACCGACCCTGGAGGAGCGTGACCGATACTGGGTCGAGCAAGGTTTGATGGGGCTGGGGATATGCCTGCCCACTCAGATCGCTGAATATGGCTTTCATATGCAGCGGGCGTACCCCAAAGTCCTTGGAGCTGAGCTGTTGAAGAAAGGGGTGGTCATCCCTGTCCAGGCAACCCTGTCAGATGGCGAGACGCATGAGCTGGTGGTGCATAGCGACCAGCTTGAAAACCTCCAAAAAGCGGCAGATGGGGGGATAACAGCTTCCCGGACCACGTTCCTCAGTTTTTTCGATAGCCTGTTCTGGTGCCGGGGTCGGGATCTGCAGCTATGGGGTTATCGAAACATACTGGAAGCCTATGTGCCTGAGGCAAAAAGGCAGTATGGCTACTTCTGCCTCTCCATCCTGCACCACGATAGGCTGGTGGGGCGTTTCGACCCCAAGCTGGAGCGCAAGACAGGGGTTTTACGGATCAAAGCATTGTACCTGGAAGAGGGGGTCGAACCAGATGAAGAGCTGGTGAGCGGGGTTGCCACTTCCATGCGGGATTTCATGAGGTTCCATCATGCCAGCGAGCTGGTGATCGAGAAAAGCCACCCGGGGGAGTTTGGGGAGAAGATATTGAAGGCTATCTAAAAATTAAGCAGAGGTGATGTTCTCAAGCTCTAGCTCGAAATTCAGGAGGGGGCGTTGGAAGCGCGCATTGGGCACCTCCAGGTTGTAATCGCGGATGCGCTGGTTGAGTGCGGGCAGCTTGTCCTTAAAGACTTCGAGAGCGGGGACCCATTCAGCGGAGGCCTTCTCATCTGGCACGGAGGCTGATAAATAAATAAGTCGCCACTTCCGGGCTCGAAGCAGTTCCTTACAGGCAGCATCGATATCGTTTTCAATCTCATGCAGGGTATCTATCCAGGGGAGAGTATAGCCAGCTTCTTTGATGATGTGATAGGCAAGCTCCCAATCAGAATCGGCGTTAGGATTTTCTTCAATACGCAGGGGCTTGCCTTTACCGGGCAGGTTATCGAATTTGCCCTCTTCCATGGCCTTGCGAAGTTGCTCTTCAACATTTGGCATACGACCTGCTCTCAATAACGGTTTTTAAGCTCAGCCACAGGCAGAAACACCACACCCTCAGAGGCATCTCCCAGAGCAGTGATCCGAGTTGGGTGATTGGCTGCCTGCCAGGCGGTGAAGGCCGCCACCAGGGCATCCAGCTCACCCTGGCTGAACAACTTATCCAACGGCCAGTCACCTTCAAGCACTCGTTTTGGGGTGATCCCTTTAAGTAAATCCATCGGATCAGTAATCCCAATTTTATGTTGATAGAGCACCAGTTGGCGTTGGATGCGTCCTTCAAGGGTGTTCTTGGGGAGAGGCACGCAGTCCAGCATGGTGCAATAGCTGGCATGTGGATAGACCTCCAGCCACTGAAGGGCTGACCCTTGCACAGGGTAAGGCTGGTAGCCCATGCGCTCTAGGTGGCGATAGAGCGCAAAGCCCATTTTCATCCAATTGGGGCAGGCTTTCTCATCGGCGGGGGTCTTGTAACAGCTGATGCGATGCTGACGTAATAAGTATTCTGCCAGGCGGAAGTTCATCCAGCGCCCAGAACGGGGAGGTGGGGAGAGTCGGTCGCGTATTTCAGGATTTTTCATCAAGCCCTGGCTGGGGCGGCGGGGGGCGCACACTGCGACGATAGCCTGGGATTGACCTGCCATAAGAGCCAACACATCATCCAGGTTGCTGGTTCCCAATGCCGTCAGTTGCAATTGGTTATCCAGGGCGGCATAGGCGAATGGTTTTCGACCGGCGGTTGGGTCAATGCCCAGGTATGAGGATTCAGTGAAAAACATGGGTTTATTATACGCTTAATCAGGGTTTGTTTTATGACCGGCTTTCTCAGAATATATCCACAACAAACAGGCGGATCTAATTACCTTTAATATTGAATGTATCTTTTATAAATGTAGCCATTCACAGAGGTTTGATGATTGCACACCAACTTTTTTTGATGTGTTAGAGAAGGCAATTAAGCCAAAGGCAATTTAAAACTTCTACTATTAATGACTTTCCTGAAAAAACTTGTTATTAATAACCAAAACCTACTTGTATAGTCGTTTCAAACGCCAACCAACTACAAAAAATAGCTTTTAGGGAGGCAAAAAAAGAAACCGACAGCTGTTCCTGGGAGCATTCCTGCTCTTTTTGGGCCTTCTTTTGCTCATTTTCTAGCTTTATCCTGGCTTCCAGGTAGCGTTGTATACGGCGAACGTTCGTTGTCATTGCCGATCCAATTACCATGCAAGTTACTCTGAACCGTCCTCGCACCGGCAGCTTGCTGGCCGGGAAAGGATGTTTCACCTGGCGGACTGTGGCTTCAATAGCAGCTCTTAAGTTGCGTCCTTCTTGCAGGTGAGTCTGGCTCCGCCGCCGTCGTTGGGACATGTTGACCTGCTGCTGACTGAAGCGCAGGTGAAACCGAGCATCCCGTTTTCCCCTTTGAGCCGGGCATTTCTGTAAGAAAAGGCATGCCTGACAGACCTCCGCTTCAAAGTGAGCCACAAAGCCTTTTTTCTGGCTGCTCGGATAGACCGCAACCGTTTGTCCCTGCGGGCAGGTGGTCTGGGTCGGCTTCCCGGTTTCTGCCTGTTTGATTTTAAAATCAGACAGATTGAGTTTCTCGGTGCTGGGTGCTCGACCCCGAATAGCGGTCTGGATTTGCTCGACCCGGTTATCCTGCATGGTCTGGTCAGCGCTTGGACTGCCATAGCCGCCATCCGTGTAGAGTGTTTCCAACTCGCTGCGCTCTTTCAAGTTGGGCAAGGCTTCTTCCATCAATTTGGCGTCATCCACGCTGTTCGCTGCCACCTGTACCTTTGTGATGAGTTGCAGATCATTATCAGGATCACAGGTTTCGGTCAAATTGGCGACATAGCCTTTGTAATGCTTGTTATTTTTCTCCCGGTAAGTGGCTTCCAGATCGTCGGGTGATTGCAGACTGCTGGCACTTAACTCCTTGTCTAGCTTGGTCTTCAGCACCTTCTCTTCAACAAGGTAATGCTCGCCAAATACTCGCT
>Ga0315283_10001358_pt1 | contig 19603 bp, 17 predicted proteins | sample YL17G09_0_MG_FD_204541 | JGI IMG/M metagenome (GOLD analysis project Ga0315283, IMG submission 204541) | Sediment microbial communities from Yellowstone Lake, YNP, Wyoming, USA - YL17G09_0 | ecosystem: Environmental > Aquatic > Freshwater > Lake > Sediment | place: USA: Wyoming | collected... | reverse complement strand
GGCGATGACGTCGGTGTGCCGGGCGATCAGCTCGGCGAGGCCGCCGGTGGCGATCACCTGCGCGCGCTCGCCGAGCTCGCCCCAGATGGCGTGCACGATGCCCTCGATCTCGCCGGCGAAGCCGTACACGGCGCCAGACTGAAGAGCCTCGGTGGTCGACTTGCCGATGGCGTGCTCCGGTTCGACCAGCTCGACCTTGATGAGCTTGGCGGCGCGCGTCGTGAGCGCCTCGAGGGACACTTCGATGCCCGGCGCAATGGCGCCACCCAGATAGTCGCCCTCGGCCGAGATGACGTCGAAGGACGTGGCGGTGCCATAGTCGGCGACGATGCAGGGACCGCCGTACTTCTCGAACGCGGCGACGGCGTTGACGATGCGGTCCGCGCCGACCTCGGCGGGGTTCTTCATGGCGATGCGCATGCCGGTCCGCGCCCCGGGGCCGACGATAAATGCCTCCACGCCCAGGTACTTCTCGCACATCTCGACCCACTGCTGAGTCAGCCGCGGGACCACCGAGGCGATGCCGACCTCGTCCACCGCGTCACGCAGCCTCGTGCCTTGCAGCGAGAAGAACCCCTGCAGGAGGCCCGCGATCTCGTCGCTCGTGCGGTGGCGCACGGTGGCGAGGCGCCACTCGCCGACCACGTCCCCGGCGTCCATGAGGCCTACGTGAGTCTGGGTGTTGCCCACGTCCACGACGAGCAGCGGCATGGTCAGCCGTCCATGTCGAGACCGATGTCGAGCCACGGCGCGCGCGTCGTGAGAGCCCCCACTGAGATCACGTCCACGCCGGCCTCGGCGAGCTCGCGGACGCGCTCCAGGCGCACGCCTCCGGAGACCTCCACGAGAGCGCGACCGGCGACGCGCGCCACGGCCGCGCGCACGGCGGGCGTGTCCATGTTGTCGAGCAACACGATGGTCGCGCCGGCGTCCAGAGCCTCGTCGAGCTGGTCGAGCGTGTCGACCTCGACCTCGAGGGCGTGCACGTGAGCGGCGCCGGAGCGTACCAGCTCGACGGCCGCGCGCACGCCGCCGGCCGCGGCCACGTGGTTGTCCTTGATCATGGCGCCGTCGAACAGGCCGAAGCGGTGCGGCGTGCCGCCGCCGTGCACCGCCGCCTGCTTCTCCAGGGCCCGCAGGCCGGGCGACGTCTTGCGTGTCGCGGCGATGCGCGCCGAGGTGCCGGCCGTCTCGGCCACGTACTGCGCCGTCAGCGTCGCGACGCCCGAGAGGCGACAGAGGAAGTTGAGACCCGTGCGCTCCGCCGCGAGGATCGCGGCAAGCGGGCCGCGTACGGTGGCGAGGACGTCGCCGGCCGCGAACCGGCCGCCGTCGGCGACGCGGAACTCGACCAGCAGGGCCGGGTCGACGAGCGCCGCGGTGGCCGCGAAGGCGGCGGCGCCGGAGAGCACGCCGGCCTCGCGGGCGACGACCCGCGCGAGGCCGCCCCCGGAGAAGGCCGAGCCGGTGATGTCGCCGTAGCCGGCGAGGTCTTCGGCGAGCGCGGCGCGCGCCGCGGCGCGCGCCGCGTCCTCGTAGCTACGCTCGCTCACGGGCGCCCCACCTTGCCGATCACGCCCTCTTCCCGCTCGTGAGGCGGCAGACGCAGCGTGACGTGCCGCTGCCAGCGCTCGTCGTCCACCGCAGGGAAGTCGTCGCGCAGATGTACACCGCGCGACTCCTCGCGCAGCAGGGCGCACTTGGCGATCTGGGTGCCCAGGGTGAGCAGGTTGAGCAGTTCATACTCGGCTTCGCCGAGGGCGCCGAAGCGCAGCTCCGACGTGAGAGCGTTGAGATCAGCCAGAGCCGCGCGCAGGTCGTCGCCGCGGCGCAGCACGCCGACCTTGCCCGACATCACCGACGTGAGGCGGCGGCGAGCGGCGGCGGCGTTGCTGCCGTCGATGTCCGCCGCCGCTTCGGGCAGGTCGAAGCGCAGACGACGGACGTCTTCGCCGAGACGGCCGATGTAGCGGTCAAGGTCGCGCACGACGCGGTCGCTGAAGACCAGTCCTTCGAGCAGGGAGTTGCTGGCCAGCCGGTTGGCGCCGTGCACGCCGGTGCTGGCCACTTCGCCGCTGGCGTAGAGACCGGGCACCGTGGTGCGGCCCCACACGTCGGTGACGACGCCGCCGACGAAGTAGTGGCAGACCGGCGCCACGGGGATGAGCTGCGTGGCGAGGTCGAGCCCATGCTCGGCCAGGCCCGCCGTGACCCGCGGGAAGCGCTCCTGCAGCCACGCGGAATCGAGGTGCGTCGCGTCGAGATAGACGTGGTCGCTGCCCTCGCGCCGCATCTCACCGACCATGGCACGCACGACCACGTCGCGCGAGGCAAGCTCGGCGCGCGGGTCGTGGGCCGTCATGAAGCGCTCTCCCGCGGCGTTGCGCAGGTAGGCGCCTTCGCCGCGGAGCGCCTCGGTGATGAGCTGCACCGTCTCCTGGCCGGGCACTGCGAGCCCAGTCGGGTGGAACTGCACGAACTCCAGGTCGCGGATGGCGGCGCCGGCGCGGTACGCCATGGCGATGCCGTCGCCGGTCGCCACCGACGGGTTGGTGGTGCGTCCGTACACCTGACCGGCGCCGCCCGTCGCCAGCACGGTGACCATGGCCACGTTGAGGGTGAGCCCGGCGTCGTCGAGGTTCAGCGTGAGCGCCCCGACGCAGCGCCCTTCGACGGTGAGAAGGTCGATGACGAACTCGTTCTCGTAGAGCTGCACGCGACTGCCGACGCGGGCCGCCTCGGCGAGGGCGCTCGACACCTCGCTGCCGGTGGCGTCGCCGCCGGCGTGCACCACGCGGGCCACCGAGTGCGCGCCCTCGCGGCCGAGCACGATCTGCCCGTCGACCTTGTCAAAACGCGGGCAGATCTCCATGAGCTCCCGCACGCGCTCGGGGCCCTCGTTGACCAGCACGCGGACGGCCTCCTCGTCGCAGAGGCCGGCGCCGGCGTTGACTGTGTCCTGGAAGTGCAGCTCGGGCGAGTCGGACGGGCCCAGCGCGGCGGCGATGCCTCCCTGCGCGAGGAAGGTGGTGGTGTCGTCGAAGGTCGACTTGGTGAGCAGCCCGACGCGCCAGCGGCGCGCGGCGGCGATCGCCGCCGTGAGGCCGGCGATGCCGCCGCCCAGCACGAGCACGTCGAAGGTGCGCCGGTGCAGGGGCTCCCCGGAGCGGCTGGCGATGTACGGGCGCGACACGGCCGGCCGCCTCAGCCGCCGGTCCGCGCCGCCGGCGGAAGCTCGGTCGTGGGCGCCGCTGCACCGTGGACGCTGGTCACCGCTCAAGCCTCCGGGACGTCGTAGGGCCGTATCGCCTGGTCTCGAGCCGCAGCCTGCGCGAGTGCGGCGATGTGAAGATCGGGCATCCCCCGCGCGCAGCCCCAGATCTCGGCGAGGGGCGCCAGCACGAACGCGCGGCACAGCAGCCGCGGGTGTGGGAGCATCAGCTCGGGCTCCTCCGACTCGACATCTTCGAAGAGGAGTATATCGACATCGAGCGTGCGCGGGCCAAACCGCAGCCCGCGCTCACGGCCGTGCTCGTCCTCGATGCGCCGGCACGCGGCCAGGAGATCGTGAGGCTGCAGGCCGGTCTCGAGGCACAGGACCTGGTTGAGGAAATCCGGCTGACTCTCGTGGTCCTGCGGAGCCGTCTCGTAGATCCGTGATGCCGCGATGACCACCGTGGCCGGCAACGCCGCGAGCGCCTCGCGCGCCGCCGCCAGAGAGCCCAGGCGGTCGCCGAGGTTGGAGCCCAGCGAGACGAACACGCGGCTGCGAGGGAGCTCGTTCACGCGATGCGCACGAGCTCCACGCGAGCGGCGACGATGGGGATGGCGACCGGCGGCGCGGGCTTGGTGACGGCGACCTCGAGGAACGCCAGGTCGAGCGGGTCCCACAGGGCGTCGGCGATGACCTCGGCGAGGCGCTCGAGGAGCTTGAACTCGTGGCCCTCCACGCTGCCGCGCACGACGTCGACGACCCACCCGTAGTCGACGGTGCCGGAGAGGTCGTCGCTGTGGGCGCCGGGGCAGGCTGCCGGCTCGAGGCGCACGTCGACGATGAGGGTCTGCCCCACGGCGCGCTCCTCGGGGGTGACCCCGCAGCGACCGCGCAGCTCGATGCCTTCGACGGAGATGGACAGACGGCTCGACATGGTAGGGCCTCCCGGGGCGCGCCGGCCACGCGGCCGGCCGGCGCTCACGCGGCCGGCGCGCCCTCCAGGACGGCCAGTCCGACGCGGAGCGCCTCAAAGTTGGGCTTGACGTCGTGCACGCGGAACACGTGCGCCCCTGCGAGGAGGCCCACGACCGTCGCGGCTACGCTGCCGATGGTGCGCGCCGTGGGCTCGGCGCCCAGGATCGCGCCGAGAAAGCGCTTGCGCGACGCGCCGAGCACCACCGGCCTGCCGAGCGTGGTGAAGCGCTGCAGGTCGCGCAGCAGGGCGAGGTTGTGATCCACGGTCTTGCCGAAGCCTATGCCGGGATCGACCATGAGCTGGTCCTCGCGAAGCCCCCGGGCGAGCGCGAAGGCCATGCGCTCTTCGAGGAAGCGGAGCACCTCGTCCACGACATCGTCGTAGCGCGGGTCGTCCTGCATCGTCTTGGGCTCGCCGTGCATGTGCATCAGGCAGACCGGGCAGCCCGCCTCGGCGATCACGGAGGCCATGCCCGGATCGAAGCGCAGGGCGCTCACGTCGTTGATGAGCGCGGCGCCGCCGGCCAGAGCCCGGCGCGCTACCTCGGCCTTCATCGTGTCGACCGAGATCGGCACGCCGACGCGCCCGGCCAGAGCCTCGACGACCGGGAGGACGCGACGCAGCTCTTCGTCCTCCGCCACGGGGTCGGAGCCCGGACGCGTGGATTCGCCGCCGATGTCGACGAGCGCCGCGCCCTCGCGCACCAGGGCGAGGCCCTGCGCGAGCGCGTCGTCGGCGGCGAAGAAGCGGCCGCCGTCGGAGAACGAATCGGGGGTGACGTTGACCACGCCCATGATGCACGGGAAGGAGAGGGCGAGAGCAAAGGTCGGCTGGGCCGGCATGACGATCGCGCTCAGCGCGGCGAGTTGATGAGAGAGAAGGCCTCGGCGCGGGTGGCGTCGTGCGACTGGATCAGGCCGCGCACGGCGCTCGTCACGGTCCGCGTCCCCGGGGTGCGCACGCCTCGCATGGACATGCAGAGATGCTCGGCCTGGATGAGCACGAGAGCGCCCAGCGGGTCGAGGGCGCGCACGATGGCGTCGGCCACCTCGGACGTGATGCGCTCCTGCAGCTGCGGCCGCGCCGCGACCTGGCGCACCACGCGGGCCAGCTTGGACAAGCCGGTGATGCGCCCGTCCTTGCTGGGGATGTAGGCCAGGTGGGCCATCCCCGCGAAGGGCAGCAGGTGGTGTTCGCAGACCGAGTAGAAGTCGATGTCGCGGATGATCACCATCTCGCGGTGATGGTCGCCGTCCATCGCCACCAGCAGCTCGGCCGGGTCCGGGGCGCCGATACCCGAGAAGATGTCCTCGTACATGTCGGCCACGCGACGCGGCGTACCGATGAGTCCGGCGCGTTCGGGGTCTTCGCCGATGCCTTCGAGGATGAGGCGCACGCCATGCTCTATCTTGTCGCGATCCACGAGTGCCTGGCCGAAGCGCCGGGGGACGTCAGGTCGTCTCGGGATTGACCGGGTTGACGTGCGCCGGCTTGGGCACCGGCGGCTGCGCCGGGCGTTCCTTCTTCTCGCGGTCGCGGGCGACCTTGGCGCGCTGCCGGGCGGCTTTCTCGTCGCGCTCGCGGAAGGCCTCTTCTTCGGGGACGCCGTCGACCAGCGCCTGGAACTCAGAGGCCTCGATGGTCTCGCGCACCATGAGGATCTTACTGATCTCGTCGAGCAGCTCACGTTTCTCGTGGAGCAGGTCCTGGGCGCACTGGTGGGCCTCCTCGATGATGCGGCGGATCTCGTCGTCGATCTGGCGAGCCACTTCGTCCGAGTAGTCGGCCTGCGCCTGGAACTCGCGCCCCAGGAAAGGCATGGACTGGTCGTGGCCGAGGGTGCGCGGGCCGAGCTCCTCGCTCATGCCGAAGCGCATGATCATCTGCTTGGCGGTAGCCGTGGCCTTCTCGAGGTCGTTGGCGGCGCCCGTGGTGATCTCGCCGAACACGACCTCCTCGGCGGCGCGCCCGCCCAGCGTCATGGCGAGGGTGTCCATGAGCTCACCCTTGGTGGTCAGGAACTTGTCTTCGGTGGGCAGCGAGATGGTGTAACCCAGCGCCTGGCCGCGGCTCACCACCGAGATCTTGTGCACGGGGTCGGTGTGCTCGAGGAAGTGGCCGACGAGCGCGTGCCCCATCTCGTGATACGCCGTGATGGCTTTCTCCTTCTCGGAGATGATGCGCGTCTTCTTCTCGGGGCCGGCGAGGACGCGCATGATGCCCTCTTCGAGCTCGTGCATCCCGATGACCTTCTTGCCGTAACGGGCCGACAACAGCGCCGCCTCGTTGACGAGGTTGGCGAGGTCGGCGCCGGTGAAGCCCGACGTCTGCGCGGCCAGTGCGTCGAGATCGATGTCTTTGCCGATGGGCTTGCCACGCGAATGCACGTCGAGGATGGCCCGGCGCCCCGGCCTGTCTGGCCGGTCGACGACGATCTGGCGGTCGAAGCGGCCGGGGCGCAGCAGCGCGGGGTCGAGGATGTCGGGGCGGTTGGTGGCGGCGATGAGGATGACGTTGTCCTTCATCTCGAAGCCGTCCATCTCGACGAGCAGCTGGTTGAGGGTCTGCTCGCGCTCGTCGTGCCCGCCGCCCATGCCGGCGCCACGGTGACGGCCGACGGCGTCGATCTCGTCGACGAAGATGATGCAGGGCGCGTTCTCCTTGGCCTGCGCAAACAAGTCGCGCACGCGCGAGGCGCCGACGCCGACGAACATCTCGACGAAGTCGGAGCCGCTGATGCTGAAGAACGGGACGCCCGCCTCGCCGGCGACGGCCCTTGCGAGGAGGGTCTTGCCGGTACCGGGCGGGCCGAACAGCAGCACGCCCTTGGGGATGCGCGCGCCCAGCTGCTGGAACTTCTTGGGGTTCTCGAGGAACTCCTTGATCTCGTGCAGTTCCTCGACGGCCTCATCGGCGCCGGCCACGTCCTTGAACGTGACCTTGGGGGAATCCGCGCTGACGCGCTTGGCGCGGCTCTTGCCGAAGCTCATGACCTTGGAGCCGCCTCCCTGCATCTGGTTCATGATGAAGATGTAGAACCCGATGATGAGGATGAGCGGCAGGATGAACGTGAGCGCCCCCGTCCACCACGCCGACTTGGGGCTCTTGGCGTCGTAGGGGACCTGGTACTGGTTGAGCAGCTCCGTGGTGATCGCCGGGTCCGTGTAGCCGACCGAATACTGCGTCGCCTTGTCGCCGCCGGTCGCCTTGAGGCTGACCTGCAGCACCTGGTCCTTGGTGTTCATGACGACCGTCTGGACCCTGCCGTTGATGACGTCGTTGGTGAAGCTGGGCACCGCGGGCGGTTTGGCCACGGTGCCTTGACTGACGGTGACCTTGGGGTTGCCGGTCTTGAGTAGCTCCTCGAGCGCAGCGGTGTCGGCGACCGGCGTGACGTAGAACACGCCGCCGAGCTGAGTGACCTGCGCGAGCTTGCTCTGCGGGTCGATAAGGACACTCTTGACCACGCCGGCCTGCAGGTCGTCGGTGAGGACCTGCTCCGAGGCCATGCCGGGCGCGGAGTAGATGGCCTTGGGGGCGTCGTTGCTGCTGTTGCCCTGGATGACCCACTCGATGAACATCGCGACGACGATCACGATGAGGATGGGGAACAGGGCGCTGCGGATGAATCTGCTCACATGGACCCTTCTGGACGGGTGCTCGCGGACCGCCGGGAGGCAGGCTCTTTGAGCCTGCAAGGGCCCGTCCTGCCAGAGTAGCATACCCGTCTGACTACAGCAAAGAACCCTCGTGGTCGACGATCGCGGCCGCCGCCTCGGGAGTGAGGACGCCAATGTAGTCGAGCGTCCGGAAGCGGTCGGCCAGGTCGAGGCCGTAACCGACCACGAACTTGTCTTCTATCTCGAAGCCCACGTACTTACAGGGGATCTCGGTGCGCCGCCGCGACGGCTTGGTGAGCAGGGCGCAGATCTCGAGCGAGGCCGGCTTGCGGCTGCGCAGGTTCTTGAGAAGGTAGCTGAGCGTGAGTCCGGAGTCGATGATGTCTTCGACGATGAGCACGTGACGCCCGGCGATCTCGAGGTCCAGGTCCTTGAGGATGCGCACCACGCCGGAAGAATCGGTGGACGAACCGTAGCTCGACACGGCCATGAAGTCGAGGGCCACAGGCACGTCGATGCGCCGCGCAAGGTCGGCCATGAAGAACACCGCCCCCTTGAGAACGCCGACGAGGAGGATCTCCCGCCCCTCGTAGTCGCGGGAGATCTGGGCGGCGAGGTCCTCGACCTTGGCGGCCAGCTCCGCGCGGCCGACGAGCACCTCTGCGATAGGGGCCTTCACGTGTCCTCCTCGAAGACGAGCAGCGTACAGGGACTACTCTCACGCACGCGAAAGTCCTGCGCAACCCTGCCGCGCCGCGCCCCGTCAGCGTCCCTGTATCCCACCCACGCCACGGCGTCGTCGACGGCCAGGACGAGGGCGCGGGCGCGCTCGGGGGCCGGCGCCCGGGCGCCGGCCAGAAAGCGCGCCACCGTCGTCTCGTGGCCGAGGCCCAGCGGGGCAAAACGCTCTCCGCGCCGCGGGTGACGCAGAGTCACGCGGCGCGGCGGTCCGGCCAGGCCGACGAACGCCCGCGCCGGGTCGCGTTCGAGCGCCGATCCGTCCAGCAGCCGGGCGCGGAGGGAGCGGCCGCAGGCGGCGAGGGCGACGCCCTCGCCGCCGGCGGCCGCCAGCGCCGCGCCGTCGATGCTCGCCGGCTCGCAGACGTGCGCCGGCGCGCGGCGCCGGAGGCGCAGGACGCCACCGGCGCGCACCGCCTCGAGGCCGCGCCCAATGCTGGTGCGGCCGGCGTCATCCGGCCGCGCGCACAGGGTGAGCAGCGCCTCCACGACGCGGCGCTCCACGAGCGCCTCGCCGCCCAGAGCGTCACGCGCCGCGTCGTGCAGGACCAGAGCGCGAAGCGCGGGCGCCTCCGCGGACAGCGCCGCGATGTCGAAGGCGGCGAGATCCCCGGGCGCGAGCGGCCGGGCCGCGCCGGCGGCCGCGGCGGCCGTCGCCGCGGCCAGCACGTCGGCCTCCGCCGCGGCCATCGCCGCGGTGCTCGAGAGGGTCTCGGCCACCCGCGGGTTCAGGCGCGCCAGCGCGGGGAGCACCTCGAGACGAAGGGCGTTGCGCGCGTAGATGGGCCGGGCGTTGGTGACGTCCTCCCCGTAGTCGATGCCGCGCGCGCGGCAGTACTCGCGGATCTCCGCGGCGCCGAGACAGAGGAGCGGCCGCGCGAGCCGCGGCTCGCGCGGGCGCATGCCGGCGAGGCCGCGCGGCGACGCGTACTTGATCAGCCGGTACAGGATGGTCTCCGCCTGGTCATCGCGGTTGTGGGCGGTGACGACGATGTCGCAGCCGTCGGCGGCGGCGAGCTCGCCCGCGCGCTCGTAGCGGAGCGCGCGGGCGCGGGCCTGGAAACCGGGGCCGCCGAGTCGCCGCCGCAGGCGGACGACGTGGAGCGGCACCCCGGCCGCCGCGCAGGCGCGCGCGACGATCTCGCGATCACGATCAGAGTCCGCACCGCGGGCGCCGTAGTCGACGTGCAGGGCCGAGAAACGCAGCTGCAGCCCGAGGCGCACATCGACGACCGGCAGCAGGGCGAGAAGCGCCATGGAGTCGGCGCCGCCGGACAGCATGAGCAGCGCGTACTCCTCGGGCCGCAGCACGCTCTCCCGCTCCACAAAACCTGCCAGGCGCCGCTCGAGACGAAAGCCTGCCGCATCGGCCCTGGTCACAGCGATCGGTCAGAAGCAGACGACCTTGTCGCTGCGAGCCGTCGCAGCGGCGAGGTCGTGGATGGTCTGAGCGCGGACGCCGGGGACGACGTCGTCCTCCGCGAGGCCGCGAGCGGTACAGCAGGCGCCGCAACACGACACGTCCACGGCCCTGTCGAGGAGGCCCAGCAGCATCTGCTCGAGCGAGGCATGGGCGCCGCGGGGGTCCTGCCCGGCGCGCGCCGCGTGCACGGCGTCACCCATGAGGAAGACCTCGACGTGTTCGTCGCGCAGGGCCAGCGCCTCGGCGAGACGAAAGGCGTTGTACGGCCCTTCGCTGCCGTAAGGGGCCGTGTTTACGACGATCAGCACCGACGACATGACGCCTCCTCTCGGGCCGTGCTCACGGCCTCACTGCGGGACTCGGCCGAGCATAGCAGAAGGGCATTCGGCGACAAGGATGCGCGGGCCTACTCTGTAGCCTCGCCCGGGCCTTCGACCTTGTCTTGGGCGGACTTTGGAGCCTCCAGCAGATACCGGTACACGAGACCGGCGACCACCGCGCCCGCGATCGGGAACACGATGAAGAGCCACAGCTGGCTGAGCGCCCAGCCGCCCACGAAGAGAGCCGGCGCCAGGCTGCGCGCGGGGTTCACCGAGGTGTTGTCCACCGGGATGCTGATGAGATGGATCAGCGTGAGCGCAAGACCGATGGCCAGCGGCGCAAGGCCGGCCGGAGCCCGCCTGTCGGTGATGCCGTGGATCACGAGCAGGAAGAAGAAGGTGAGCAGCAGCTCGATGACGATCGCCGCCAGCATCGAGTAGCCTTGCGGCGAGTGGGCCCCGTAGCCGTTGGCGGCGAAGCCGTCGGAGAGCGTGAACCCCGCCTTGCCGCTGGCGACCACGTAGAGCACGGCCGACGCGGCGATGGCGCCCAGGACCTGGGCGACCACGTAGACGGGGATCTTGCCCGCCGGAAAGCGGCCGCCGATCCACAGGCCGATGGTCACGGCGGGGTTGAAGTGGCCGCCGGAGATGTGCCCGACCGCGTAGGCCATGGTCACGACCGTGAGGCCGAAGGCCAGCGACACGCCCACGAGACCGATGCCGGCGGCCCCCAGCGAGGCCGCCAGGACGGCTGCCCCCGTGCCGCCGAAGACGAGCCAGAACGTGCCGAAGAACTCCGCGGCGGCTTGCTTGCCTGTACTCATGCGTGACCCCCAGATGTCTGTGAAGTGCGCTTCCTCGACCGTGGTACCCGCCCGCGCGGCTCCCGAACCACCAGAGACTACGACCATGCCTCTGAGCGAAGCAGTTCGGGGACGAAACGCAGGGCGAAACAAGAAAGGCGCCCGAACGGGCGCCCCGGAAGGCTTGGTAGCGGGGGCAGGATTCGAACCTGCGACCTTCGGGTTATGAGCCCGACGAGCTACCGGACTGCTCCACCCCGCGGCGTGACTGAACGTAGTATTGTATACCCCGGCCCTCGGGATTGTAAAGTGGCGGCGGCGCGGTGCCCCATGCACGACGTAAAGGACAGGCGACAACTTCCGATACACTGTCCTAAGGCCATGACACGAGACAGAGCACAGGCGAGCGCGCGTCGGGCCGCGGCAGCGGTGGCGTTGGCCTGCGCGCTGGGCGCGCTGCTTCTCACGCTCCTTCCCGCCGCGGCCCTCGCGACCCCCGCCGCCCAGGACCTCCAGTCGCTGCGGGATCAGGCGAAGCAGGCGCGCGCCGAGGTCGCGCGCCTTGACCTCGCCTCCCAGATCGCCATCGAGAAGTACAACGTGTCACGCTCGGAGCTCGACGCCCTCAACGTGCGCCTCATCGAGACGCGCCGCGACCTCTCGCGCGCCCAGCTCCAGCTCGACGTGGCCCGCTCGGTGCTTGGCCAGCGCATGGCCGACATCTACAAGAGCGGCGGCGTGAGCGTACTCGACGTGGTGCTGGGCGCCCAGGACTTCACCGAGATCGACACGCAGATCGACTACTTTCGGCAGATCAGCCTGGCCGACGAAGGCACCGTCACGGGCATCGAGGCGCTCACCCAGAGCGTGGGCAAGCTGGCCGATCAGGTCGAGAAAGACCGTGCCGCGGCGCTCACCCGCGAGATGGACCTGCGCGAGAAGCGCGCCGACGTGGAGGACCAGCTGGCGGAGCGGCGAGCGCTGCTCGCCGACCTCGACGCCCGGGTCAAGGAGCTCATCGAGCGCCAGGCGCGTCTCGACGCGGCCGCGTCGCAGCGCCTCGCCGACGCCGCCGGCGTCGACATCGGGAGCATCAACGGCAGCGCCGCCCAGATCGCGCTCATCAAGGAGACCATGAAGTATCTGGGCATCCCCTACGTGTGGGCCGGCGCCACGCCCTCGCGCGGGTTCGACTGCTCGGGCCTCGTCCTCTACGTGTACGCCAAGTTCGGCGTCGGCTTCCCGCACGGCGCCACCATGCAGGCGTACATGGGCACGCCGGTGCCGTTCGACAAGATGGAGCCGGCCGACCTCGTGTTCTTCGGCGACCCCAGCTTCTACCACCACGTCGGCATCTACATCGGCAACGGCCTCTTCATCGAGGCGCCACACACCGGCGACGTGGTCAAGGTCAGCCAGCTGGCCGGCCGCGGCAGCACGCTGGCCTGCCGGTACCCCATCCGCCTTCCGTGAAGCCGACCCCGGCGCCCGCGCCGACCACGGCCTGCGCCCCCGGCCTGTCCTCCGCGCTCCCTTCGAGGTAGACTGACGTCATGCAACCCAACGGTCTATTCGTGCTCACGATCGGTCTGTGCAGCTTCCTGGTGGTCTGCGTGGCCGCCGGCTTCCTCGCCGTCAAGGCGTGGCGACTGCTGAAACGCGGCATCAGGGTCTCGCGCGTGGCCGGGCCGCTGGCGGCCGACCTCGCGATGCGCGCCGAGGAGCTCGCGAAGCTCGGCGACGACATGATGCACCAGACGGAGCAGGTCGTCGCCAGCATCGATCGGCTCGGGGCCTCGACGCGCCGCCTGGAGGTCGTCCTTCGCGCATTCAGCGACAGCCTGGCCCCGTACCTCCGGGTCAAGAACTACTTCGGTATGTAGAGACGGACGGGGGGCGTGCTCACGGAGCACGCCCCCCGTCCGTCTTGCTCGTCCGCCGGCGCCGTCGCCTCAGAGCGGCGGCAATCCGCCCCAGCCGCGGATGCGGTAGTAGTCGGCCAGCATGTACTCCATCTCGGCCTGCGGGAAGGTGAGCGCGCCCTCGTCCTCCATGGGCTTCTCGCTGACCCAGTCCGGCAGCCGCTCGCTCTCGCGCCCGATGCCGCGCGCGGCGTTGAAGTCGTGCGACATCGTGATGATGCGGTTGGCGATGCGGTGCAGGTCGTCTTCGCTGTAGTCGCTGCCGATGGCGGCGTTGACCACGGCTGTGATGTAGGGCCACGGCACGAGGTCGCGGTAGAAGCGGCAGTACAGCAGCGTGTCCATGATCGTGAGGCGGTCCTCCCAGTCGCAGTAGACCGCCGCCTTACCCTCGATCGCCTGAGGGTCGAGGATCCCGGCGAGCTCGGCCTTGTAGATCGTGGCCCGCAGATGGCAGGCGCCGCGCGTCGCGGTGGCAAAGCCGAGGCCCATGCCCTTCATGGCCCGCGGGTCGTAGCCGGCCGGCTCCATGCCCTTGACGTGCACGGCAACGCCCTCGAGCCCGTACTCCTTCTCGACCCGCAGAACGCCCTCGGCCCAGATGTCGCCGATGCCCTCGCGCAGGCACATCTTGGTGAGGAAGTCGCCCACGCAGTCGGGGTCGCCGAACTCCATCTTCTCGTCGATGAGGCCGCGCCGTGAGGCCTCGATCGCCAAGGCGCACAGGTTGCCCGCCGACATGCTGTCGACGCCGTAGCGGTCGCAGAGGTCGTTGAGCCACATGATCTCGGCGAGGTCGTCGATCTCGCAGAGGCCGCCGAACACGTAGGCGGTCTCGTACTCGGGGCCCTCGATCTCGAGGCCCTTGTGACGGCCTTCGAACACGCGGTTGTGCTTCACGCACCTCATGACGCAGGGCGGACAGGACTCGTTCTTGGTGCCGTGCTCCGCCAGCATGGTCTCGACGGTGAGGCGCTCGAAGGTCTCGAGCATGCCCTTGCGCCAGTAGCGCGTGGGGAAGGCGTTGGCGCCGTTCATGATGCGCACCATGTTCATGGTGCCGCCGCGCTGATAGGCGGCCACGGCGGGGTGGTCTTTGGTGCTCTCCACCATCTCCCTGACGACGGCCTTGTAGTCGTCGGGTCGGGCGACCTCGACCTTCGTGTCGCCGTGCCACGCGACGCCCTTGAGGTTCTTGCTGCCGAACACCGCCCCGGGGCCACCGCGCCCAAGCTGGTGCCATTTGTTGTTGTTGACGCAGGCGAAGCGCACGAGGTTCTCGCCGGCCTGACCGATGACGCACGCCTGCGCCTTCTTGTGCGCGGTACGCGCAAGGATGCGATCCTCCGCCTCATAGGCGTCCAGGCCCCACAGGTCCTCGGCGCTGTGGAACGCGACGCCATTGTCACTGACCTCAAGATACACACGGCCGTCGGCCTTACCCTCGACGATGACGACCTTGTAGCCGGTCCTGGCGAACTGCGGCGTGAGGTTGCCCCCGGAGTAGCACTCGCAGTACGCGCCGGTGAGCGGTGAGACGAAGAAGAGGCCGTAGCGATTGCTGCCCAGCATGGTGGTGCCGGCCATGGGGCCGATGGCGAAGATGAGCTTGGCCGCGGGACCGAGCGGCTCGACCTCCGGGCCTACCTCCTCGCAGAGGTAATGGGTGCCGAGACCCTTGGCGCCGATGAGCTCTTTGATGAGCTCGGGCGGCACCGTCTCTTCGGTGGACGTGCGCGTCGTGAGGTCGATGCGGAGAAGGTCGCCCATTCATGCTCCTTTGCCGTGCCAACGCGTCCCGGGCGCCCCCCGCGCCAGGTGACCGCCCCCGGTCGGCGGAGCCGGCCCCGGCGGGACGGCGAAGCGTCCCGCTACGGAAGGAGCCGCGTGCGGACGTGCGTCCGAACGCGGCTCCATTCTGGCATGTTCGGCGCAGCGCGGCCAGTGGCCGCGGCGGAGCCGAATACGGTTCTAGGCCAGCACTTTGTCCAGCGGCGTGTACTTCATCTTGTGCGCCTTGGCCACCGACGGGATGGTGAGCTTGCCGCGGTAGACGTTGACGCCCAGCGCGAGAGCCGGATCGTCCTTGACGGCCTGCTCGAAGCCCTTGTTGGCGATGTCGAGGCCGTAGGGCAGCGTCGCGCCGGCGAGAGCCATCGCGGAGGTGCGAGCAACGGCGCCCGGCATGTTGGCGACGCAGTAGTGGATGACGCCGTCGACCACGTAGGTCGGATCGCTGTGCGTGGTGGGCTTGGAGGTCTCGAAGCAGCCGCCCTGGTCGATGGCCACGTCGACGAGCACCGAGCCCGGCATCATGTGCTTGAGCTGGCTCTTCTTGACCAGATGCGGCGCCTGGGCGCCGCCGGGGAGAAGGACGCCGCCGACGACGATGTCGGCGTCGACGATCTGCTCCTCGATGGCAGCCTCGGTGGAGAGGACGGTCTCTATGCTGCCGCCGAAGACGTCGTCAAGGTAGGTCAGGCGCGGAGCGTACTTGTCCATGACGACCGTGCGCGCGCCCATGCCCACGGCGATCTTCGCGGCGTTGGTTCCCACGGTGCCGCCGCCGATGATGACGACCTTCGCCTTGTGAACGCCGGTCACGCCGCCGAGGAGGACGCCGCGACCGCCGTGGTTCTTCTGCAGGTGCGTGGCGCCGGCCTGGATGGCCAGCTTGCCGGCGACCTCGCTCATCGGGAAGAGCAGCGGGTGGGCGCCGTTCGGCAGCTCCACCGTCTCGAAGGCGATACCACGGATGTCGGCCTTGAGCATGCCCTTGGTCAAGTCCTTCGCATAGGCCGCGGCCAGATGAAGATACGTATAGAGGATCTGGCCCGGCTTGAACATCGGCCACTCCTGCGGGAGCGGCTCCTTGACCTTGTAGATCATGTCGGCCTTGGCGAAGACGTCGGCGACGGGGGCGAGCTCGGCGCCGGCTGCCTTGTACTCCTTGTCGCTGAAGCCCGAACCGACTCCGGCGCCGGCCTCGACGATGACCTTGTGGCCGGCACGCACGAAGTCCTTGACGCCGTTTGGCGTCATGGCGACGCGGTACTCCTCGTTCTTGATCTCCCTGGGGACACCGACGATCATGACTCCTCCTCGCTCTTCATCCCGATGATCACGCTCCCTGGGCGAAAGCTCGCACAGGCGTACACGAGTTGGCAGTCTAGCACATGAGAACACCCAGATAAGCCCAGAAAGTAAACAAAACGCGCAGAACTGAACGGAGTGTGAAGCCGTCCTCGTGACAGGATCGACCCGCGCCCCGGCGTCAGGCGCCCTCCTCCGTCGGCAGCGGCAGCGGCCACGCTGGCTCAGGCCCACGCCGCTCGTATATGTTTACCACAGCCGACGAAGCGAGGCGTTGCATGGCCAAGCCCGAGCGCGTCCACGACAGGATCGTAGCCATCTCCTCCGAGCTCGGCGGCACGGTGGGCGTGGCGGCCCGCAATCTGGCGAGTCAGGCGAGCGTCTGCGTTAACGCCGACGAGCTCTTCCCCATGGCCAGCTGCTTCAAGATCCCCATCATGGTCGAGGTCATGCGCCGCGTGGACGCCGGCGCTCTTCGCCTGGACGACCGCCTCACCCTCACCGAGGCCGACAAGAGCCCCGGCAGCACGCTCATCCACTGCCAGGAGGGCCTGCGGCCCTCGGTCCGCGACCTGCTCTATCTCATGATCACGCTCAGCGACAACACGGCGACCGACATGCTGTGGCGTCACGTCGGCCTCGGAGCCGTCAACGAGACGCTGCGCGAGCTGGACCTCGCGACCATCGACTGCTTCATGCCCAACCGCGAGTACTTCCTCATGGAGTGTGGGGCCGGCAGCGACTGGCGCGGCCTGAGCGGCGCCGAGACCGTCGCCAAGTGGCGCTCCTTCGAGGCACGCGACGAGCGCGAAGACGCTTTCCGTAGAGTCCTCGATGAGAACGCGCGCCTCAACGGAGCCGGTTTCCAGCATCTCTGGGACCAGCGCTGGGGCTTCGACGAATCGCGTGGTTACGACGACGCCTTCGCCATCGACCAGGCGCTCGACAACCCGGGCTCGCCGCGCGACATGGCCGAGCTGCTGGCGATGATCGTCGAGAGCCGCTGCGCCTCGGCGCCCTCCTGCCGGCTCATGATCGAGATCATGAGCCGGCAGGAGTGGCGCGACAAGATCCCCGCCGGGCTGCCGCCGGGCCTGCTCGTGGCCAACAAGACCGGCGGCGTGTCGGGCACCAGCAACGACGCCGCGCTCGTGTACACGCCGTCCGGCGCACCGATCGTCATGGTCGTGTACTGCAAGGGCCTGAGCTACCAGGCAGGACAGCGCGCGTCCCGAGCCATCGCCGGCATCGCCGCCGAGCTGTACGAGCATCTCGGGGAGCCGGCGTGAAGGTCGCCGGCGCCCGCATCCTCGTGGTCGGCGGCGTGCACCGGCTCGGCCGCGCGCTGGCCCTTGACCTTGCGGCGCACGGCGCCGCCGTGTGCGTGTCGTCGCGGGCGGCCGGCGAAGAGGCCGACGCGCAGGTCGGCGCGCTGCGCGCGGCCGGCGCGCCGGCCGCCGCCGCGGTGGCCGGCGACGTGCGCTGGCCTACGGCGGCCGAGAGTCTGGTGGCCGACGCCGCGGCAGCTCTCGGCGGCCTTGACGGGCTGGTGTATGCCGCCAGCGGCCCGTTCGTGCCCAAGCCCCCCGAGGGAGTGGGCGAGGCCTCGTGGGATGCCTCGCTGGACACCATCGCCAAAGGGTTCTTCTTCACGGCGCTCGCCGCCCGCGGGCGCTTTCTGGCCGGCGCGGCGTCGGGCGGCGTGATCGTCGCCATCACCGACTACCTGGGCCTGCAGCCGTGGACGGCGTTCGCGGCGCACGGCGCCGCCAAAGCGGCCCAGATCCACCTCGTCAAAGAGCTGGCGCGAGCCTGGGCCGCCGACGGCGTGCGCGTCTGCGGCGTCGCGCCGGGACCGGTGGACCTGGAGGATGACGAGCATAGGGCGGCCACGCTGCGGGCGGCCGCGAAGGTGGCGTCGGAGCGCCTTGTGGCTGCGGCGGACATCGGCGCCGCCGTGCGCTTCTGTCTCGAGACCGACGCCGTGACGGGCGTCAACGTCGTCGTCGACAACGGCTCGCTGCTGATGTCCTAGACCGTCTTGCCCCTCCTGGCCTGGTCGATGAGCTCCTTGGCCTTGAGAGCCAGCCAGAACTCCATGCGGTCCTGTGACTGGTCGAGGTCGCGGCCGGTGATCTCCTCCACGCGCTTCATGCGGTAGCGCAGCGTGTGGCGGTGCACGTAGAGCTTCTCGGCGGCGTCGCCCCAGTGGCCGTTGGCCTCAAGGAAGCAGGCGAGGCTCTTCACGAGGTCGCTCGAGTTCTGCTCGTCGTAGCCTTGCAGCTTGCCGAGCACGCTGTCGTAGAAGACCTGCAGTGACAGGGTGTCCTGCAGACCCAGCAGGAGCCCATAGGAGCCCAGGTCGTCGAAGCTGGCGATGACGCCCGGCTCGCCCTTGAGCCGGCGGATCTTGATGGCGTAGCTGGCCTCGTAGTAGCTCTGGCGCAGGTCGATGAGCTGGCGGTGCGGGCGGCCGACACCGACCGACACACTGATCTCGGGGATGAGCTGGTCGATGGCCCCTTGGAGCTCTCCGGCAAGCGCGACCACCGCGCCCCCGTCGAGCTTGCCCGGCTGCACGAGGATGACCACCGAGTCGCTGCGCGACGCCGAGATGAAGAGGATGTCACGCTTCGCCATGAACTCGTCGACCGCCCAGTGCAGCCGTTCCTTGACGTCCTGCACCACGGTCTCCTGGCGCTCGCCGCGCGCGTCGACGGGCGCCTCGAAGCCGTCGATGTCGAGAAGGACGATGAGGTGCGGGGACTGCGGATCGAGGCCGAAGAAGGCCAGACGGCGGGCGATCTCCTCCTCGTAGAGGTCGCTGGCGATCAGCTCGTCGAAGAAGTCGCCGGCCAGCCGCTTCTCGGTCTCGGCGACGGCCTTCTTCTTCACCAGTTCGAGCGCCGTCACGGTGACCACGCTGTGCAGGATGATGCGGTCGTACTCGCTGAAGTCGCCGCTGTCCTTGACCACGGCGAGGAACGCGCCGATGCGATGCGACGCCACCACGGGGTAGACCTGCACGCCCGAACCCACGCCCTCCATGCTGAGGGCGAAGTTTTGGCGGTTGGCGCGGCGGTCGCTGATCGGGCCCCAGAGGTCGGCGATGAGCTCGCCGCCCAGGTGCCTGCGGTAGGCGGCTTCGCAAAGCACCACGCCGTGGAAGTCGAAGAGGACCGCCGAGCAGCCCACCAGGGCCGAGAGCGTCGAGAGGATGGCCTCGAGGCCCTTTTCTTCGAGGACGATCTTGGTGAGCTTCTCGTGCACCGCGAGGCTGCGCTGCAGGAGCGAGTACTGCTCGTTGACGATCTTCGAGGCCACGGCCTCGGTGATGGCGATGAACGGCACGTGGTACGGCACCTCGAACAGCGGGAAACCGTACTCCTCGGCGACCCTGATCAGCGCCGGCGGCACCTTGTCGAAGCTGAAGCCGGTGCCGAAGCCGAGCCCGGAGAGGTTGTGATCGATGAGCAGCTTGAGCTGCTCGA
>Ga0315283_10001357_pt1 | contig 19607 bp, 15 predicted proteins | sample YL17G09_0_MG_FD_204541 | JGI IMG/M metagenome (GOLD analysis project Ga0315283, IMG submission 204541) | Sediment microbial communities from Yellowstone Lake, YNP, Wyoming, USA - YL17G09_0 | ecosystem: Environmental > Aquatic > Freshwater > Lake > Sediment | place: USA: Wyoming | collected... | reverse complement strand
CACAGCCTGATGCCGTCGATGATGCTCGCGTGGTTGAGCGCGTCGCTGATGATCGCGTCATGCTCGTGGAGCAGCGTCTCGAAGAGCCCGCCGTTCGCATCGAAGCACGACGAGTAGAGAATCGTGTCCTCGGTGCCCAGGAACTCGCTGAGCTTCTCCTCGAGCTGCTTGTGCACCGACTGCGTGCCGCAGATGAACCGCACGCTGGCCATGCCGTAGCCCCACTCCTCGAGCGCGGCGCGGGCGGCCTCCTTGACGGCCGGGTGCTGGGCCAGGCCGAGGTAGTTGTTCGCGCAGAGGTTGAGGACGGGCCGGCCGTCGCCCACCCGGATGGTCGCGCCCTGCGGCGTGACGATGACCCGTTCGTGCTTGTAGGTGCCGGCGGCCTGGATGTCATGGAGCTGCTGCCCGGCGTGCTGCTGGAATGACCCGTACATCGAGAGCCTCTCTGTCGTCAGGGGTGCTCAGCGAGGACCCGACAACCTGGAAACCGTCACACGATCTCCATTGTCGGCCGTCTTGCCGGGAAAAGGAAAGGGCCTCGGGCGGTCACTGTGCCGCGCGGCGGTCGAACAGCATCACCCCGGACGTCTTGTCTTTGTTCGCGTAGGGCAGGGCCAGCTCGCCGGGGCAGCAGGCCGCGTCGTGCTCACCGGCCTGCACCACATCGAGCACGATACGGCGCCCGTCAATCCGCGCGTCGCGAACCTGAACGCGGTCTCCGATCCGCGCGGTGGCGATGTTCGTGATCGTCCCTCCCGGGCGGCCGACGACGGCGACGTACGACATCTCGCCGGTACCGCCGGTGCTGGCAGCGAGCAACGCGACGGCTTCGTCGGCGCCGTCCCCATCGAGATCACCGGCCAGGCGGAAGTCGAGAACGAAGGTCACACTGGGCCTCGACGCGGCGCCGGGCTCGTACGGCTGTCCTTCCCACCTGCCGTTGGCCAGCGTGAAGTCGGCCCCCGCCGCCTCGACGCCCCGGTACGTGGCGCTCTTGAGCTCCTGAAGAGTTGGAGCGGATCGGTCGGCCGCCGGTGCCTGTGCAACCAGCTGCGCCGCCTTGGGCGCAGCGCCCGCCGGCCGTGACTGGCAGGCGGACACGCCTGCTGCACACAGTGCGATCACAACCACCGCTTCAACCGCGTTTCTCGTCGTCATCTATTCAACCTCCTGAGGCTGCTGAGAGCGCATGAGGGCCATCCGTTCCTCGGGGTCGCGCCATTGGCGATGTCCTCGACAAGAAAGAAGGCGGAGGGGATGTCCCAGTAGCTGTTGAAAATTAAAGGCGGCGGCTCCTCACTGCTCGTGCTACACGAGTGGTGACCAAACCCGAGGCGAGAGCCTCACAGAAGGAGCCGCCATGCACCCGAAGTCTCGCACAGCCCGTTCCATTCCCCAAGACGATTCCCCCGTGCGCCATCTGCCGTTGGTCGACCTGCTCGTGGACACCCGGACCGAGCTATTTGAGCTGGCCATGCGCTCGGGCTTACGCGTGTTTACGGCGATGCTGGAGGAGGACCGCACGGCCCTCTGCGGGCCGCGGTACGCGCATCAGCCTGGTCGATCCGCCAGTCGGGCCGGCACGGTGCCGAGCGAGGTCGTGCTCGGCGGCCGGAAGGTGGCGATTCAGCGCCCGCGGGTGCGTACCGCGGCCGGGGAAGTGTCCTTGCCGACGTTTCAGACGATGGCGCAGACCGATCCCCGGGATCGGCGTGTCGTCGAGCAGATGCTCGTCGGCGTGGCCACGCGCCAATATGCGCGGAGCCTGGATCCGCTCGCCGCGGACGTCGAGAGTCGCGGCACCAGCAAGAGCGCGGTGAGCCGGCGCTTCGTCGCGAAGACGCGGGCGCCACTCGAAACGTGGCAGGCCGCGCCGTTGGACGGCCTGGACCTGGTCGGGCTGCTGCTCGACGGCGTGCACGTGGGCGAGCATGGTCTCATCGTCGCGCTCGGGATCGCCGCCGATGGCGGCAAACACGCGCTGGGGCTGTGGGAAGGCTCGACGGAGCACGCGGCCGTGTGTCAGAGCCTGCTGTCGCATCTGCAGCGTCGCGGCCTGCGCACCGACCGCAGTCTGCTGGGGATCCTCGAGGGGTCGAAGGCGTTGCGGAAGGCCGTGCGCGAGACCTTCGGCGAGGTCGCGCTCGTCCAGCGCTGCCAGGTCCATAAGCTCCGGAATGTCTTGGACCATCTGCCCGAACGCCAACGGCCGTGGGTCAAGGCCATCCTGCACCGGGCGTACCGCAGCGCCGAGAGCGCCACGGCGAAACGGCTATTGCAGGACCTGGCGCGGCGGCTGGAGGTCGAACATCCAAGTGCCGCCGAGAGCGTGCGCGACGGGCTGGAGGAACCCCTCACGATCCTGGCGCTCCGGCTCTCCGACGCCCTGCGGCGCTCGCTCAGTACCACGAATGCGGCCGAGAGCCTCATCAGTCGCACGCGCCATGTGACGCGCCACGTCACGCGCTGGCGCGGCGGCCAGATGGTGCTTCGCTGGGCCGCCGCTGGCGTGCTCGAGGCCGTCAAAGGCTTCCGTCGTCTGAAGGGATTCAAGGACATGCCCAGGCTCGTCGCCGCGCTTCGCGCTCGCGACCAACAACTCGGCTTCATTTCAGTGGAGAACGTCGCGTAGAATGTCACCCGAGCCGCCGCTGAGTTTCAACAGCCGGCGGGACAACCCCTCACGATCAGCATTCAGCCCGTCGAGACGCGCGGGACGGTGCTGCGCGTGTATACTGCCCCGGGGATTCCCCACAACTAGCTCCCCGCGGTTCTGTCGCTGGGCTGTGCGTGAGAACACACAAATGCCGACTCGGAGAGAACGCTATCTGCGGTTTCTCGTCGTCGCACTGCAGCTCATCGTCGCGCTGGTCGCGGCGGCGGCCGCACTGCTTGTCCTCGTACCGGCACAGACGACACTGCTCTGGATGCTCGAGATCATCGCGCGCGAGCAGGGATACTGGTTTGCGCTCCTGACAATCGCTGTCGCCGCGATCGGACTGATCGCGAAGAGCGTGCGAAGCAGTCGCGCACAGCGCGTGGCGATCGGCATTTCGCTGATCGCGGGCTTGGTGCTGCTGAAGCCCACAGTACAGGCGATACTGGTCGGCCGGTCGCTGCCGGCTCGGCTCGCGACCGTGGGTGACACCACTCCACGCGCTACTTCCGCTGCACCTGCGCGACATGCGCCGGTGCAGTTCGCGACGTTGTTCACGGGAATTCCCGTTCACCTGCGACCGCGAACGCTCTCGTATGCGGCGGCGAACGGGGACACGCTGCGCATGGATTTCATCGCCGCCGCGACGCAGCCCGCGCCGCTCGTGGTTGTCATCCACGGCGGGGCGTGGCGCACCGGCAGTCGCGCGGATATGGCGGAACTGGGGCAGTATCTCGCGGACCGCGGCTACGCGGTCGCGGCGGTGTCGTATCGGTTGGCGCCGAGGTTCCAGTACCCCGCGGCGCGTGAGGATGTCCGGCGCGCCATCCTCTACCTCGAACAGAACGGCCCGTCGCTCGGCGTCGATCCCACGCGCATCGTGCTGCTCGGCCGGTCGGCAGGTGGTCATTTGGCGCTGCTTTCGGCGTATGCGGATCGCGATCCGGCCATTCGCGGAGTCGTCGGCCTGTATCCGCCGGTCGATCTGCGGTGGGCTCACGCCCATCCCTCCAATCCTCGGGTGCTGAACAGCACGCGTGTGCTCGAGGAGTTCCTCGGCGGATCGCCCGCGGCCACGGGCAATCGTTACAAAGAGGCATCGCCACTTTCGTACGTCGATTCTGGGACACCGCCGACGCTACTCATTCACGGAGAAGGCGACGAACTGGTGTTCACCGAGAACGTGAGGCGTTTGGACGCACGTCTCGCTGCCACGACGCGTCCGCACGTGTTGATCACGCTGCCGTGGGCCACGCACGCCTGCGACTACTTCATCGCGGGTCCGTGCGGCCAGATCGTGACCTACGCGGTCGAACGCTTCGTGGCAGCCGTGACGCGGTAGCGGAGCGTCCTCGGAGCGGCCCTCACTCTGCTGTCGCGTGGCGGATTGGCACGCGCCCTGCCTTTTGTGTCTGGGCTCGGAGGGGGCGCCCGGCGTCCGATAGCGGGGGTTACGTTAACTCGCGAGCGGCAGGCGAGCGGAGACCGCTCTAATGCTGCCTATCGTCAGGGATAGCCCCATTCTTGATCGTCGAACACGACGCCAGTGGACGGCAGCGTCCACAAGCCGCCCCGTAACCTCGAAGCGCCCCAGTCGATGTGAGCCGCGCCCCCGTTGCCCATTGCCTGCCCCGACTGTGCGGGGGGCGGATTGAGATCCTGATGCTGGACGGGTTTGAGACGTGAAGCCGCTCACGCCGCGGCCGTCTCGCCCGTGCCTACGGCTCCGGAGCGGCGACGTCGTCTCCGTTCCGGGGCTTCTCCCGTGAGATCGCACGCGTCACTTGACCTTGATGGTCATCTCGAAAGGCATGTCGTAGCTGCCGAGTGGGGTGAGCAGCGTTCCGTTCTTGCTGAACTTCTGCAACTTGGCAGGCCCGGTCGGAGTGACCGTCCAAGCGTTGCAGCTTGGCGGGGTGCCGACTGGGGAGCCCACCCCAATGCAAGTCACCTCGACGCCGCTCCCCTCCGCGGGATACCAGCTCAGGCGATAGGTTGCCGTTCGAGGCCACTGGAGGTAGAACCGGCGTTGCGTGGTCTGCCAGAGCACCATGCTGCGCAGCGTTGAGTCGGTCTGGAGGTTCTTGAAGAGGAACGCGTAGACGTCGGCCGCCACGACGCCGGCCAAGTCGCCCGGCACGCCGCAAAAGCCGAGCATGACGCGACGTGGGCCAGGGTGGGTCGCCGGATACGGGTTGGTCTCGAAGTTCACCCAGGCGTTGGCGTCGTCCAGCGTGGCCGAGACTCCGTAGTACCCGTTGCTGTATTCGTCGGGGGCAAAGGCGTCACTGCGAATGCGAGGCTCTGGCAGGGGGCTGCCGTCCTGCGGGCACGACTCGGGCTCCCCCGTGAACGTAATCGTCAACGGAATCGGGGCCGGCTTGGGGGCCGCGCCGGTCGACACCGCTGCGGCGGCTGCGACCACGCCGGCAACGAGCAACACCTTCGAGAGCCTCAGCCACTGTGTTCTCATGACTTCCTCCTGCAGGTTCGTGCCTGCGTGTCTGGCGCGACCGGGCTGGCCGCGACGCCTCACATTGGCCACACCGGGGAATCGACACGGCCCGTCTTCACCCGTGCCGTCCTCTGAGACGAGGCAGCCGGATGTCTGGCCACTTGTATCAGTCCCGAGCGGCCGAATCGTCACCGTTCTGGTAAAGCCTTGTGGTTGATTGTGAACAACTGTGGAGTATTGGAGGCGGCGCTTGGAGGAAGTTGCCAAGGTCGTGCCACCCCGGCGCGGGTTCGCTAACGGTGGCGCGCTGGCAAGAAGTTCGACAGGACATATACCGCACGCGTGGGCCACCCCGCCGTGAAGGCGACACGCAGTCCGTCCGGACTGACGCGAACGTCCCGCATCGTCGGCACCACGAGGCCGGTGGGTACGGGCGGACCGCCGCCGAGCGGCACGCGGAGCAGCGTGCGCGGCACGTTCGGGTCGGTCGCCGGCCAGGCAACGATGAACACGTCGGCGTCGCCGGCGCTCCAGCCCGCGATGGCGAAGGTCTCGGGCTTCCTGGCAGAGTAGAGCGTCCGAGCGCCGCCGCCGTCCAGAGGCAGGATGACCAGTTGCGCCTCGATCTCGCCCTGCCATTCCGCAGCGGCGATCCGCGTGCCGTCGCGCGATACCGCCAGTCTTGGACCGAAGCGTTTGCCCTCCGGCACCTCGAAGAGCGTTTGCTCCTGGCCGCTCTCGAGGACGCGCCGCACAACCCCACGCGGGTTCGAGTAGACCAGCGCGCGCCCGTCGGGCGTCCACTCGACGGTACCGATGGCGGGCTGTCCCGCTCCCTTCCTCACGAGCGTCTCGACCGCTCCGGTCTCGACGTCGACGCGGTGCAGAAGAACCGCGGCGTCATCCGCGGGGACCACGATCGAGCGACCGTCAGGCGACCAGCGCGGCGGCCCCATGTTGGCCACCTCGGTGGTCAGGACACGCTCCTCGCCGCCCTGGACATCGGCTATCACGAGGGCCTGGCCCCCAGACGAGAACGGCAACTGCCCGCGGCGCGAGGTGTAGACCACGCGGCGGCCGTCAGGGGCCCAGTCCGGGAAGAGGTTGATGCCCTGCACGCGTCGCGCGATGGGAGCAGGGGCCGAGGCCGATCCGCGTTCCGGGTCGAGGGTGGAAGTCTTCACTTCCACGAGTCCCTCGTTCAGCCGGTAGTAGAGCGACCCGTTTGCGGCCAGTCCTGCCGGCGGCAGCATGGCGCCCATCTCGCGACGCACCAGTTCGGGTTCCCCCCTCACTTGGCCGTTCTCGACCTCGATCAGCCACAGGCCGAGGCTGCCCGTTCGATCGCTCGCGAACAGCACGCGGCCGTCGGCGGTCCATAGCGGAAACACATCATTGGCCGGATGTTCGACCAGGGGACGCACGCGCCCCGTCGCGATCTCCGCGATGTGGATGTCGTAGTCGGCGCGCGCACGCGCGGACACAACATCGAACACGACGAAGCCGCCGTCCGGGGACAAGGTCAGGGTCGAGTACACCTTCGCGTCGAGGCGCGCCACGACACGCGCGTTCTCGGTTGCGAGGTCGACGGCCACGATCTCGCCCGTGCCATCGGCGGCGGCGAAATAGACCATCAGCGTCCGGCCGTCGGGCGTCCAGCCGGCGAGTTGCCCGTGCACGGCGTCGTGCCCGCGCACCGTGCGGGAGCGTTCACCAGACGCCGCGCACACTCGCACTTCGTAGGGCGCGCGTGGCTTGGCCCACACGGCCCACACGGAGGCGACCTGGCTGCCGTCTGGCGAGAACAGGGCCGAGATCAGACCTTCCTCGGACGCGGAGGTCGGCGCGAGTCGACGAATCCCGAGCGAGCCCAGGTCGCGGACCGCCAGCTCGCCCTGCTCGTTGAGTCCCGGGATGGACCGGCCGTCCCGCGACGGCGGGCCGAGGGGAGTGAAGTCGGGGCCCCAGAAGCGACGGGTGGTGACCGCGCCGGCAAGCGGCTTCACGCGCGACGCGTCGAGGTTCGCGAGCCGGTTCCGCGCCTGCGCGACGATTTGGAGCTGGTCTTTGTAGTCCCTGATGATCTTCTGGTACGAGGCTCGCGCGTCTGCCGCGCCCAGGCGCTCCTGGGCGAGCCCCAGATGCAACAGGCCCCGTGCCGCGAGTGCCCGGTCTGAGCCGCCGCTCACCACCTTCTCGAACAGCAGAATCGCGCCGCGATAGTCGCCCTTGGTCTCCATCAGGGCGATGCCGTCCTGCAGCAACTGCGCCTGCGAGCGCCCCTGCCGGGCCGCGACCGCTCCCGCCGTCAGGACCAACGTTGCCACGACCACCATGAGGGCCCGCAGCCCTCTCGCCCGCCGAGGGTCCGCCGATCGCCGACACGAAATAAGATTGGCTCGCACGACAAATGGCTCCACGACGACCTCGGGCCAACCTACCTCGGGCCGAAGGCGCGAAGCGTCAAGGAATCGTGAAACAATGTCAACAATCCGTCCTCGCCACCCGAACCTACCCCACGAAGCGATAGCCCTCGCCGTACACGGAAAGGATGTAGCGCGGGTGCGCCGGGTCGTCCTCGAGCTTCTGCCGCAGCTTGACGATGTGCGTGTCCACGGTGCGGGTGGTGGGCATCGCGTCGAAGCCCCAGACCTCGTTGAGGATGCGATCGCGCGAGATGACCTCCCCGCGGCACTGCACGAGCAACCGGAGCAGGTCGAACTCCTTCGCGGTCATCTCCACGGGCTGGCCGCCGCGGGTCGCGCGGTAGGTCCCGAAGTCGATCTCGACGTCACCGAGCCTGTACCTGGTAATGGGCTCTGGCGCGCGCGAGGGCTGCCGGCGCACCTGTACCCGCACGCGCGCCACCAGTTCGCGCAGGCTGAAGGGCTTGGTGACGTAGTCGTCGGCGCCGATCTCCAAGCCGAGCACGCGGTCGATCTCCTCGCCACGAGCCGTGAGCATGATGATGGGAGTCTGGATGCCCTTCTGGCGCAACTCGCGGCACACGTCCACGCCGCTGGCGCCCGGCAGCATGACGTCCAGGAGAATGAGATCGGGGTTTTCCTTGAGCACGGCGTTCACCGCCGTGTCGCCGCGCGAGGCCGTCGTGACCGAAAACCCCTCGGCCTCGAAACTCGCCGTCAGACCCTTCACCAGCCGCTCTTCGTCGTCCACGATCAGGATCTTTGTCACGATTCCGTACTCCGATCGACGGGGAAGACCAGGCGGAACATGGAGCCCCGGCCGAGCTCGCTGTCGACCTCGACGCGGCCGCCGTGGGCCTCCATCAGGTGGCGCACCAGGAACAGCCCGAGCCCGTAACCGCCTTTCTCCTTGCGGTGGATCCCGCGATAGAACGGCTGGAACAGGCGCTGGCGCTCGGTCTCGGGAATGCCGGCACCGTGATCCACGACTTCGAGCATCACCGCATCGGGTCCGCGCGCAACGAGCCGGACAAGGACGTACCTGCCTTCGCCCGCGTACTTCGCGGCGTTGTCCATCAGGTTCACCACACCGTCACCGACGGCGTCGGCGTCGAAGCGCACTGGGTGGAGACCGTCCTCGAGTTCCACGTCCACGGTGAAGCCCCGCCGCCGCAGGTACTGCGCGTAGACGTCCGCCACGTGCCGCACGGCCGCGGCGAGATCCCCGCGCTCGAGCACGTACGGCTTCTGCCCGTGGTCGATGCGCGAGAAGTCGAGCACGCGGTCGATCAACATCGTCAGGCGCTGGCTCTCGCTCGTGATGACATCCAGGCGCTCGCGACGCTCGGTCTCCGATGTGTCCGGATAGTCGGTGAGCATCTCGCTGTACAGGCGAATGAGCGTGAGCGGCGTCCTCAACTGATGCGACACGCCGCTCACGAAATCCGACCGCAAATACGTCAGTTCGCGCTGGCGGGCCACGTCGCGGATGAGCAGCGCGACGCCGAGTACCAGCAGGCCAAGGACCAGCGTCGTGGCGCCGCCGAACACGAGCACGTCACGACTCCCGAAGGCGAGTCCTGAACGGCCTTCGGAGGGCACCAGGGCCCAGCCCGAGAACGCCGCGCGGAGATCGACGATTGAACGTGGCGCCCCGTGACCGTCCGGGGGCACAGCTCTTGCGGGAACCAATCGCGGCGGATCCGGTACGCCGTTCTCGGCAGAGATGCTCGGAAGGACAGCGGTCCGGGCCCACTCGGGGTCGATGACAAGGCCTGCGGTGACAGTACTCGACTCGCCGGCGTCCGCCCCCAGCGACGCGTACAGGAAGGGGTAGTCGGCATCTTCGAGGCGAAGGGAGGCCTGGTTCAGCTCCCCCGCGCGGAGCATTCCCGGTGGCACGAAGCTCCGCTCGACCACGCCGGCAAGCATCAGATGGCTCAGAAACGGTGTGAAAGGCGCCTGGCTCCGGGCCGCCGATCGCGGCTCGATCTCACGCAGCCGGTCCAGGAAATACGTCGCCTGCTCGACGCTCACTTCCCAGCGCCCGCCTGCCAGGTCACGCATCAGGGCTGCGGCTCTGGCTTGGTGTGAGCGCGCGCCGGCCGGCCCGGCCAACTCGAACAGGGCGAGGTTGGCGACAAGGCCGTACGGCTGGTAGAACAGGTCGTAGTCGTCGCCGTATCGCTCTGCCACTAGCTGCCACGTGCTCACCGCCGCAGACATCTGTTGGGCTTTGCGGTAGCAGCGTGCCGCCCGGGCGAGAGCAATCCCCTTCAGCCTCATCGGCACTGCCAGGTCCGCGCACCGCAGATACGCGGCCGCCGCGCGCTCGGCGTCTCCTTGCTCGATCTCGGCGCGATCCGCCTCGGCGAACGCCGCCGCGAACAGGCTCCGCGCCCGTGGCTCCGCCGCCACGAGCAAGCCCGTGATGCTCTCGGGCAACGGCCACATGGTCACCGGGAATCGCACCGTCCTGCCCTGCTGGAGCATGAGTCGTGACGCCACGGGATGACGACCCCCGACGCGCCCGACGATCTGGCGGATGGCCCGCTGGTTCTCCGGGCTGGCTGCCTGGGATACGAGCGGCAGGACCTCAGCCAACTCCAAGTCGCGGAGGGCGCGCGTGCCCAACTCCAACACGCGCCGATCGAAGGCGTCGGCGATGCGCTCCATGGACAGGCGCGCGTAGGACGCGGTCAGCGATTCGATGGCTTCACCCTTCTGCCGGACCGACTGCAGGCCGAGGGCGAGGAACACGAGCGTGGGAATCACGATGATCGCCAGATAGGCGATCATGGCGAGCCGAGGTCGCGCCGCGGTGTCCGTGCGGTGTTCCATACGATAGGAGCGTGCCCGTCGCTGTCCTTCTGGCCTGATGTAATGTGGCCGCATGGTACTGCAAGGCGACAGGCTGGTCAAAGCCGATGAACCGCTTCAGCCGTCGGTGGGCGGTGGCGGCCTCGTATTGGAGACACGACGGTGAAGTCAGTCGACGATAGGAAGCATTGGCGGGGTCTTCGCTTGCTCTCCACTTGCCAAATTAACCGAAGACCCGTTATCAGACACCACCGGCATCCCCGGACGGCACCGCGCCTGGTACAGCCCGGGCACAGCCAGCGAGAACCTCGCACAGAGCTCGCACAGAGAGATCTTGAGACCCGTGGCAGAGGTAGGGCTGTGCCAGGCTGGGAATGGCCGGCAAATCCCGTCGCTACGTGGTGTGGGTGATGGTCCGCCTTCGCGCCTTCGCTCTGCGAGGACGATAGGAAGCATTGAACGAACCGCTTCGCGGGGTTCCTTCTCGCGACACCCGCCTTCGTAGTGACCCTTGCTGTGCCTGGGGGGCGACCCGGTCCGATAGCGGGCGTTGCGTTAGCCTGGCGAGCGGAAGGCGAGCGGAGACTGCTCTAATGCTTCCTATCGTCACCGACCGAGGCTGTTCGCGCCGACCTCGGTAGTACGGGGTTCGCTGTCCCTCAACGTGACCGTTCGGCGGCGGTCGTGGACGCCTGTCCGGGAACGGCTTGCAGGTTATTGCAGGGCGGTGTGTCCGCAAGCGGCGTCCATTCCTCCCAGAGTAGACGAACGCTTCTCCAGCGACCCTCGACATCGAAGCCGACGCGGACGCCCGCCCGTCTACGATGAACCGTGGGAAAGGGTGGCCGTGGTTCTGTTCGGCCGGCAGACGAACTATCTGGATCGACTGGTTGTGGACAGCCGCGAGAAGACCCGCCTGCCGCTGACCCGAGCCGCGCTCGCCACCATCGAAGCTGCCGAGTTGACCGTTACGGACGGGACCGGCCCGGCGTTGGCGCTGGCAACGCCGCTGACGCGGATCGACCTGAAGCCGGGACGATGACAAGCGATGAGCCACCAGCGACCGTTCTGAAGAGAGACTGGCCCGAACCAGCCGAAAGGTGATCCTGATCGCCGGTATCGCCGACCCGCTCTCTACTGCGGTTGCCGGGCGAGTTGGATGGCATGTTCCAGATTCGCCGCCGCTTCACGAGAGGCAGGATCGAGTGTTACTGCGGTCCTCAACTGTTCGATTCCCTCCGTCAGATGCCCTTCGGAGCAAAGGAGCGCACCAAGATTATTGTATGCCTGTGACCGTGAGGGTTGAAGGCGAATACTCTTGCGCAAGTGGTCCATCGCAGGCTTGGTCTGCCCCAGTTCTATGAGAACTTTTGCGAGATTGTAGTGGGCATCCGCGTTTTGAGGATCTAGTTCAAGAGCACGAGTGAGAGCGCCAACGGCCTCGTCAGACTTGCCGAGCCTTCCGAGAACAACGCCGAGATTGACGTGCGCTGACGACGAACCCGGGTCTAGGCGAACAGCCTCACGGCACTGAGAGAACGCCTCGGCCTGATTGCCCCTCGCGCTGAGCAAGCCCCCGAGGTTCGTGTGAGGACCTGCCAGGGTGGGCTGGAGTGCGATTGCCGTTCTATACTGCACCTCCGCTTGGTCATCCAGATGGGCCTCGGAAAGCGCGATACCAATGTTCAAGTGTGTCAAGGCCTGCATGTCGGTGGACGACTGCAACGGCCAGTTGCACACAATCAAGGCAGTGACAAACATAAGGACCGTACCCGCAAGTTCCCAGCGAGCGTGCGTCTTCCAGTACCCGCCCGCCTCCACGACCGCAACACCGGCAAACAGGAGCAGCGCCGGAATAAGCGGGTACCGGTAGCGATCCAAGACATAGAAGCCAATAACACTTAGGGCGAAGACCCCAGAGAGCGCGTACAGCGGCCACAACTCTCGCCAGCGCCGACGTGTGAGCCACATGCCGAGGAACGCGAGCGGAGCAAGGACGCCAAAGTGCAGCAACTTCGCAGCCACGCGAAGAGGGATTGACCACTCAGCTTGAGTGGAGAGGTCTTCGGTATCCGCCGCCTCAGTGCCGTTTAGAAGCAGGAGCAACTTCCGACACATCAGGCGCAACCAAGCGCCCGGCTCAGCCTGAATCCAACCAAGTCCCTGCCGGAGCCAGTAACTCGACACCTCTGAAGGACGGAGTCGGCGACCGGCCCGGGCTTCCGCTATATCCGTCGCATCTTGCCGTTCGTATGTGAAGCTCCCGCGCTCCGCTTTGAGCGGCACGTACGTACCTGTGGCGCTGGCGCTGTTGCCAATGTAGAAGTTCGGGCCAAGTTGAGAGGTCGTGAGGTGCAACTCACCGCCGACAGCCAAGTTGCGGATGCCGACCGGGGCTAGAACAAGGGCTGTCGCGGCAACGGCAACAAGGGCTGCGGGCAGGCGACGCTGCGAGCGAACCCACACAGTCATGACAACGACGGGAAGCAGAGCGATGGCGTTCTCCCGACTCAGCACCAGTAGACCCAACAGCACACCGCTGATCACGGGGCCGCCAACTGCTGAACCTCTGTGAACGGCGAGGGCTAGAAGTAGGCCAGCTACGAGCAGACCATCGAGTACGGACTTCTGTATCAGGGCATCGAAGAAGATCGCAGGTGCGTAGGCGGCTAATAGTAGACCCGACAGAATGCCGGGCCGTCGCCCAAACCACTTCATACCGGCGGCCGCGACGAGAGCGCACGAGACCGCGCCGACGACCGCTTGCACCAACCGGACGAAGAGGAGGCCACGTCCGAACAGCGCATACAGCGTCCCAAGTACGTAGGGGTAGAGAGGGGCTTGGTAGAAGACGCCGGTGCCCAGCCAATCGCCAGCAGCCACCCGCTGCGCCCACTCGTCGTAGCCTCGGGAGTCTCCCATCAGGTGGACGGAGACAGGGGCTTCCCTCAACTGCCAGACGTGGATTAGTCGGATCACGAGCGCAACGACGAACACAAGAGCCAGCGCCCGCCCCGACCCGGTTGACGCCCCTGAGACAACGTCCACTGGCGGTTGCGTCCGTGGGGATCGGTGCTCTATCGAGAGTCGGTCGGCAGGACGCGCCTGCCGGCGGCGTGCGTCACGACCGGGTGGCATCGAGCATTCTCCGACACGGCATCGTCTGCCTCTGCGATAGGGTGGCTACTACGAAGAAGCAGCGGGCGGGGACTGATTGTGCGGCCACAAGCCAACTGTCTGCAAGCGGTTGTCGCCGAAGCCGAGCCTCGTGAACCCGTTGACCGTTTGCGCGACGAGCTTCCAGAGCACGTAGAGTGCGAAACGTCGTTCGTCTTGGATGCCCTTCACACGGCCGCCCATTGCTGCTGTCTGGGCTTGATCCGATCTGATCGACGGATTGACTACGCTGCCGGACGCGCAGCGGCTTGTCGCTCGAAAGTGGCCGGACCGCCCCGGCGCGGAACTCGTCGGTGAACTTCCGCCGGACGCGCCGGCTCTTGGAGGTGGGGGCCACGTCACTCATTTTGGACATGCTATCCGCCTTTCCGAAGATGTCCACCTGATCGGATCAAGCCCACTCCTTCTTCGGAAACTCCATGGCGAGCGGCACAAACGAGCAGATGCGCGGCTTGAGCCGGAGGTTTCCGCGCGTGCGCAGGCTGACCGGGAGAGGCGCCGCCTTGCCGGCACCCGCCGGATCCTCGAGAGTCAGGACCGCCGGGAACGTCTTCGTGCTCGAGACGTCGCGGTCCTTGGTGACGGCCTTGAAATCGGCGGCCAGCGTGAAGGCGAGCGGATCTGACTGCTGAAACACACGGCGCGACTCGGCCTCGACCCGCCGCTCGGCCAGTGTCGCCGCGTCTGGCCAGGGCTGGATGAGCTTGGACGTCGGTGGCTTCTTCGGTCTTGGAGCCTGTGCGGGTGGCGCCTGCACGGCCTGTTGCTCGACCGCAGCTGCTGGCGTCGGGCAGGGGGCCGGCGCGAGAACCATCAGCACGGCCAGCCACACGGCGATCGGGCCGATCACATTACACCTCTTCTCGAACTGCGCGACATCTGCCTCGGGCCACGAGCGGACGGAGCAGGCGAAGTTCTCCGAGCGCGGCTCGTCGTCGTGCTTGCACGAGGTTCCATTGTAATCGAGCGTCGCTCGGCTCTACCGCCTCTGACCACGACGACGGCGGACGCTGACCGTTTCCCGTCTACCGCCGCGGCGCCGCCGTGTTCAATGCCGTCCTGATGACCGCTTTCCGGTCGTCCGCCTTCCAGCGCTTCCTGATCTCCTCGTCCGGCAACCCCGCGACGTACCCAAGCAGGAAGAACGGCGCGGCGGCGTGCAGACGGCTCTTCCACCGGGCCATCTCGACGAGCGAGTCGAGGGCGCGCGCCCGCAGGCTGGCGAGAAGCGCAGGATCGCGGCGCGCGGCGAGTTCGGTCAGTGCCATCGACGCCTTGTTCCGGTCCGTCCACCAGAACGAATTGAGCAGGTGGACGAATGGCTCCGGTGGGACGTGAATGCGGAGTTCCGGGTGCCGGTCGGCGAAGCCCGCGAAGATTGACAGCGCCCGCATGGCGTTGTTGCGCGTCCCCTCGTCGGGGTCGGCCATTGCCGCGACCAGGTCGGGGACGATGCTTCGCTTGTCCTTCACGTACCCGAGCACCTGGGCGGCGGTGGCGCGGTGGTCCGCATCGCCCGATTCGCGCAGGACGGTCCGCAGCCGTTTCTCGTCTCGCGCGGCAAAAGTAATGAACTGTTGCTGGATGGCGCGCGCTCCGGGATTGTCCATCAGGCTATGACCCTGGGTGTCGTCCTCGCCCGCGTCACCCTTCTCCACCGCTGCCTGGAGCGCGGCCTCGAACGCCCTCTCCGCGATCAGCACGTCGGCCGGGAGCCGGGCCGCGCCGGACGGCGACGGGCTGAACTTCAGCGAATCACCGCCGCCCTCGTCGATTCCCACGTAGAGAATCAACTTGCCGGCGTCGCAACAGACGCCACTGATGTGGGCCCGCCGGACGCCGGGAAGGGCGGCAAGCCGCTGCTCGCTCGCGTGGATGAACTCTTTTGCCGCGGCCTCCGATTCAGGGATGGTGTCGCCCTCGCGGATGCCGAGCGCCTGGCGCGCGCGATTCTCCGGAACCTGTCTGAGCCCGAAGAAATCAATGATGCCGACCCGCGACTGCGGTTGAGCGGTGACGGAGGCAGCGAGGAGAATCAGCAGCGTGACCTCTCGGCGCACGCGCGGATGGTAGCACGCGCACCACACCGTGTGAAGCGCCTGGAGCGGCTCTTCGACGCTGCCCCCTTCGAGCGGAGGTGCACGGCTGCTCGTGCTGCGCCTTGGCCACAGACGCACGGGCGGCCGCGGTTTCTGCTGCCTGCGATCTCGCTCCAGGAATGACAATCATTGACACGCGTCGTGCGAGGTGACACAGTCGATGCGGCTTCCACCCAACCAGGTCAGGCATTCCGTGAATCGAGCCCGCGTGTCGGCCGTCGTGCCCGTCGTGTTCCTCGTCGGCCTCGTTGCCATGGTCGCCAGCAGCGCCAGTTTGCAAGCGACGCACGACAAGCGATGATGTCCGCGGCGGGCCGCACCCCCTTTGTCCGTCCCGCAGGAACGTCTGTACTTGCCGCACCCTGCTGAACTGTCCGCGAGCCTCGACGAAATACCCAGGTAGTCGAAGGAGACCATTATGTCCTTGACTCGCCGTCACCTCAGCGTGCGGGGCTTTCAGTCCCTGTGCGTTCTCATGTTCCTGCTGGTGGTGTCCGCACTCGTGAGGTCCGCGTCACCGGTCGACGGCGGGGCGCAGGATCGGCTCAAGCTGATGCCGGGCTATGACGACTACGTCAAAGCGCAACAGCAACTGCAGGCCATTCGTCCCCTGCTGGTGTCCGGCGCCGTGACACTTGGTGGGGCTGGCGGGACTGGTGCGCTCATCTGGTCTGCCGACGGAAAAGGATTCGACTACACCTGGAACACCAAGCGCTACCACTTCGACCTCGCCACGAGAAACGCCACGGAGCTCTCGGGGAACCCGAGCGCGGCACCCACGACCGCGGCACCAGCTGCGGCGCCCGGAGCGGGCGGCACTGGCGAGAGCGCTAGTGCGGGCGGTGCGCCGACGGGCCCATGCGGCGGAGGTCCCGCGGAGCCGGGCCGTCAGGCTGTGGTCGTCGCGTCGCCCGATGGCAAGCACCACGCGATATCACGCGACCGCAATGTCTTCCTGGGGGACGCCGAGTGCAACAACCTCACCCCGATCACGACTGACGGCAGCGAGAAGGCCCGCATCAGGTACGGCACCACTCCGTGGGTCTACGGCGAAGAGCTGGACCAGACGACCGGGATGTGGTGGAACAAGACCAGTGCCAAGCTGGCCTACTACCGCTTCGACGAGTCCACGGTACGCGACTTCTACATCACGCAGGACGCGACGACGCTCCAGACCAGGCTCGATGTCGAGGCGTACCCGAAACCAGGTGGGCCAAATCCCGTACCAGATCTCTTCGTCTACGACATGGCTACGAAGCAAAGCACACGCATCGACGTGCGCGACGGGAAGCCGTTCGCCAATGACGTGATCGGGCACTACGCCTTCCAGATCGACTGGTCGCCGGATGGAACGGAGCTGTTCGTCAGCCGTACCAATCGCCGGCAGAATATCGCGGAGTTCGTGGCCTGTAGCCCCGATACCGGCCATTGTCGGGTGATCATCCGCGAGGAGTGGCCCGCCGCGTGGGTCTCTCGTGGGCGCGAGATGCGCTATCTCAGCGACAACACCCGATTCATCTGGGTGTCGGAGCGCAACGGCTTCAAGAACTTCTATCTCTACGATCTGAGCGGGACGCTGATCACCCCCGTCACCCGGAACCAGTTCGATCTGGCCGACATCGTGCGAGTCGACGAGAAGACCAACACGCTGTGGTACCTCGGGCGTGACGGCGACAACTTCATGAAGCTCCAGTTGCACAAGGTCGGGCTCGACGGCAAGGGCGATCGGCACCTCACCGACCCGGCGTTCAATCACCAGGTCGATGTCTCGCCCGACGGGCAGTACTTCGTCGACGTGGCCCAGACCCATGACCAGGCACCGTCTTCACAGGTGGTGGAGGTCGCTGGCGCCAGGCCGGTGGGCCAGCTGGCCAGAAGCGACTACAGCAAGGCGGATTCGCTCGGGTTGCGAAAGCTCGAGATGTTCCCGTTCCTGGCCGCTGACGGGAAAACGCAGCTCTTCGGCTCGGTCGAGTGCCCGCCCAATCTTGATCCGGCGAAGAAGTACCCGGTGCTCGTGTTCGTGTACGGCGGTCCCGGAGCGTCGGCGTTCAACCCGACCGAGACGTTCCGGCTGCCAAGCGGTTATGGCAGGACACTCTACGGCTTCATCGTTGTCCTGCTCCACACTCGCGCCTCGCCGGGGATGGGGAAGCGGACGCTCGACTCGCTGTACCTCAAGCTCGGCCAGACCGAGGTCGACGACATGGCGGCAGGCGTGAAGGCGCTATGGAACCGGCCATACTTTGACAAGCATCACGTCGGGATCGGTGGCATTTCCTACGGCGGCTACTGCGCGTTGATGGCGCTCTTGCGCTACCCGGATGTCTTCGCCGCCGCCGACGCGGAACAAGCGGTGACCGACTGGCGGAACTACGACACAGTCTACGCCGAGCGGTACATGTGGACCCCGGAGGAAAACAAGGACGGCTACGACAAGGGTTCGGCGATGTCGTACGTCAACGACCTTGCTGGCGACCTGCTGCTCACGTACGGCACCAGCGACAACAACGTCCACAACACGAATGTCATGCAGCTCATCAAGGCGCTGCAGGCGGCCCGCAAGCACTTCGAGGTCGAAGTCGGGCCGGACCAGGGGCATGGGTGGGCGATCAACGACGATCGCCGGTGGGAGTTCCTGATCCAAAGTCTGGTCGTAAAGCCGATGTACCGGCCGGTCCGCTAGGCCGGTTGTCGCCTCCGTTCAGGAGCAGCGTGGTTTCTGAGAACTTAGGAATTGGCGCGGAAGCGGGGACTTGAACCCCGATGAGGTTGCCCTCACCCTGCCAGGATCCACCTTCCGTCGCTGGACCACATCAGCCGAGGGGTTGAAGCTGACGAGCCCTGACCGGTAAATCGAGACCACGATGAAGACACACCGTCACCTTGCCAGAAGCCTCTGGTTCTTCCTGGCCGCGTTCTCCTGTTCCGGAGTGCTCCTGGGCATCCAGGAAGTGTTCCGCGTAGACGGCTTCGCGCAGTTGCCGATGTACGGTCCAACGCTGGCGGCCCTGTTGTTCCTGTGGAGGGATGGAGCGAGCCTCGCCGGCTTCTTCAGAAGGAGTTTTGCGTTCACGCTCAACGGCCCGGTTCTCGCGGGACTGGCAATTCCAATCGTGGTGACGGCGTGCATTGCGTACTGGACCCAGCCGTACTGGGGACTGGCGAGCGTTCTCGATCCGTCGTCGAACACCTCTTTGACGGTCTTCTATGTAGTGGCGATGTTCTTCGCAGTCATCGGTGAAGAGATTGGCTGGAGAGGCTACCTCCTGCCCATGCTCCAGGAGCGGTTCACTCCCCTTGTCTCATCGCTGGAGGTGGGCGTGATTTGGGGTGTGTGGCACACACTGTGCCTGGGGGGCGACCCGGTCCGATAGCGGGCGTTGCGTTAGCCTGGCGAGCGGAAGGCGAGCGGAGACCTCTCTATGCGTCCTATCCTGTGCCCGGGGCCGACGGTGTCCGATAAACGGGTGCTATGTTAATCAAGGGCCGACGCGCAGCGACCGCCACAGTGATCCTGCCGATCATCGGGACCGCGTAGCGGCCTGCAGGACGCGCGACCGGCGGCGGCAAGTACTTCATCGGGGCGTGGCGGGGCCGCTGTACAGCAGAACGGGCACCCCGAAAGGTGCCCGCATCTGTCTCCCGTTGCAAGTTCGTTGCAAGCGGAAGGGCGAGAGGTGGTCGGGGCGACTGGATTCGAACCAGCGACCCCCTGCGCCCAAGGCAGGTGCGCTACCAGGCTGCGCTACGCCCCGACCGGCGGCAGGTCGAACGAACCTGCCAAGCTCTCATTATGACCCAAGCGAAGGCGCAGACGCAGGACTAAAGTCCTGCGCCACGTACTGGCTTCCGTTGCCGGTCAGACTCCGTTCGTCATCTTCCCCCCGAGATACGACTCGTATGCCGCCATGTCGAAGATGCCGTGGCCGGAGAGGTTGAAGAGGATGACCTTCTTCTCGCCGGACTCG
>Ga0315283_10001356_pt1 | contig 19608 bp, 15 predicted proteins | sample YL17G09_0_MG_FD_204541 | JGI IMG/M metagenome (GOLD analysis project Ga0315283, IMG submission 204541) | Sediment microbial communities from Yellowstone Lake, YNP, Wyoming, USA - YL17G09_0 | ecosystem: Environmental > Aquatic > Freshwater > Lake > Sediment | place: USA: Wyoming | collected... | reverse complement strand
CGAGGTCGGTGAATGCGGTGCCCTTCGTGCGCACGCCCTCGTTCTTCATGAAGGGGAAGCGTTCGACGATGTCGGTGAAGTTCCCCTTGCCGTCATTGAGATAGAGCTGGTTCGAAAGCTTGCAGTCGCCCTCGTAGAGATCGAGGTACCCGTCGTGATTGATGTCCGCGAAGCTCGGGCCCTTGCCCCAGCCCGGGTTGTTCAGGCCCGCCACCTTCGAGATGTCCGTGAACTTCCAGTTCCCGTCATTGTGGAAGAGCTTGTTCTCGCCGACGTAGTTCGAGAGGAAGAGGTCGAACTTGCCGTCGTTGTCGACATCCGCCCAGACCGCGCCGAGACCCCAGTTCGGGTCGTTGAGGCCGGTCTCGCGGCCGATCTCGGTGAAGGTGCCGTCGTGATTGTTGCGGTACATCAGGTTCGGCTCGCCGGCCGGATAACGCCCGCGCACGACGTAGAGATCCTGGTAGCCGTCACCGTCGACGTCGGCCCACGTCGCCGCCCAGGACCACCCCGGAGCGCCGACGCCCGCCTGGGCGCTGACCTCGGTGAACCTGACACGACCCGAAGTGCTGTCGTTGTGAAAGAGGCGGTTCTTCACGCCGACGCCGTAGTTGGCCATGAACAGGTCCAACCGGCCGTCGTTGTCGTAGTCGGCGAAGGCGCCCTGGTAAGTGAAGTCCTTGGTGGCGATACCGGCCTCGACGGAGATGTCGACGAACTTGATGCGGCCGGGGGTGCTGACGTTGAGCAGGAGCCGGTTGGCCTCGATCTCGCGCTGCCCGCCCTTGGCGATGAACAGGTCGGGGCGGCCGTCGTTGTCGACATCCGCAAAAGCCGAGCCCATGCAAAAGCCGACGTCACCGAGGTTGTCGCCGGCGGCGGCCGTGATGTCGGTGAACACGATGTTCCCGGGGGTGCTGTCGTTGCGGTAGAGCTTGTTGGCGCCGCCCTTGTTCGAGACGTACAGATCGTAATCGCCGTCGCCGTCGATGTCGGCAAAGGCGACCCCCTTGCCCCGCCCCTTGTCGTCGGCGCCGGACTCTTTGGAGACATCCGTGAACGACAGGGCCAGCGCCGGTCCGACGACGCAGACGGTCAGCACCAGAGAAACGCCCAAAAAGACTAGAGTTTTTAACTTCGCCATGCTCTGCTCCTTTCGTGCCAGCCTGCCAGACCCGAGACACAATACCACCGCGGAATCCCGCTGGTCAATTTCATGTTGATTATACTCCGCCGCCGGCCAACGGTTACAGCGGCCGCGGCTTGCGCTTCCCAGCGCCGGAGTAATCAACTACAATCCGCCGGGGATCACCCTGGGGAGGCACATGATCAACGGTCAGCGGCTTGTCGTGGTGATGCCGGCCTTCAATGCCGAGCGCACCCTACGGCAGACCTATGCCGAGTTGCCGCACGATTATGTCGACGAGATCATCCTTGTCGACGATGCCTCTCGTGACGCGACCGCGGCGGTCGCCCACGAACTGGGCCTGCGCACGATCCTCCACCCTGAGAACCGCGGCTACGGCGGCAATCAGAAGACCTGCTACCGCGCCGCTCTGGCCGCCGGCGCCGACATCGTGGTCATGCTCCACCCGGATTATCAATATTCGCCGAAACTCGTCACGGCGATGGCCTCCATGGTCGCCTCGGATCACTACGACGTCGTTCTGGGCTCCCGCATCCTCGGGGGACAGGCCATGCGCGGCGGGATGCCATTCTACAAGTACCTCGCCAACCGCATCCTGACTTTTGCCGAGAACCTCGCCCTCGGCATCAAGCTCTCGGAATACCACACCGGTTTTCGCGCCTACCGCCGCCGGGTATTGGAAACGCTCCCGCTCGAGGAGAACTCCGACGACTTCGTCTTCGACAACGAACTGCTGGTGCAGGCGGTCGCCTTCGGCTTTCGGATCGGCGAGATCAGCTGCCCGACCAAATATTTCGACGAGGCCTCTTCCATCAATTTCCGCCGCAGCGTGCGCTACGGCCTCGGCGTGCTCGGGACCTCCGCGCTGTACCTCATGCAGCGCGCGGGGATCGCGCGGCTCCGCATCTTCTCGCCGGAGGGGCGCAAGCTCGACCCCGCCAGCGCGGGGGCTGGTGCCACCATGGAACGGAAGAGGAAGGCGGTGTCGTCATCGTGAAAGTTGTGATTCTGGCCGGAGGGTACGGCACGCGTATCAGCGAGGAGTCGCACCTCAAGCCGAAGCCGATGATCGACATCGGCGAAAAGCCGATCCTCTGGCACATCATGAAGATTTACTCGCACTACGGATACCGGGACTTCGTGGTCTGCCTCGGGTACAAGGGGTATTACATCAAGGAGTACTTCGCGCACTATCTGCTGCACGAATCGGACGTGACCTTCGACTTCGCCGCCCGGGACCAGCCGGTCACCTACAACCAGACCGTCGTCGAGCCCTGGCGGGTCAGTCTGGTCAACACCGGCATCGACACCCCGACCGGCGGGCGCGTGCGCCGCATTCGACCTTATGTCGGCGACGAGCCGTTCATGCTCACCTACGGGGACGGCGTTGCCCGCATCGATATCGACGCTCTGCTGACTTTCCACCGCTCGCACGGCAAACTCGCGACGGTGACCTCCACCCAGCCGGGTGGGCGCTTCGGGTCGATCCGGATGCAGGACGACGGCACCGTGACGAACTTCGAGGAGAAGCCGGTCGGCGACGGCTCCTGGATCAATGCGGGCTTTTTCGTCTTCGAGCCCGGAATCTTCGACTACCTCAAGGACGACGCAACCATGCTCGAGCAGGGACCGCTCGATGCGATGGCCCGCGCCGGGCAGCTCGTTGCGTACCGCCACCGCGACTTCTGGCAGCCGATGGACACCTTGCGGGACAAGAATCACCTCGAAAAGCTCTGGCAATCGGGGAATGCGCCCTGGAAAATCTGGGAGTGACGGCGGCCGTCACAACCGCGTGTTCGATTCCTCCGTCACCACGCGGATCTGCTCCTGCAGCATCTCCTCGCTCAGCCCCGGATAGACGCCGAGAAACACCCCGCCCTCGGCGATGCAGTCCGTAACGGCCAAGCCGCCCACGACGCGGTGCCGCACCCCCTTGTACGCGGGTTGCCTGAGGAGATTCCCGCCGAAGAGGCGCCGGTTGCCCACCTTGCGGGCGTCGAGGGCGCGGCAGAAGTCGGTCAGCCGGGCGTGGTCGGGCTTCCTCATCACCATCAGAAACCCGAACCAGCTCGGGTCGCTCCCCGGCGTGGGCTCCATGAACCGCCAGCGGTCCTCGAGCCCGGCGAGGCCAGTACGCAAAGTCGCCCAGTTCCTCCGCCGCGCCTCGACGAAGGCGGGCAGCTTCCTGAGTTGCTCGCGGCCGATCGCCGCCTGGATGTCGGTGGGCTTGAGGTTGTAGCCGATGTGGCTGTAGACGTACTTGTGGTCGTACCCCTCGGGTAGCGACTCCCAGGTCCAGCCGAAGCGCTTCTTGCAGGAGTTGTCCTTGCCGCTCGCGCACCAGCAGTCCCGCCCCCAGTCCCGGAAGCTCTCGACGATCTTCTTGAGGCGGCCGTCGTCGGTATAGACAGCGCCACCCTCCCCCATGGTCAAGTGGTGGGGGGGGTAGAAGCTGCTGGTACCAAGGTGCCCGAAGGTGCCGGTCAGCCGGCCGCGGTAGGTGCTCCCCAGGGCGTCGCAATTGTCCTCGACAAGCCAGAGTTCGCGGGCCTTGCAGAACGCCGTCACCGCATCGAGGTCGAAGGGGTTGCCCAGCGTGTGGGCCAGTATGACGGCGCGCGTCCGCGGGCCCAGGGCGTCCTCGAGCCGGGAAACGTCGATGTTGGCGGTGCGCTCGTCCACGTCGACGAAGACCGGGACGCAGCCGTGCTGGATGACGGGGTTGACGGTCGTGGGAAAGCCGGCGGCCACGGTGATCACCTCGTCCCCGGCCAGGATGGAGCGCGGCAGGGTCGGGCTGGTCAACGCCGCGAACGCCACCAGGTTCGCGCTCGAGCCGGAGTTCACCAGCAGCGCGTGCCTGACGCCGAGATACCCGGCGAACTCCTTTTCGAAGGCCTCCCCCTCGGGCCCGAGCGTGAGCCAGAAATCCAGGCTCGCCGCTACGGCGGCCTGGATCTCCTTTTCGTCGTACACCCTCCCCCCGTAGGGGATCACGCTCGCACCGGGGCGAAACGGACTCTCCTGCTCTTTCCTGACCCGGTGCAACTCCCCCACCAGGCGGCGGATCTCACCCCGGATCTGCTGCTCCCTCGAGCCGGGGGTGTCCGGACTCACCGCCGCTCCTGCGCGGCGTATTCCTCGATCTGCGCCAGACAGGCCTCCCTGACGTCGCCGCCCGCCTGGTAGACGCGAGTCCACGCCACGACCTTCCCGATGGCCGTATCGAGGTCCCACCGCGGCCGCCACCGGAGAAGGGTCCGCGCCTTGGAGCAGTCCAGCTTCAGGTAGTGGGCCTCGTGCGGGTGCGGCCCCGGATCGGCCGTGGCTGCGGCCCCTTCCCCCCACGCGAAGCAGAGGCGCTGCACCACGTACGCCACCGTCCGCGTGTCATCGTCGCCGGGGCCGAAGTTCCAGGGGCCACCGAACTCCGGGCCGCTCTCGCAAAGCCTTCTGGCCAGGAGTAGGTAGCCGGAGAGCGGCTCCAGCACGTGCTGCCAGGGGCGAGTGGCATCGGGGTTCCTGATCCCGACACCCTTCTTTCCAAGGATGGCGCGAACGCAATCCGGGACCAGCCTGTCCGCAGCCCAGTCCCCGCCGCCGATGATGTTGCCGGCCCGCGCGGTCGCGACGGCCGTGCCGTGGGCCGCGTAGTCCGCGGGCGCAAAGTAGGACCTGGCGTACGCCTGCGTGACGAGTTCTGAGCAGGCCTTGCTGCTGGAGTAGGGATCGGATCCCCCGAGCGGCTCGTTCTCCCGGTAGCCCCAGAGCCACTCCCGGTTCTCGTAGCACTTGTCGGTGGTCACGTTCACCAGGGCGCGCACGCCGCCGGCGACGCGCGCCGCCTCGAGGAGGTTCACCGTCCCCATCACGTTTACGGCGAAGGTCTCCACCGGCACCCGGAAGGAATCCCGGACCAGCGGCTGGGCCGCCATGTGGAAGATGATCTCGGGCCGGGCCTTCTCCAACTCGGCCGCCAGACGCGCGCCGTCGCGCACGTCGGCGACGATGGACCGGACACGCCCGCGCAGGCCGCACAGCTCGAAAAGGCTCGGCTCCGTCGGCGGATCCAGGGCATAGCCGGTGACCTCCGCTCCAAGTTCCTGGAGCCAGAGGCACAGCCACGAGCCCTTGAAGCCGGTGTGGCCGGTGATGAAGACCTTCTTGTTCTTCCAGAAAGAGGTCGGATCCGTTGCGGTGTATGTCATCCTCGCATTTTCACTCCGAGACACGTGCGAAGTCAAAAACAATCCGCGAGCGCCTTGACTTCCCCGGCCGGCGAGCCGGATAATCCAGCCGTGAAACCGCTCGATCGCCAGGACCTCGATCACGTTCTCAAGCACACCGCGGTCCTCTGGGAAGCCCTGCGCGGACGGCGGCTGTTCATCAGCGGCGGCACCGGTTTTTTCGGGATCTGGCTCGTCGAGAGCTTTTTGCACGCCAACGCGCGGCTCGGCCTCGGGGCCGAAGCGCTGGTGCTGAGCCGCGACCCGGAGGTTTTTCTCAAGCGGGCGCCGCACCTCGCCGGCCTCCCGGCCCTCGGCTTCGTGCGGGGGGACATGGGCAGCTTTCCCTTCCCGCCCGGGGAATTCGCCTGCGTCATCCACGCCGCGGCGGAGATGGGGCACGACACGGATCCGCTGGAGATTTTCGATCACAATGTCAATGGCACCCGTCGCGTGCTGGCGTTCGCGCGCCAAGCCGGGGTTGCGCGTCTCCTGATGGTGAGTTCGGGAGCCGTCTACGGCCGGCAGCCTCCGGAGCTGTCGCTCATCCCCGAGGACTTTGCGGGGGCCCCGGGAACCACGGAGACGGGGACCGCGTACGCGCAGTCCAAGCGGATCTCGGAGTTCCTCTGTGCAGCGTATGCTCAACGCCATGGGTTCATCGCGCCGGTGGCCCGCTGTTTTGCATTCATCGGCCCGCGGATGCCATTCAACGCGCACTGGGCGGTGGGCAATTTCATCCGCGACGCGTTGGCCGGCGGCCCGATCCGCGTCCGTGGGGACGGGACGCCGCGGCGTTCGTATCTCTACGCGGCTGACCTGGCGATCTGGCTCTGGACCATCCTGCTGCGCGGTGAATCCGGCCGGGTTTACAACGTCGGCGCCGAGGAGGATCTGGATATCGCCGATCTGGCGCGGGTCGTGGCCACAGCGGTCAACCCCTCGGCGGTTGTTTCGGTCTCCGAGCGTCCCGACCCATCGCGGGCCCCGGAGCGGTACGTCCCGGCGACGCGGAGGGCGCGGGAGGAACTGGGCCTCGAGGCGCGAATTCCCCTCGCCGAGGGGATCCGGAAGACCGCCGAGTGGCATGCACACCTGGGAAATTCTTCACCTTCGTCCGGGCAAGATTGCTACAATCCCGCGCCATGAGTCGCGACCGCAGGAATCGCACCCGGAAGACCGCGGAGGCGGCGATTCCCGAGCCGGACCCGCCAGCGCCCGAGGAGGGGATTACTCCAGCACCGCCGCTCAATCCGGCGCGCCGCCGGGCGTGGTTGCCGCTGCTGGCGATCGGCCTGCTGCTTTTCGTCTTCTTTGCGCCGTTCATCTTCCAGGGAAAGGTCTTTTTGGCGGCCGACACGCTCTCCGAGTTCTACCCCTGGAAGTCATACGCACCCCCGGGGTTCGCCGCCCACAACAAACTCATCACCGACCCGGTGAACCTGATCTACAGCTTCTCGCAGATCTTCAACGATCAGTTGAAACAGGGCAAGTTCGCCAGCTGGAGCCCCTACATCCTCGGCGGCATTCCCACCTTCTTCGGAAGAAGCTACCCTCCAGGCCTCTTCTTTCACACCCTCTTTCCAACCGCGACGGCGTTGACCCTCTCGCTCATGACGCACCTGCTTCTCATGGGGCTCTTCATGTACCTGTACCTCAAGGAGATCGGCGCCGGCAGCCGGGGAGCCGTCTTCGGGGCCGCGGTCTTCATGTTCAACGGCTGCGCGATGGTCTGGCTCTCCTTCGAGACGGTCATCCCCAACGCGGCCTACCTTCCTCTTCTGTTGTTCATCATGGAGCGTTTCCAAACCCCGCGTCGGTTCTTCTTCGCCTTTCTCGGAGCCCTGGCCCTCGGGCTCCTTTTTGTCGCCGGCCACCTGCAATATATCCTGTATACCGGCATGATCATGCTCTTCTATTGTGCGTTTCTGCTGGTGCGGGCGATTCTGCGCAAGGCCCCCCCGTCCGAGATGGCGGCGATCGTAGCCTGCGCCGCGATTACCGCCGCCGGCGGCGTGCTCCTCGGCGCCCTGGAGTTGATGCCCAACTGGGAGGTCATCAACTACAGCAGCCGCGTCAACCGCTCCTTCGACTTCGAGGGGCTCTTCACAACGCTTGGACGCGTCCCCTACCGCTGGCTGATCACCCTCGTCTTCCCCGACTACTTCGGCAGTCCGATCGCACGCTTCAACGTGTTCCCCAGCGCCGGCGGGGAGTACATGAACTACAACGAGTTGTGCCTGTACCTCGGGATTCCGACGCTCTTTGCGCTACTGGCCCTCGCCATCAGGCCCCGGACGGCACACGGACGCTTCTACCTCGGGCTGACGGTGCTCACCATGATGATGCTGGCCGGGTCATTTCTGTTTTATCCCTTTTTCAAGTTCTTCCCGGGTATGGACAGGCTCAACCCGACCCGCATGATCTTCATCTTCGTCTTCGCAACCGCGGTCGCGGCCGGTCTCGGGATACGCAATCTCGAGGATATCGCGGGCAAATTGCGGTTGGTGTTCCTCGGCTCGGCGCTGGCGCTGACGGTGACGGTCGCTTTGTTGGCCCTCACCGGTTCCGCCGACGGCGCCATCACGTTTTTCAACGGGGAGCAGTTCGGCGCGACGAATGCCACACCGCCCTGGATCTTTGAGAAGCTGAGAAGCATGCGCTCGCTCGCCTCGCCGATCATCATGAAACCGCTGGTCCTCACGCTGCTGAGCGGGGCTCTCTTCTCACTCTGGGTCTGGTTCGGTAAAAAGCGATGGGCCGCCCTGTTCCCCGTTCTGCTGATCTCGCTTCTGGGCTACGACCTCATCAGCTTCGGCTGGAACTACAACACGCTCGTTACGCCGAACATGATCTATCCGACAACCCCTTCAATCGCTTTTCTGCAGCGGCAACCGGGCCCGTTTCGCGTCGTGGTCGACGCCGGGAGGGGGTTCAACGTGAACGTTCTCCAGCCTTACGGCATCCAGGAGATCGGGGGGTACACCAGCGTCTACCCCGAGCGGGTGAACAAGCTGATGTCCGCCATCGAGTACGGGCCGAACGCGCTCCTCGGAGCGCTCTTCGACCGCTGGGTGATGTTCCGGAACGTCCAGAACCCGCTTTTCGATCTGCTCAACGTCCGGTACGTGCTGACCGCTCCCAATGTCCGTCTGCCCGATAATCCCCGCTACCGTCTCGTCTCCACCGGCGACATGACGATCTACGAGAATCTCCAGGCGCTGCCGCGGGCCTTTGCAGTCCACCGTCCGGTGCTGCTCAGGGACACCGCCGAAATCATCACGTACATGACCTCGCAGAAGTTTGACCCGCGACGAGAGGTCGTACTCGAGGAGGAGCAGCCCGCAGCCTTTGTCGCCGCCGCCGCCGCGGGTGCGAGTTCGCCGTCGCGCGCCGAGATCAGGAACTATTTCCACGAGACGGTCGAGATCGCCGCAGAGATGTCGGCCCCCGGCTGGTTAGTGCTCTCGGACAGTTTCTTTCCCGGATGGGAGGTGGAGGTGGACGGCAAGCTGGCCAGGATCCTCCGAGCAGATTGCTCCCTGCGGGCCGTAGCCGTGCCCAGCGGCACTCACCGGGTGGTCTTCACCTATCGACCCCAGTCCATAGCTCGCGGCCGGATGATTTCCGCGTTCGCACTGCTGATCATCACAGCCGGGATCATGCTCTCCTGGACGGGAACGAAATTCCCCAGAATAAGCTGAGCCGCGGCTCCGAAGCGCAGTACGAAGCCATCCCCTTCCTGTATAATCGCGCGATATGAAACTCTCCGATTATGTCTTCCGGTTCCTTGCCGAGCGGGGCGTGAGGCACGTTTTCATGTTGCCCGGCGGCGGTGCGATGCACCTGAATGACTCATTGGGCGCGAACGACAGCATCGGCTACACATCCTTGCTCCATGAACAGGGCGTCGCATTCGCCGCCGAGGGGTGGGCCCGGGTGTCGAACCAGTTGGGCGTCGCTCTGGTCACCACCGGTCCCGGCGGCACCAATGCCCTCACGGGCGTGCTGGCCGCCTGGCAGGACTCGACCCCGTGCCTGTTCCTGTCCGGCCAGGTCAAGCGGGCCGACCTGGCCGGGGACTCCGGCCTGCGCCAGCTCGGTGTCCAGGAGGTGGACATCGTTTCCATCGTCCGTTCGATCACGAAATATGCCGTCACGGTGATGGAACCCGCCCAGATACGCCTCCACCTCGAGCGCGCGCTGCATGCGGCCCGCAGCGGCCGCCCCGGGCCGGTCTGGCTCGACATCCCCCTGGACGTTCAGGCGGCAACGGTGGACCCGGAGGCCCTCGAGGGTTTCATCGCCGCGGACAACCCCGCCACGGCCGCCGACCAGGACGTGGCAATGGCATTGTCCTGGCTCGGTCAGGCGGAGCGCCCGGTCATTCTGGCGGGCAACGGTATCCGGGTGGCCGGCGCCGCGCAGGATTTCCTCCCCCTGGCGGAGCTGTTGGGCGTTCCGGTCCTGACCACCCGGCTGGGGGTTGACCTTATTCCGGCCAATCACCCGCTGTGCTGCGGCATGCCCGGCGGCATCGCTTCGCGAGCAGCGAACTTCATCCTGCAGAACTCGGACTGCCTGCTGGTCCTCGGCTCGCGTCTGGACCTGGCCCTCATTGCCTACGCGCCGGAGCGGCTGGCGCGCGGCGCCCGGAAGATCATGGTCAACATCGACCCGCTTGAGATCAAGAAACTGGGAGGTGCGATCGATCTGCCGGTGGCTGCCGACGTCCGCTCTTTCATGCACAAAATGCAGGCGGCCGCAGTGAGCGGCGGCCGCCGGGACATCGCCGCCTGGCGAAAACGCTGCCGCGACTGGCTGGAGCGCTATCCGTTCGTAACGCCGGAGCACTTCAAGATCGAGGGCCTGAGCCTTTACGCGTTCTCCCGGATCCTCTCCGACACCCTGGTCGGCGGAGAAGTCATCCTGCCGGGGAGCGCCGGTGTGTGCGCGGAGATCTTCCTGACGGCGTTTGAGGCGAAGTCCGGCCAGCGCGTCTTCCACAACAAGGGAACAGGCGCGATGGGACTCTGCCAGCCGTCGGCGATCGGGGCCTGCCTCGCCGCCGGACGCGCTCCAACCGTCTGCGTGGACGGGGACGGCGGCTTCCAGATGAACATCCAGGAGCTGGAAGTGGTACGCCGGCTGCAGCTGCCGATCAAGTTCTTCGTCATCAACAACGGCGGCTACGCGTCCATTCGCGCATCGCAGTCCGCCTATTTCGGGCGGCTGACCGGGGCCGACGCCACAAGCGGGCTGACGCTCCCTGACGTGAAGAAGCTGGCGGCGGCCTACGGGATCGCCGCAGCCCAGATCTCCGGGGTGGAGGAAGCACGGCGGATGCTGCCGCAGTTTCTCGCCGCGGCTGGGCCGCTCGTCTGTGAGGTGCTGACCTTGCCCGACGAGGTCCGCGCACCGCGCGTTGCAACCGCGCAGCGCAAGGACGGCAGCATGGTCTCCAAGCCCCTCGAGGACATGTGGCCGTTTCTGGAGCGCGACGAGTTTCGGGCCAACATGATTGTTGCGCCCTTGCCGGAAGAGTGATCGGGGTAAGGCCAAGATGGACAAAAGAGCACGCACGCTGCTGTCGGACATTCTGGAAAAGCATGCGAACAAGAAGATCATCGTTTTTGGCGCCGGCGCCGGCGGGCAAACCGTCTTCGACAGTGTCGTCAGGGCCGGTTCCGACGTCCTGTTCTTCGTCGACAACGGGCGACAAGGCAGCACCGTCTGCGGGAAACCGGTGAAGTCTCCCTATGACATTCTCTATCAGCGAAGCGACGACGTGGTCGTCATTATCGGTGTCTGTCAGGACAGCGACGTTTTTCAGATCAAGGAACAGCTTACGGGCTTCGGACTGCAGGAGGGTGTAGGTTTTGAAACAGCCCGTTTCAACGACCTGTATGCTCCAATCGATTACCTGGATCCCATTCTTGGCTACAGCCGCAGCGGGGATCTTCCGGGATTCAAGATTTTACCGGGAAAGTCGGAGCGGGCCCCAAAAATAATGGTCCTCGGCGGATCAACGACGGACCACTCTTTCGGGGGGTACAAGTCGTGGCCGGAACTGCTTCACGAGAGATGCGCGGACCGCGGGGTTGACATCGCGGTTTACAATGGCGCGGTTGCGGGATATTTTTCGGCACAGGAGATGCTCAAGTTCATCAGGGACGGCCTATCGTTGCACCCCCGCGTGGTCGTCACGTTCAACGGCGTCAACGATGCCCTGCAGCAGGTCTTGCCGGGACACCCGATGTATCACCCCTACTCGAAGAAGTCTCTCGACGTCATGTTTTCAATGACGCCGAAAAGCAGCATCAGCATCAACAACGAGTTGAGGGGCGTGACGTACGGCGTGGAGGCGTGCCTGACCAGGCACGAGTCCTGGCACAAGAACGTGCGCATCATCAGGGCGGTCTGCAGAGAATTCGACGTGCACTTCGTCCCGTTCCTGCAGCCGACGTCATTGTTCAGCACGGGGGCGGCGGTTGCCGAGAGCGCCGAAAAGTCCGAGTTGATCCGCGAATTCTATGCGGAAGCCGTTGCAATTGCCAAAGCATCGGGGTTCATCGTCGACGCGACCGCCATCCTGGACAGCGTCGATGACGCGTATTTCGACTTTGTCCACTACTCGGAAAAAGGGAACGGCGCCATTGCCGATTTTGTCTATGAAATGATAGGCTCCCACCTTGGCGCGGAGCAACCGGGGGTTTAGCTGGTGAATATTTTGGGTGTTTCTGCACTGTACCATGACAGCGCCGCGGCGCTCGTCGTTGACGGTGAGATCGTTGCCGCCGCGCAGGAGGAACGGTTCACCCGCCGCAAGCATGATGCCGGGTTGCCCGTTAAAGCGATCGACTCATGCCTGGAAACCGCCGGCCTGACAGCGGACAAACTGGACGCGGTCTGCTATTCAGACAACCCCTACCTGACCCTCGACCGGTGGTTGAAGAACTGCGTTGCCGAAGGCCAGGGCAGCGAGAAGATCGTGGAAAAAACCTTCCCCAGCATCTTCTCCAAGAAAATCTGGGTTCATGAGGCGCTCAGGGACGCGCTGGGGGGACTTGGAAAAACCGGAAAGCTGTTGGTCTGCGAGCACCACGTTTCACATGCGGCGTCCGCCTTTTACCCGTCGCCCTTCGAGCACTCCGCCATCGTGACGATCGACGGAGTCGGCGAATGGGCGACGACGACGATCGGGGTGGGGAAGGATCACGAGATCACGATCCTGAAGCAGATCAACTACCCGCATTCCCTGGGCCTGCTCTACAGCGCGATGACCTATTTTTGCGGCTTCAAGGTCAATTCCGGGGAGTACAAGCTGATGGGACTGGCTCCGTATGGGGAGCCGGTCTACTACGACCTGATCAAGGACAACCTCATCGAAATCCGGCAGGACGGCTCCTTCCGGCTGCACACCGAGCGCTTCGCTTTCACCCGGGACGCCGTGATGACGGACGACCATTTCGCCGGGCTGTTCGAGACCCCGCGGCGGCGCGCGGAAAACCCGATCTCCAAACGGGAAATGGACCTTGCCGCGTCCGTGCAGAAGATTACGGAGGAGATCGTCCTGAAACTCGCCCGCACTGCCCGCAAGCTGACCGGCGAGTCGCAGCTGTGTCTGGCGGGCGGCGTCGCGCTGAACTGCGTGGCGAACGGGAAACTGGCAAAAGAACGGGTTTTCGATCGTCTCTGGATTCAGCCGGCGTCGGGCGACGCCGGCGGCAGCCTGGGGGCCGCGCTCCATGCCTATCATCAGCATTTCAGAAATCCACGAAAAGTCGGAAAGCGGGACTCCCAGAAAGGCAGCTACCTGGGACCCTCGTTCGCGCCCGATCGCATTCAGGACTTTCTCGACGGCAAGGGGGTCCCGTATCGGCGGGTCGAGGACAAGGCGGTGCTGGCCCGGGACGTCGCGAAGTTGCTGGCTGATGACGGCGCCGTCGGCCTGTTCGTCGGCCGGATGGAATTTGGCCCACGCGCTCTCGGCAACCGGAGCATCATTGCAAATCCGATGAGCAGCGGCATGCAGTCCCGGCTGAATCTGAAGATCAAATTCAGAGAGTCGTTCCGTCCTTTTGCCCCTGCGGTCCTGGCCGAACGGGCCGGCAACTACTTCGAGATCGACCAGGAGAGTCCTTACATGCTGCTCGTGGCACCCGTCAGGGAGGAGTTGCGGCGTCCGTTCGACCTGAAGGGGATGCTGCGGCAAGGCGGCGAGGACATGCTGCCGATCGTCAACCAGGACCGCTCGACCATCCCGGCGGTGACCCACGTCGACTACTCGGCCAGGGTGCAAACGGTTGCACGAGAGGACAATCCTTTCTTTCACGCCATCATCGAGGAGTTCGAGCGACTCACCGGCTGTGCGGTTGTCGTCAACACGTCGTTCAACGTCCGAGGCGAACCGATCGTGTGCACTCCTGAACAGGCCTATCTCTGTTTCATGCGCACGGGGCTGGATGCGTTGGTGTTCGAGGAATTCGTGCTGCTGAAGAGCGAGCAACCCGCTCTTGACGGTGATGTGGACTGGAGGGCGGACTATGAGCCAGATTAACCAGGAAATGGCAAACATCCTGCGGACGGCGCAACGTCTCAACGAAAAGGGCGTCCGCGTCTACGCAGCCGCCGACGGTGAGGCTGACAGTTTTCTGCTGGACCGGGAAGCGGCTAAACTCTTCGAAAGCGACGTCTTTGAATTCTCGTTCGACAGCCCGCTCGAGTTGAAGGCCCAATTGACGAGGATGTGGGAGTACCAGAGGTGTTCGTACATGGAGGAGTTCATCGATGTTTGCCTGGTCTCCACCTTCAAGTTCCGCTCCAAGCGGGAAGACTTCACCCGGGAAGCGCGGGTCTCGGCGTTCGTGTACGAATTCTGACGAGAACCATCGCGTCCATGAGCGACCTCATCCCGGGCAATGATCGCGAGCTGCGTGAACGGCTTTCCCGCGTGCTGGCGAACCGGAGGGACTATCGCCAGGTTGTCGAGGAGATCGCCGCAAAACGCCGCTATGTCGTGTTCTTTGGAGTCGGGAATATCTTCCACGGGATCGTTCAGGCGTGGAGGCGGCACCTCGGGAGGACGATCGACTACTGCTGCGACGGGGACAGCTCCAAATGGGGACAAGAATTCTGCGGCATCACTTGCATCTCGCCCGGCAGACTGCTGGAGATCAAGGACGATTGCGCGATCTTCGTGACGGTTGGCAGTTTCAGGCCGCTGTACCGCTCATTGATCGAGAGCGGCTGTTCTTCGGTCAACGTCGTTCACCGGTACGATCTCGCTGCAGCCGAGTTCCTGGCCGATCAGGATCAGCAGGAGTTGGTGACCAATCTTTGCAGGACCTATGACCTTCTGGCGGACCGGCAGTCGGCCCGGGTGTTCCTGGCAATTGTCGACCGCGTCCTGGAAGGGCGCAACGACCCTGAGACCATGGCTCGAGTCTGCTCCGGTGATGAGTACTTCCCCGAGGACATCATCCGGTTGTCCGACCACGAATGCTTTGTGGATGCCGGAGCCTTCGACGGCGATACGGTCCGGGATTTCGTCGCCCGAACCCAGGCGCGATTCGACAAGATCTTCGCATTCGAACTCGACAACCGGAATTTCCAGCGCCTGCAGGAACACACTGGCAAACTGCCCAACCACCGGAGAATCGAAGTTTTCAACCTGGGTATTTGGGACAGCACGGGCGACATCTCCTACAGTTTCGAGAGCTCGCAGAGCACGGTGGGCCGCGGCGAGGGCCGGGGGCGCGTGGTGCGGCTGGATGACGTACTCGAGAACGAGCAGGTCTCCCTGATCAAGATGGACATTGAAGGGGCCGAGCTTCGGGCGTTGCGCGGCACCGGCACCATCATACGGACGCGGAAACCAAGGCTTGCGATTTGCGTGTACCATGACTTCAGGCATCTCTGGGAAGTTCCGTTGCTTCTGAGAGAACTGGTGCCCGAATACAAGATTTATTTACGACATCATACGGAGTTGGCGTATGAAACCGTGTGCTACGCAGTAGCATGACCCCACGGGAGAACGGCCATGTCTGAAGCGGAGCTTGAGCAGGCGAAGCGCGCGAAGCTCATTCGGGAAAAACCCCAGGTCTGGGAGAAAATCCGGAAAATCGAGGAGCGTCACGCCCAGGGCATCGCGACACCGATCATCGATGTCGCCTACAACTACGCCTGCAATCTGCGCTGCCAGCACTGCTCGGCCGCCCGCTTTGTCAAAAAGGACAGGAAACTGACCCCGGGCGACATGAGAAGGATCAGCGACGAGGCGCACGCGCTGGGCTTGTGCCAATTCAACATCTCCGGCGGAGAACCGCTGATCTTCAAGGATCTGGACGAAGTCATCCTCGCCTTGCAACCCGACAAGTTCCACTTGAGCATGAGCACCAACGGGCATTTCCTGACGCCGGAAATGGCCAGGCATCTGAAGGCTCTCGGTTTGGACAAGGTCAAGATCAGCATGGACGATTTCGACGAGAAGCTGCACGATGCGAACCGCAACCAACCCGGGGCGTATCAGAAGGCGGTCGCCGCGATGATGAACGCCCGGGATGCCGGCCTCAGCGTGGTAGTTCAAACGGTGGTAACGCACCAGAACTGCAAAACGGACCGGACGGTGAAGATGGCTGATTTTGCCCAGAAGAACAACTTCAGCCTCGACGTGATGATCGCCCGGGCGATCGGCGCCTGGGAAGGCAAGCATGAAGTCCTGATCGATCAAGCGGACGCCGACTTCCTCTGGGAAGTCCACGAACGGTACCCCGTGCTGCATCGCGACACCTATCCGTCCTACGGCATGCACAAGGGGTGCGGTTGCGTGGATTCGACCCTCCACCTCACGCCGTACGGGGATATCCTGCCGTGCGTCTTTATTCATATTTCCATCGGCAACATCTTCAAGGAAACCCTTGCCGACATCATCAAGCGCGGACAGAGCATCTCGTGCTTCAAGAAGTACAGCAAGCTGTGCCTGTCGGGGGAGGACCGGGACTTCATCGACAAATACATGACGAAGTTCTACGGCAAACCGCTGCCGATACATTGGTCTGAAGCCTTCGGTGAGGATGATTTCGAAAAATGATCAGATACACCGAATTGAAGTCTACCGACCGGCAGGACCTCATGGCCGTCCTGCCGCTGCGAAAACCATTCACGATGCTTATCGAGCCCTCCAGCCTGTGCAACTTTAAATGCATCCAGTGTTTCCAGAGTCTCAAGACCGACTCCTCCTTCGCCCGGGGACGGAAGAACATGCCCCTCGCGCGGTTCCGCAAGGTCATCGAGCAGCTGCGGGCCTGGGAAGGCCCGCGGCTGAAAGTCTTGAAGCTGAGTCTGTATGGCGAACCGCTGATGAATCCCCATTTCAGCGAGATGCTGGGGATTGCGCGCGAGGCGGACGTCGCGGAACGGATCGAAACCACCACGAACGCTTCGCTGCTGTCCCGCGAGATTGCGACCGAACTGGTGCGGTATCAGTTGGACTACGCGCGGGTGTCCATCTACGCCTCGACACAGGAGCGGCACCGGGACATAACCGATTCCGGGATGAAGATCGGCACCATCCACGAGAACCTGCGGGTCTTGCAGGAGCTTAAAAGGGCTCAGGACTCCAAGCGTCCCTTCGTCAGTTGCAAGATGCTCGATGCCTACGGCGAGGAGAACGACCGGTTCTTCGAGGTTTACCACGACGTCGCCGATGAACTGTTCCTCGACAAGCCGCACAGCTGGATCAAGGTTGACGGCACGGATTTCATCGAGAACTACTACCGCGAGGGCGTTGCCGAAGTCCGCAACGACTTGCGAGGCAACAGCACGCCGCGGGTGGCCTGTCCCATGGCCTTCACCACCATGGCCGTGCGCAGCAACGGCGACGTTTCGCCCTGCTGCGTGGACTTCATCGGCGGCACCACGCTCGGCAATCTGGACGAGAGCAGCCTGCAGGAGATCTGGGAATCGGACCGCTGGTACGCCTTCCAGAAGATGCAGCTGGAAAACCGGAAACACGAGAATTCTTCCTGCGCCCGCTGCGACGTCTACGCGAGCGATCACTACACCCGCGACACCATCGACGGTTTCCCCGTCGACAAACTGCGGCCGGTAAAGCCCCTGCCTCTCGACCAGGCACAACAGGACCGCCAGCCATGCGACAGGAGACGCAGCCCGTGAGCAGAAGTTACGCGAACCCCGACGTTCTGAGTTTCTACCAGCAGTTGCCCTTCAACTATTTCGGCGACACCAACGCCGCCGCCGCCGCGATCAGGGACACCAACATGATCCAGTACTACCCGGTGCTGCCGCCGCTGCTCACCAAGGGGATACGGGTGCTCGACGTCGGTAGCGGAGCGGGGTGGTTCGTCAACGGCGTCAATTACCACTACGCCAGGCACGGCAGTTCGGCTTCCGGCGTCGACTTCAACGCCGTGGCCGTCAAACAGGCCCGGGAAATCGCCTCCCATCTGGGTGTGCAATCGACGTTCGTCGAATCCGACTTGTTCGCGTTTCAGACGAGTGAACCATTCGCGCTCGTGACCTCGTTTGGCGTCCTGCACCACACGGACAACTGTATCGCCGGGCTGCGCCACCTGCTGCGCGACCTTGTCGGCGAGGGGGGGTATGCCTTCATTGGCTTGTATCACCGGTACGGGCGCAAACCGTTTCTGGACTATTTTGACGACCTCAAGAAGAGCGGGATGGGGAAAGAGGATCTGCAGCGGGAGTTCATGGAACTCCGCTCCGGCAGCGGCGACAAGATTCATGATTTGTCCTGGTTCTATGATCAGGTGTTGCACCCGCACGAGACGCAGCACACACTCGAGGAAATGCTGCCGGTGCTTCACGCCGAGGGTATGGAGTTGGTAGCGACATCGATCAACAGATTTGAAGCATTCGACAGTGAAGAAGATCTGATCGAGCGGGAGAAATCGTACTACGCACTTGCCCTGCAAAGGCTCAAAGACAAGATCTACTTCCCCGGTTTTTTTCTCTTTTTTGCCAGAAAGACCGGCCGGACTTAGCGGAACCTGCCTTTCAGCAACAGGAGCGATACGACAATGAAGCTTCCCGGATGGCTGTCATGAAGAAGATCAGCATCGCCTGTGGTTGTTTCAACGAGGAAGGCAATCTCCAGGAATTGTACGACCGCATTGTCCGGACCCTGGCCGGTTTCCCCCACTACCGGTACGAGATCATCGTAGCCGACAACTGCTCGCTGGACGGCAGTCGGGGGATCCTCCGGCGGATCGCCGCCGCGGACAGGAATTTCAAGGTCATCTTCAATGCAAACAACTTCGGTCCGGTCCGGTCCGGCTACAACGCCTTCCTGCAGGCCTCCGGAGACGCGGTCGTCTTCATGAACTCCGATCTGCAGGACCCGCCGGAAATGATCGCGGAGATGATCCGGAAATGGGAGGAGGGGAACCAGGTTGTTTTGGCCATCAAGAGCAAAAGCGAGGAACGCGGTTTCATGCCGTATGTTCGCCGCTTTTTTTACAGCCTCTTGTCGAAGCTTTCAGACTCGGATCAGATCATTCGAAATTTTACCGGAACGGGGTTGTACGACAGGAAATTCATGGATGCGGTGAAAAAATACCACGATCCGCTCCCCTATTTCCGCGGCTTTGTTTCCGAGATCGGATTCCGACGTGCCGAGTTCGAATTTGTACAGCCGCAGCGCCGGCAAGGACGATCCAAGCACACTTTCTTCTCTCTGTACGATGTGGCAATGACCGGCTTAGTCAACCACTCCAAGTTGCCGCTGCGCTTGGCTACGTTTTCGGGTTTTGTTCTCGGGGGTGTAAGTCTGCTGATCGCACTGGCCTATTTGATCTACAAATTGCTGTTCTGGAACACCTTCTACCTGGGAATCGCGCCGCTGGTAATCGGCGTCTTCTTTTTCTCGGCCGTGCAGCTGATCTTCATTGGCATCATCGGGGAGTATGTCGGTGCAATCCTGACCCAGGTCAAGAATCACCCGCTCGTCATCGAAGATGAGCGGATCAATTTCAACACGGAATCCTGAGAGACGGTGCGCGGTGCACGGCATTGATAAGGTACGGTTCATCTCTCGCTCCTCGTGCCCGCTCCACGGAGATGGGGTCGCTGAAGCCACTGGCGGATTGGAGTTCTGGAAGTCCGTGAGGGTGGACAGCGCTCAACGTACCTTTCGACTGCTCAAATGTCCGCGCTGTGGCGTTGCGTTAACCGATCCGTACCCGTCGGAGGACA
>Ga0315283_10001355_pt1 | contig 19620 bp, 8 predicted proteins | sample YL17G09_0_MG_FD_204541 | JGI IMG/M metagenome (GOLD analysis project Ga0315283, IMG submission 204541) | Sediment microbial communities from Yellowstone Lake, YNP, Wyoming, USA - YL17G09_0 | ecosystem: Environmental > Aquatic > Freshwater > Lake > Sediment | place: USA: Wyoming | collected... | reverse complement strand
GTCAACCGGTGAATATACCGAGGTTAACGGAGGACCTGTTACACCCGAATTAACCAACAGCCAGACCAATGATTACCTGAAAACATTCAACCTTAGTTTAAATTACGATAAAACATTCGGTGAAAACCATGTCAAAGCTTTCGTGGCTTTTGAGCAGAGCGAAAGCATAAGTAAATGGTTTTCGGCATTCCGTAAAGGATTTCTGTCCACACAGATACCCGTGCTGGATATGGGAGGTTCCAACCCTCTGGATAAGTCGGTGGGGGGGAATAAGAACAATTTCAGACGTCGGAATTACTTTGGCCGTGTGTCGTATGATTACAGTCTAAGGTATTTTGTTGAAGTTCAGTTCCGTTATGACGGTTCATCTATTTTCGCTCCTGGTAAACAGTATGGATTCTTCCCGAGTGCTTCTGCCGGCTGGAGAATTTCGGAGGAGGATTGGTTTAAGATATCTGCCATCAGCAATTTAAAGCTTAGGGCATCGTATGGTTTAATGGGAAATGATCGGGTTACTCCATTCCAATATCTGAACGCCTACGGGTACAGGCCCAATTCCTATGTAATTGGTGGAACACCTGTTTCAACATTCTTTATTGAACAACTTGCCAATCCTGATATCACCTGGGAAAAAGCTAAAAAGCTGGATATTGGTTTAGAATTGACTTTTTTGAAAAACTTTACGGCTGAACTGGATTATTTCAGTGAAAAACGAAACGATCTGCTGATTCCAAGAACAGGTTCTATTCCCTGGGTCTCAGGGATAGTTAACGAATTTAACGGAGCGATAATTCCTTACGAAAACATTGGTAAAGTTTCCAATCATGGTATCGAAGCCCAGCTCGGTTATAATAACACCTTTGGTAAGACGCATTTCTATGCGAATGGTAACTTTACCTATAACAAGAGCAACGTGGAGTTTCTCGACGATCCTGAAGGAATACCAGATTATCAGAAACAGGTTGGATTGCCTTTGGGAGCCCAATTGCTGTACCAACAAACAGGAATTTTCAGGAATGAGCAGGATTTGGAAAAATATCCTTCACTTACCGGTAATATCCCCGGCGATTTCATCTACAAAGATGTGAATGGTGATAGTGAAATCACTGCCGACGACCGCGTGCGTGAACCACTCAGCAATGTTCCCCAGATAATCTACGGTTTTTCAACCGGTGTTGAATTTAACAATTTTGATGCAAGTATGACACTTCAGGGACAGGCTCGTGTTGCCCAATTTGTAATGCCCGAATCAGGAGAGATCGGAAACTTCTTCTCATCCTGGGCTGATAACCGATGGAGGCCTACCAATACAAACGGGAGCTATCCCAGGGTTGATACAAGAACCAACACCAGCATCAATGGAGGATCGTTCCGCAATAATTTCTGGCTCGATAATACTGCTTTCCTGCGCATCAGGAATATTGAAGCAGGATATACCGCACCAAAATCATTTCTGTCGAAATTACATGTAGAAAAAATACGACTCTATGTTAACGTATCAAACCTGCTTACACTAACAAAGGTAAAAGATTATGACCCGGAGGGTACTGATGAAAGCGCACAATTTTACCCTCAACTCAGAATATTCAACGTAGGCGTGAATATTGTGTTCTGATAAAGTCAACAACTAAATAACACTGTAATAATTAAGCTATGAAAAAGATAACCATCATACTAACACTTTTTACAATACTTTTTGTTTCCTGCAATAAGGATTTCCTGGATGTAAAAAGCCCGAACCTTACAGACGATGCCATTTTTTCGGACCCGGTTCTGTTCGAAACATATGTCATAAACCAATACACGAGTGTTTCATTAAATGACAAGGAAGCAGGAGCCTGGGGCGAAACCTCAATGGGCCTTTCACGGGGGCACTTCTGGTGCATGTGGGCTTGCCTGACTGATGAAGCTGTGTATAGCAACGATGACCAGTCGTATCTTGTGCAAAGAGGTCAGTTAAGCCCTTCCAACTATGGATGGACAAGCACTGAATGGGGCAGAAGTTTCAGGGCAATTCGTGAGGTTAATCTGTGCCTCTCAAAACTTCCTGGCATAACCATGAACGAAGAAAAGAAAACCCTCCTGAATGCTGAGCTAAAATTCCTCAGGGCTTACAGGTATTTTAATCTGTTAAGGGGATTTGGCAAAGTTCCTTTGATTGGTGATGTGGTTCCGGGGCTGAATGACGATTTCACTCCCTTATATACCAGAAAGGATATACCGGAAGTGATAAGTTATATCAAGAGTGAGCTCGATGCAGCCATAGCCGGATTACCACTTACGTCATCGGCTGATTATAAAACCGGCCGTGCTACCAAAGGAGCTGCCATGTCGTTAAAATCCAGGTTGTTACTTTATGCTGCCAGCCCGCTTTATACCAGCGGGGTTGATGATATACAGAAGTGGCAGCAGGCTGCCGATGCTGCAAAAGCAGTAATGGATCTTCATTTGTATGATCTTGTAACTGATATTGACAGTGATCCTTCAGAAAACTACCGCAAATTTTTCCTCACTGCAAATACGGTTGAGGATATTTTCATCAGGGAATACTTTACAGATTATAACTCATACGGTCTTGAGCATATGAATTCTCCGAACGGATATGACGGATGGGGTGGGAATTGCCCGATGCAGAACCTGGTTGATGATTACGAAATGTCGAACGGCCTACCGATCACTGATCCTTCCTCCGGGTATGATTCCCAGAATCCTTATAACAATCGTGATCCTCGTTTTTATGCAACAGTATTATCAAATGGTGCAATGTTCCGCGGCAGGGAAGTAGAGACATTTATGCCAGGTGGTAAAGACAGCCCGGATGGGAACGGATCGTGGAATACCTCTCCAACAGGCTATTCAATGCGCAAATTTGGTGACGAAACTGTTGATATAAACGACTGGTCGAATATGGGTAAAGCACCCTGGAAATATTTCCGTTATGCTGAAATACTGCTTAATTATGCAGAAGCACAAAATGAAGCAAATGGTCCGGATAATGCAGTTTATGAAGCTGTAAATAAAGTTCGCTCCCGCGCAGGAATGCCTGATTTGCCAACTGGTTTATCGCAGGATGCCATGAGACTCCACATCAGAAATGAAAGAAGAATCGAGCTGGCTTATGAAGAACACAGGTATTTTGATGTTCGTCGCTGGAAGATAGCTATGGAAACAGAAAACATGCCTGCCAATGGAATTTCCATAATCAAGGCTGATGATGGTTCCCTTAGCTTCTCCACCAAAGAAGCGCTTTCAGTCAAAAAATTCATGGAACAGCATTACTGGTTCCCCATCCCCCTGGATGAAATTAATGCGTCGGGAGGTAAAATTGAACAAAACCCGCTCTATTAAACGTTGGCTTAACTGTTTTATACTCTGTGTTACAACTTGCTTAAGTTTTCAGCATTCAGTACCTAAGATTTCAGTGTAAATCTTAGGTGCTGAAGCGGGGATGTTAGTTCTTAGTTTAAAATCCGGTTGCCATCCTTTCGATTTTAGAAATTGAGATATTTTTAAAAGAAGTAAAGTAGATAATATTATCTGTTTGATAAGCAGTTATTGCAGATGTTGAAAAATGCAGCACAGACAAATTCTAAACATCATTTGTGAAGAAAATGTATTCATTAACAAAAAACTTAAAAGAATAAAAAGAGCAGCATGAAAAAGATTATCTTGTATTCCTTATTTCTCAGCCAGTTTCTGTTCAGTCATAGCCTTGGGGCACAGGATGTTTACAGGCTTTGGGAGGGACAGCCCAAACCCTATTATAAAGCAAATAATGTTGAGGAATATGAGAAGGATTCATGGGGAACAAAGGTGGTTTGCAATGTAACAGAACCAACCCTTACTGTCTATAAACCAACAGGCAACAACACTGGAATTGCAGTAATAATAATTCCGGGCGGAGGGTATACGGTTGAAGCTATCTACCCCGAAGGTTATGATATTGCAAAGTTTTTAGCCGGACAGGGAATTACTGCAGCCGTTTTGAAGTATCGGTTACCTGATACTTTAACATCCGGTCAACCCGAGTTGGTGCCGGTAACTGATACCAGGAGGGCGCTCAAACTCATCCGGCAACTTGCTTCAACATATGGAATTGATAAGAATAAAGTCGGAGTACTAGGATTTTCGGCAGGCAGTCACCTGGCAACCGTTACCAGCCTGTGGAAAAGCACAGATGCAGATGAAAATCCTACTTTTTCAGGACTAATATATGGTGTAACAATTCTATCGGAGGCAAATCAGAAATGGCTGGAAGAGTGTCTGTTTTTCAGGAAAATGACCAGTGAAGAACTTGCCCAAAACAAGTTGCTTGACCTGGTGACCAACCAAACACCTCCGGCATTTTTAGTACATGCATACGATGACAATGTCTGTAATGTAGAGGAAACAACGATGTACGCCCAAAAACTCTACGAAAACAAGGTATCAGTCGAAATGCATATCTTCCCTAAAGGTGGTCATGGATTTGGTATGGGAAGAAAAACAGATGGAACCGATCAATGGGTTCAGCTTTTTGTAAACTGGTTATTAACAAGTATTTGATAAATAATAAACGCTCAATCAGGTTTCCTACTTTTGATATATTTTTGTATGTAATTAAAATTTATACATAAATGTTATCAGAGTCAGGGATTATTCTTATTCTTCTCTGTCTCCCTGAGAAGCCTGCCCTGAGCCTGTCGAAGGGGAGTCGAAATACTATTGCCCGTTTATCTTTTTAGTTCGAAAAAATGTTGACGAAATGAAGGCTTCGACTCCGCTACCATTGACGTATTCTTGTATGTAACAAAATAACAATAACTTAACTTAATTCTAAATTGCCTTTTATGAAATAAATTACATCTTAGCCTGATAAAGCATTTTGAGCATAACTTAGACGGATTTGCACTTATTTCTTCATTATTATCTTATCCGTGACCATCCGTAACATCCGTGTCATCTTTCGCCAAGGCGAGACAAGCTGTGTTCTAAACTTCTGGATATGAAAAAGTTGACGAGCAAAGGGCTTCGACTCCCACTTCGACTCCCCTTCGACAGGCTCAGGGCAGGCTTCTACCATTGACGTACGATTGCATGTGCCTGATTATATACTATTTAGTGCTTGTATATAATGTTTGATATCTTGAATATCGAATATCGATTAACGAATGATGATTTCAGAAGTAAATCAAAAATCGTTAACCTAGCGAAGCGACCTCACGAACGAAGTGAGTAATCCTTGTTCTTAAATCACTTTATAAGACTTTATAGCCAGAAACTGTTAAACGTCAATTATTATTACTTTTTATGAAATAAATTACCCCTCATAATGACATTAATGCTATGAAATTTAAGAGAACAATAATCCTGCTCCTGGTTTTAATGAATCTGGCAGTATCAGGTCAAAAATCACGCGAAACAATCAAATTTGATTTTGGATGGAAATTCAACCTGGGTGATATTTATAAGGCAAAAGAGCCTGGTTTTGATGATTCAGAATGGCGAAAAATTAACCTGCCTCACGATTGGAGTGTTGAATCTGATTTCAATCCGAAATTAGCCAGTTGCACCGGGTATTTGCACGGAGGAATTGCCTGGTACCGCAAAACTTTTGAAGTGCCGGCTGAGTATAAAGGTAAAACGGTTACCATTCAGTTCGATGGCGTATATAATAATAGCGAAGTATGGGTAAATGGAAATTACCTGGGCCTGAGGCCATATGGCTATATCAGCTTTTATTATGATATTACACCCTACCTTGAATTCGGGAAAAAGAATGTAATCTCGGTGCGGGTTGACCATAGCAAATATGCTGATACCCGTTGGTACAGCGGATCAGGAATTTACCGTCATGTATGGTTAAACATAACCAACCCTGTGCATGTAGCCCAGTGGGGGACATATATTACGACCCCAAAGGTTTCGGATGGAAACGCAACGGTTGAGATTAAGACAACCATTGCGAACAATGCCAAAACAAAAAGCGCTGTTAAACTAATATCAACAATCATCAGTGCTGATGGCAGGCAACTGGCAAAAGCGGAAACTGATATTCAACTTACCGATAATTTAAACCTGGCCAGCCAAACTATTAATCTGGCGAACCCGGTTTTATGGGACATTGATAATCCCTGTTTATATACGTTAAAAACACAAATTGTGGATAGTAAGTCTGCTATTGATGAGTATGAAACAAAATTTGGTATCCGCACGCTGGAGTTTGACTCTGATAAAGGGATTTTACTGAATGGAAAAAATATCAAGCTAAAAGGGGTTTGCCTTCACCACGACGGCGGTTGCGTTGGGGCAGCAGTTCCTGAAAAAATCTGGAAAATCAGGCTCGAAAAGCTTAAAGCAGCCGGGTGCAATGCAATTCGAACCAGTCATAACCCGGTTGCACCAGAGTTTCTTGACCTATGCGACCAGATGGGATTCCTGGTGATGGACGAAGCTTTCGACGAATGGGAATATGCTAAACGAAAATGGATCAATGGCTGGAACAATACCATTTCAGGGCTTGAGGGCTATTCGCAATACTTCAGGGAATGGGCGCATAAAGACCTGGCAGAAATGATTGAGCGTGATAAAAATCACCCTTCCATCATCATGTGGAGTATTGGAAATGAGATTGATTATGCCAATGACCCTTACGCCGACCAGCAAAGCAGCCAGGGACAGCAGCATCAAAGTAATAGCGTTAACCGCCCTGACGCTTATAGGATGGTAGAAATAGCACAGAACCTGAAAAATGTAGTCAGGCAGATTGATCCCTCAAGGCCGGTAACAATGGCTTTGGCCAATATTGGAAATTCGAGAAGAATAGGGCTGCCTGAAATTCTGGATATTATAGGGTACAACTACACCGAAAGCCGTTATGAAGCTGACCATAAGGATTATCCCGGTCAGTTTATATATGGAAGTGAGAATCCTCATAATTATGATGGTTGGCTGGCTGTTAAAAACAATAGTTTCATCAGCTCCCAATTTCTTTGGACAGGGGTTGATTACCTGGGTGAAGCAGGGAAGTTTCCTGTGCGCTCAGCCTATTCAGGCCTGCTCGATCTTACCGGCCACGAAAAGAGCATTTATTACTGGCGCCAAAGCATGTGGTCGGAACAGCCTATGTTGTTCATTACAGCTCGTAAGAAAAAACAAGACGACAAAACCGGAGTTGATCCGATGGGGAAACTTGCCTGGTTTGTAAGTGCTATTGAAGAGAAACGGCATTGGAACTATCAACCCGGCGATTCTGTTTTAGTAATGGCCTATACCAATTGCACCGAAGCCGAACTTTTTCTTAATGGCAAATCTTTTGGAAAGAAGATTTCCAATCCCGGCAATTCCAGTATTTGGTGGTACGTGCCATATCAGGTTGGTGACGTTAAAGTAATAGCCAAAAGTGCTGACGGTAAGCAATTCCAGTCTTTCATGAAAACAGTATCAGCTCCGGTGGCAATCTATATTTCAGCCGATGCAAAAACAATTAAAGCTGATGGACAAGATGTTGCAATTATTGAGGTTACTTTGAAGGACAAAAACAACAATCCGGCATATCTTGCCAATAACCGCGTCGATTTTGAAGTGAGTGGCGAAGCTAAAATTATCGGCACCGATAACGGCGATGCTGCCTGCCTTGACAATTTCAAGCTGCCTTCGCGAACAGCTTACCTTGGAAGATGTATTGCGATAGTTCAATCTAATGGAAACAAAGGGAAGATCAAAATACTGGTAAAAGTTAAAGGCATTCCTGATGGAACCATTGAGGTTATGGCTGAATAGAAAATGTTATCGTTCTTCATATTTCTTTGCTATTCACTTTTCAGGTTGAGGTTGAGGTTTGATTGGTGAATTCCGGACTATTGCACACCGGAAAGCTTTTTTAAGACTAATCATTTGTATGGTACGCTTATTTTTCTATTCATTAATCCACATATTTTAAATTATAGACAATATTACATTTGACAATTAATCATCAATTAGTAAAGCGTTGATAACCTTTATAATTTACCCAACCAAAATCCGAATAATCTTTTGATTGTTTTCCATTACTTGTACAATAAATACCGAGGTAAGCACCCGTATAACCCCTGCTAAGAAAGTAATCTGCCTTTGAAGTGGCAAATGATGTAAATGTTTCTCCATTATCCAGAGAGAACATAAAATGGTATTGGTGTTCTTTTGATTCAACTCTAAAAACAATCTCACCATCATAATCTTCTAACATTTTCTCTTCCGTAATCTCAGGAACTTTATTTGGCACAGCAAGTTTTAACTGAATCAGATATTCCCCACTTCTTCTAATGACTGTAAACGTAAAATAGTTATTATCTTTCTGGAAAAGGCTGATACCTGATTCACAATCTTCAGTTTTAGGATTGAAAACCATTTTTGCGCTATATTCAAAATCACTTTCTTTTTGCCGGATCCCCATCAGGCTGCAACTTCCTCTTTCACTGATAATATCAGGACTGGCATTTAATCGCAAATAACCGGCTCTGTCAGTTAAACTATAGGTTCCTTTTTTCGGAACCCTTCGGAAATTCCATTCCAAACCAAGTTTCTTACTATCAAAATTATCGTTGAAGGCATCGTTTCTAATTTGTGGCATCGCATTAAAAGGCAGAGGATTATAACGTTCGACTCTTCCGGTGAATGGTGCACACACCGGCCACTCATATTTCACTTTTTCCCACTCAAAAGGCTCTCTTTCCCATGTTACGGGTATCAGGTGAGTTTCTCGTCCCATATTTGACCCTCTTTCTTCATCACCCCTGACACCTAATGCTACCATAAACCATCTGCCATCAGCTAATTCAACCATATCAGCATGCCCGGTGCTTACAACCCAGTTATCGTACGAAAGATTTCTGGTGGTAAGAATAGGATTTCTGTCGTTAGGCATATATGGTCCCCTTATGCTGTCGCTCACGGCAATCATCACAGCATGATTAAAACTGGTACCTCCTTCGGCCAGCATCAAGTAATACCTGTGGTCTTTTTTATAGATATGTGGACCTTCGGCCCAAACACCGCCACAGGCACCCCGCCAAAGGTAACTGCGCTCACCGGTTAGTTTCCAGCTTTTTAAATCAATTTTCTGCAGCCATATTTCTCCTTCGCCCGGGAAGTTAGGCTTTTCCGGCGAATGGGTCCCGGCATACCATACATCTCCGCTATCATCAAAGAAGATATCAGGATCTATACCAGGCGCTCCTTGCAGCACATGGGGCTCGGACCAGGGGCCCACAATGTTTTTTGATGTAATTATAAAATTAACAAAATCGGTTTGTTGGTTCTGTTTGTTGCTATATACATTTGTTGTAATAATGTAAAAGGTTCCGTCATGATACCTAATTGTCGGGGCATGTATACCACCATCTGATTGCACATCAACAAGATTTACAACCCCATTGCATTGATCCTGCCGTTGTAATCCATAACCAGCAAGTTCCCAATTTACAAGATCCTTACTTTTATGAATCGGAAGCCCCGGGAAATACTCGAAAGAGGAATTGACAATAAAATACTCATCGCCCACCCTGCAAATGGAAGGATCCGGATGCCCTCCCGGAATAATTGGATTGATAAACGAATTTTCATTTGGAGGGAATTGCCTGGCTGCAACTCTATCCTCCTGACCAAACACAAAGGTTGAGAGAAATCCTATAAATAAGATTATTACAAATATAGATTTCATAATTTTTAAATAAATTAACGGAATAGTCGCCGAATGTATAAAATTCGCCACCATGACGTCCGATTATGGGTTGTTTTATTTTGGGTCCCAGGCCAGCCATTTTTAAAGATGCTCCTGCTTGCGTAATCCTGACAGCTACAGCTACAAAAGAAAAGACATACTGTGATTAGTACACAATTAATTATTAATCTCATATTATTCCCCCGAAAAACGTCATAAGGATCCCTATCCAAATATAGATATTATTACCAGGCGAACGGGCATACATTTCTGCCGTTTTCAATATGAGGCTGTCTCAAAAGTCGTATTTTGTTTATTTTTCGACTCCCCCGCCAGAAGAGGCGGGGCAAGCTGCTCAAAGTGACAAAATACTGATTGTCAGTTGGCAGGCTGAATAGAGACAAAACCTGTTCTGACTTTTGAGACAGCCTCAAGGACGAAAATGGAATAAATCGCTATGATAGCATAATCAAGGAAACCAAGATAAATGAATCTGTCATAAAAAGTCCTGCTATCAATAAAATAATGTAGTGCGGTTAATACGCTAGTTCTTAATCATTTTGAAACCAATCATATAACCTGCAAGTGTCCAGGCTGTAGCATTATAACCATATAGAAGCAGAGCTTCATGATCTGATGGCATACCTTCCCTGTTTACATTCAGCCAAAGGGTGAGTTGTATGGAACCGTTATCCAGTGTTTCGATTTGCCAATGTTTCTTATCATCACCATTTGAATAAGTTACTGATTGTTTCGATTTATCAGCATTGAAAAAGGTGATCTCGTTTTTACTGGGATTCCATTTCCAGGTGCCTTGGCCGGGGAACAATCTAATGAAATTTTCATTCAAATCTATGATTTGTCCACCTTCTATTTCTATTGCAAAACTTCCGATTTCTCCGTCAATGCCTGGTCCATGATCAAAGGTCCCGTTTAAATTTCCTGAGCCATCAACGCTGACAAATTCCATTTTCAATGTATTATCATAGAGTTGATCCCCATGTATAAAGTATGTTCCATAATCATCACTCGAGAGAGATCCATAGTAATCCTGCCCACAATCGCTTCCATCTTCATTACAATAGGTATAATGAAAGAAACACTCTGGAGTAAAAGTCCAGTTGCCAACAAAATCGGGAACCCCGAACTTCTCCAGTAGGATAGTATAGGTCTTCTGGATACCTGTTTCAGATGTTATGGTAATTGGAGCTGATGGATTAGCATCGCTGAAGCTTAAGCTTTCACCGACCTTAACTGAGGATGTACCATTTTCAGAAATAATCATTCTTTTTATCTTCACATTTGAATAATCCTCTCCAAATACCGTGCATATAAATTCTGATTTTGCTGCATCAGCAAATGATACTCCTATCTGTCCTTCAAGTTCAATTTCAAGAAGATTGGCATCGATATTCTCTTCAGTCACATCTTTGCAGGCACTTATACACAAAATCAGTGCGAGCAATATCGGAAGCGTTATTAATTTGGCAATTGCTGATAAATTCAACCTTTCTATAAAGGATTGAACAAGTCCTGGGAATGTCTTAAACATGTCGGTGTCATTTAAATTTGTCCTTTTCATAATACTTATTGTTGTGGTTTTACTGCACTATTCTATGTTTTTTAATCAAGGTTTTTTGCATGCTAAAATTGCAATCAATTCCCCTAAAGAAACAATGTGAGATAGATTTTTTTTAGGGGGTATTCTATCATATTAACATGTGGTAGCAGTCTGATTTAAAACTTCTGGTTGGTTCACCTTCCTGGTTGCTTTCCGACACTGATCAGGGAGTATGTACAATTTCAGCATTATTATTATACTTAGCGTGGGAAATATTATCACATTCATTAAAAGAACCAAGCCCCAAGTCCCTCCCGCCACAAGCGGGATCAAGAACCAAGACCTTCACTACAATCCATCCTGGAATTTTGGGCTTGGAGTTTGAAATTTGAGACTTTTAAAATGCGACAATTTATCCCGTTTTCAATATATAAAGTGGTATTTTGGTATTATTTCCCCTACTAAATCAACTGAAAGTTAAAGTTCATCTATAACTCCATAAACTACATTCTGGTAACGTTGATGTATGTTCACATTGTTGCACGGATACATCTGGAGCAACAATACTGCAACAAAGTCTCCTTGAGGATCTGCCCAGCTATAGGTATCCCAAAAGCCACCGAATCCAAATGAACCTGCCGACATTGGCCCTTCGGCTGCACCTGCGGCATTGGTCACCCAGGTAGAAAAACCCTGATCGGAATTCCCATCGTCCAGCCTGGTTTGTTTCGAAAGCATCATTTCGACATACCGCTTTCCAAGTATTCTGATATTATTCAATGACCCTTTATTCAGAAGCATCTGAACAAAGTTTGCATAATCCTTTGCTGTTGAACATAAATCAGCTCCACCAGAGAAATACCGGCGTGTGCTTATGACAGGATAAGATGTATCAGGATATGTTGTAGGTTCAAGTCCACCACCTTCCTTTGGTTGATAAATGCTTACCAACCTATGTTGCTTTTTCATCGGAATAACGAAATAACTATCATTCATTCCTAGGGGACTTAAGATATTAAACGTTATATACTCGTCATACCTCATTCCGCTAACTTTCTCAATAATAACTCCTAAAACATCATAGCTCAGACTATAAATGTATTTCTCTCCCGGATCGCAAAGTAAAGGTATTCCGGCAAGTTTTTGGATATTTTCCAATGAGGTCCTGCTATCATCCTCAAATCCCTCACTGATGTTATTTTTCAGGATAAGTGCATTGTACTTTTCATCCTGATAACCATACCCAATCCCCGATGTATGGGTCAAAAGCTGCCTGATGGTTATCTCACTCTTTGCCTGTCGTGAAGTAAACCCTGAATCAGGCAAAACATTAATTAAAACCCGTGGATTATTATATTCGGGAATATACTTGCTGATGTTATCATCAAGAAATAACAAACCCCTTTCGCAAAGCTGCAATACAGCAACCGCGGTTAGCCCTTTGGTCATTGAGGCCATCCTGAAAATGTCGTTTTCTTCAAGCCTGGTTTGATGATCTATGTTTCTCCAGCCGAATGCTTTTTGATAAACCACTTTGCCATCGCGGAGAATATAGGCCACAGCCCCGGGTATTTCCTTGCTGGCTACGGCAGTGTTAAAAAGCGAGTCAATCAATAAAGATCCTGATGAGGAAGACACTTTATTTTCCCCATTTTGTGGGCAACATGAGCAGGTTATTAAAGCAGAGAGGATAAGTAATGCGGATTGGATTCTGGAATTCTTCATCTTAACAATGTTGTTTCGTGTAAATAAAACATGACCGATACTTACAAAAATATACAATAGATTACAGATTAATGGAATTCCTGTTAGACAACCTGTGCATTTAAAATTCCATCAGCAAATATATTGATAATCAAATTATTACGAATCATCGTAAAAGATTTTATACTTTTACTTTTCAAAGACATTTTGAATCTGCGAACAACTTGTAAATAATGAACCATTCCCTTAAATTCTGCATCAGTTTCCTATTCCTCATAGGCATATTATTGCTTAATATAAAGGATGTTGGAGCACAGATGCTGGGAATCAAATACATACGTAAGATAAACTCCTTACAGGGCTTGTCGCACAACATTATTAATGATATAGAACAGGATGAAAAAGGATTTATATGGATTGCCACACAAGATGGACTGAACAGGTATGATGGTTATCAATTTAAAGTCTATCGGTTTGATCCTAAGGATTCTACAAGCATCTCGGATAATTATATTAAAAGTATTTATCATGACAACAACAATCATTTATGGATTTCGACCCGTTATGCGCTAAATCTCTACAATCCGGAATACGATAACTTTAAACGATTCCAGCTTAAAACAGGTGATGAGTTAGATATTACCAAGATAGCCGGTTCAGCAGCTGGCGGATTATGGATAAGCAATTATCTGGGTAGTATCCTGTATTTTGATGATAAAAACAATGCATTCAAGGGCTTTAGCCCTGAAGACTTGCCCCAAACCGCCATAATGACAATTCTTGAAGATCGGGAAGGGATGATATGGGTGGGTAGCGGAGGAGAAGGAGTGCGGGTTTACAATCAGAATGAAGGATTAAACAAACCGAATTTGCATTTGAATAAAAGGATAAAAAAAATTGAAAAGGGTTTTATTGAAGTGCTTTTTGAAGATAGTAACAGCAATATCTGGATTGGAACCAGGGAAGGAATTATACTATATTACAGGAAGCTAAATGAATTTATTCAGATTCAAAGATCCAATAGCCAGCAGGAGTTAAGTGGCAATATAATACTCGATATTCAACAGGATCATGAAGGGAATATTTTAATAGGAACCCAGGAAGGCGGATTAAACATACTCTCACTAAAACAACTTAAAACAAATAATCCACTCAATTTTAAGTTTCAAAAAATCTTATATGGAAACGAAGATTATAATCTTTCTTACCGTTCTATACAATCCATTTTTGAGGACAGGGATAAAAACATCTGGATAGGAACGTATGGGAATGGCCTGAATATGATTCCTTTCGAACAGCCAAAATTTAACCTGATCAAACACAGTATTGACAGGCCAAATTCCCTTAATCTTGATAAGGTTTGGGGTATTTGCGAAGACAATGAGGGATTTTTATGGATTGGAACGGATGGAATGGGAATTAATAGAATTGACCTTGAAACAGGGGAAGTAACCTGTTATTTGTCAGGCAAACAAGCCGGAAGTCTGAGTGATGATGCCATACTATGTGCTTTATGCGATTCGAAAGGACAGCTTTGGTTTGGAACGTATGCAGGAGGCCTGAATTTATTCAATAAAGCCAATAATTCATTTAGGCATATAAACCTGAATACGAAAAAAAAGGATAGCCAAACGGTTAGAGATGTCAGGTGCCTGTTTGAAGACAAGTCAGGAGCAATCTGGATTGGTACAAATGGAAATGGATTGAGAAAATTAAATACCAATGACTTTAGCATTGAACAGATTGTCCCTGCGAGTAATACGTATTCTGCTTTTGATATCAGGGCAATAACACAGGATAACGAAGGGCTGCTCTGGCTTGGCACATATGGTGGTGGTTTATTTTCTTATGATCCTGAAACTAAAAATGCAAAGCAATTTGCATTTGACAGGTTCCGGCCAGGTACGCTTAAGTGCAATATTATTTATTCTTTGCTATTTGATGAAGTAAGAAACTGTTTATGGATTGGTGGTAGCCAGAATGGCGGACTAAATAAATTGGATTTGAAAAGCCTGAAATTCACAGTTTATGATGCTAAAAATGGACTGGGAAACAATAATATTCATGCCATTGAGAAAGATGGGAAAGGTAGAATATGGCTATCTACAAACACAGGTATTTCACTTTTTATTCCTGAAAATGAACTATTTCTGAATTACAATAAGCTTGATGGTGTTCAGGCTAAAGAATTTTCAGATGGCTCAGTTTTTAAGAGCAGGAAACATAACCTGATATTCTTTGGAGGCAGTGGTGGCCTCAATTATTTTAATGCCGACAATATTGGCTTAAGCACAGCTAAAACCAATATTTTAATTACTGATCTGAAAATTCTTAGCGAGCCTGCTTCGAAGAAGAATTTTACTGATACTGAAATTCCAATCAAAACCAATCTTCTTTATCCCAACAAAATAATACTGGATCACACTCAAAACATTTTTTCAATCGGATTTTCAGGTATTTATTATTCAAATCCTGAGAAGATACTTTATCAATACAAACTGGAAGGAGAAGATCTGAACTGGAACAATCTAGGGAATCAACAAAGTGTAACATTCAGGAATCTGAACCCGGGAAATTATGAATTTAAAGTAAGGGCGTCCAATGAAGACGGAATATGGAGTGATGACATAGATACACTTTTAATCACGATAAAAACACCTTTCTGGAAAACCCAGTGGGCTTATCTTTTCTATGTTCTGGTAGCAGGAAGCATTATTACCTGGATTTATTTCTATAACCTGAAGGAAGCAAAAATCAGGCATAATCTTGTATCAGAGAAAAAAATGAGGACACAGGAGCATCAATTGTATGAGGAAAGGATCAACTTTTTTACAAATATTTCACATGAGCTCCGCACGCCTTTGATGCTCCTTATCAATCCGCTGGAAGATTTGATTACAAGGGAAACAAAAAACACCACCCTCGGGAGAACTTTTAATTCAATGTATCGTAGTGCCCAAAATCTGTTTCAGCTAATTAACACATTACTCGAATTCAGGAAAATGGAGAACGGTAAACTCAGACTTAATGCAACGAAACAGAATATTGTTGAACACATTGAAGAAAGTTGTCTGGCTTTTAGAGGGATAATGGAAAGGAAGAATATTAAACTGATATTCAATTCTGAAGAAAATATAATCAATGCATGGTTTGATAGAGAAAAAATCGAAATGATCATAAATAACCTTCTGTCAAATGCAATCAAAAATACGGATAGCAACAAACGGATCTTTGTTACATTAAAAACAAACGATGAAGCAGACAAGGATTTCCCTGAAGGGAAACTTAAAATTGAGGTTAGAGATGAAGGAAGCGGAATTCCGGCGGATCAACTGAACAGGATTTTTGAGGGTTTCTATCAGGTAAGAGGGACAAATGCTATCGGAGGCACAGGCATTGGGCTGGCATTGACAAAAAGATTAATTGAACTGCATAAAGGAACCATCAATGTTGAAAGCGAAATTAAAAAAGGTTCCGTCTTTACAATTTACCTTCATTTAGGTGATAGCCATATTGAAGAAGACGAAAAAATATCTGATATACCAGGCATTGAGTCAACTAGTATTTTCTTAGGGGACGCGGACAATGATTCAATTGGCAGAACTCTTGAGAAGATCGCTTCATTGTCAAAGGAAAAGCCAAGAATATTAGTAGTAGAAGATAATGAGGAAATAAGAAACTATTTTTATGATCTGCTGAAGGATTACTTTATAGTCGAAGTTGCTGGCGATGGACTATCTGGCTTGGAATTAGCGAAGAAAAATCAACCTGCATTGGTGATCAGCGATATAATGATGCCGGGATTGGACGGCGTTGAACTTTGCAAATTGATCAAATCAGAAATTGGAACGAGCCATATCCCTGTATTGCTTATAACCGCAAATATATCGCACCATGTTCACATCAACAGCCTCGATGTAGGAGCTGATGCTTATATTACCAAGCCATTTAAACCGGACCTTCTGATAGCCAGAATTTATAACCTTTTAAAATCGAGGATAAAGTTGCGAGATTATTATATAGCGAAATTTCGTTCCGGCTTTCCTCCGGAAGATGCTGCCTTGAGCAAAGATGAAGAGTTTCTGATTTCCGTAAATAAAATAATCCATCGAAATATTGACAATTCTGAATTTTCTATTACGCAGCTGCACGAAGAGCTTTGTATGAGCCGTACTGTTTTTTACAACAAGATAAAATCGCTTACCAATTATTCACCAATTGACCTGATCCGGCAAGTCCGCTTAAGAAAAGCAGCAGACCTGCTTTCGACAAAGCAATTCAAAGTTTACGAGGTAATGTATCAGGTTGGATTCAATGACGAAAAGCATTTCAGACAACTTTTTAAAAATCAGTTTAGAGTTACTCCAGTTGAATATCAGAATGCTTCGAAACAGGTTTGAAAGCATATTAATTTATCTAAGGAATATTGTAAATATCTTTGCCGTACTAAATATATTGAATTCACGATTTTTGTATAAAGAAAGGATTTATGAACAAGAATTACACTGTTTCCCGTTATATCCTGCATCGTTTGCATGAGATCGGCATTAAACACATCTTCGGGGTTCCCGGGGATTATAACCTGGATTTCCTTGACGACATTGTTGATAGTCCTATCCGATGGGTTGGTAACTGCAACGAGTTGAACGCCGGTTACGCGGCTGATGGCTATGCCCGGCTGAATGGCGCAGGAGCGGCAGTTGTGACTTATGGCGTCGGGGGATTGAGCATTTTGAATGCCGTGGCAGGAGCTTTTGCAGAGCATGTACCCATAATCGTCATCAGCGGCGCCCCTCCGGCCCGGCGCAGGGAGTCGGGTGCCATGGTTCATCACCTCGTTTCAAATTATTACCTGCAACTGGACATCTATAGAAAAATAACATCTGATGCGGCCATTCTTACAGACCCTAATACGGCCCCTGATGAGATTGACCGTGTTATCAGGAATTGCATCGCCCGGAAGCTGCCCGCCTACCTTGAACTCCCTGCTGATATGACGCACGCCCCCTGCCGCGAGCCCGGGGAATTGCTTTATTCCGCGCCGTTAACTTCCAGGGAGAATAGCCTGGCAGAGTGCATCGCAGAGGCTGCGGAGATGCTCAATAACTCCAATCATCCCCTGATACTCGCCGGTGTGGAGCTGCTCCGCTTCGGGCTCGGGAACGAAGCACTTCGCCTCGTTGAAACTACGGAGGTTCCTTTTGCCACAATGCTCAGTAGCAAATCGGTATTGCCGGAGTTTCATCCCCAGTTCACCGGCATCTACCAGGGTGGCTGGAGCCGTGAAACCGTTCGCCGGCAAGTGGAGGATTCTGACTGTCTTTTGTCGCTCGGGGTCTGGATGACTGACCTGGATACGGGTCTGTTCAGCATGAATCTCGACAACCGGCGGATGATAACCGTTGGAGGAGGCCAGGTCTGCATTGGCAGCCATTATTATCATCAAATACAATTGGGAGATTTCATCCGGGAACTGGCCCTGGCGGTTCAGCCCCGTTCTTATCTGGCTTCCCATCCGGCTGAATCCTATCGCGCCAAACAAAGGTTCGTGCCTGAACCTTCCTGTGTTTTGACTGCGCATCGCCTGTACGAATGCCTTGACTTTTATCTCGACGACCAGATGGTACTCCTGGCAGAGCCCGGTGACGCCTTTTGTGCAGCCCCGGAATTCCATATAGAAGAAGCCGAAAACTTCATTGTTCAGGCCTATTATTGTTCCATCGGTTATTGTACTCCGGCAGCTTTGGGTGTGGCGCTGGCACGTCCCGGGAAACGGCCTGTTGTCCTCAGTGGCGACGGTGCATTCCAGATGACGGCACAGGAAGTTTCCACCCTTATCAGGGAACGTTGCCCTGCACTGATCGTGATCATCAACAACGATGGCTACCTGATCGAACGACGCCTTCACAAGGACGGGCCGTATAACGACATCCAGATGTGGCAGTACTCGAAACTGCCCGGAGTGTTTGATGATGGATCATTTGTTATCGGTATCCGGGTCACCACCGAGGAAGAACTGGAACAAGCCATGAAAACCGCCATCCGGGAAACAAACAAACTCGTGCTTATCGAAGCCTGCATTCCGGATCGCGACTGCTCGTCCGGACTGGAACGTCTCGGGAACGCCTTCCGTCAGGTACAGCAGAAACAATAATAGCTTGCCGTATATCTGTTGTTGCTTCAGGAAATCCCTCCTTAGCACCAATAGGCTGCTGTGATTCTTCCTATATTACGCGTTAAAAAAAATTAAAAAAGCCAATATATAATTTTACATTTGTCTTAGTTTACGAACACATCATTGAAATGGGTTTCATAACGATCGGGGATGATGAAAACCGTTAAAAGAGTAGTCAATCTTAAAACTTGTAATTATGCATCTGTTAGCTATTTCATTACTATCAATCCTTGCAGGCACATTGTTGCTGGCAAAAATAAAAAAGGAAGAACTTGGTAAATTCTTTACCTACATTTCCTGGTTCTTTATCGCTGTGGGTTTCATCCTTTTCATTGGATTCATCGCAGGGGGTATCTGCAAAATGACACATTCCTGTACGACAGGTCAATCCGATTGTCGTCAGGAGATGATGATGAAAGACTGCCATCATGGTATGTCAGACGGTAATTGTTGTTCCCCTGGCATGGGTAAAGGCTCCTGTGATAAAAAGGATAATTGTAT
>Ga0315283_10001354_pt1 | contig 19622 bp, 14 predicted proteins | sample YL17G09_0_MG_FD_204541 | JGI IMG/M metagenome (GOLD analysis project Ga0315283, IMG submission 204541) | Sediment microbial communities from Yellowstone Lake, YNP, Wyoming, USA - YL17G09_0 | ecosystem: Environmental > Aquatic > Freshwater > Lake > Sediment | place: USA: Wyoming | collected... | reverse complement strand
GCACTCATTTTCCAGATAATCAGCCTGTACACAGAATATAACAGAAGTGCTGCGACAGAGACCACAATTATTCCGATTAGCCTGGCTGTGTCCAGAAGGTGATAACTATATAGAAACATCAACATAAAATAGAATCAGTGGGAAGAATGAATCTGCTTATTTTTCTATTCCGAAGATTTTTTCTGGCCCATAGCTTTCAATATTTCTCTTCGCTTGGCAACCAGGTCAGTCAGTTCTTTAACCATATCATCATTCACCAGATGTGCCATTGGAATCACGTACTCTTCAGTCTGATCGAGGTAAAGGGATATCTGTTCGTCAGATTTAATGCCTCGATGAAGATCTGTCAGGTTGCTTATCCTGTCGGCGCATTTAAGGAGTTTAGCATTATATGACCCGTGTTCAAGTATCCTTCTGAGATAATCAGCCTTCAACATTCCCACTGGCTTTGTGACCTCCTTCACAAGTTCCAGAACCTTGTCAGCCTGCCCGTCAATGATCCGTATTTCGAATTCATTGGTTTCAGGAACATCTTCCAGAAGATCATGAATAACCGAGGCTTTCAATAGTACATAATCATCAAAAAGCTTATAGTCAAGCAGTATGGCCATTGTAGCCATTGCATGCCTGAACTGGTTTCCCCCGACTCCTCTTTGTTTTCCGATAAGTGCTGTTGCTTTAAGTATATATGGGGCAAGAACAAGGTTCTTTAATTTTTCTTCAGCTGTCATGTTGAATGTTTTTAGTACAACAAATTTATCTGTTTTAGAATCTCAATGTGCAAACCGGATGCCATAAAATGTAGGCTGCTAGATATCAAAACGTTAGTCAGTTCAGGCTAAGTTTTTTTTAAAGAAATACGGGAATTTTACGCGCAAAATACGGAATGATAAGCACATCATGTTTATACATCTATTTGTAACGGTTTGCTATTAAGAGGTTTATAATGATGGCACAGAATATGCCAGCTATTATTATAAATATCAGAAAAGAACAATGGAAACTATTAAAGGAAGAGTCACTAAATTATCTGATGATATCAGACAGATTTTTGTAAACCAGTTCGGAGAGAAATCTGAAATGATAAGGCTTTGCAGGGATCATCCCGATCCTTTTCAGCTTCATGATAAAAAGCCGGTCCTTAATATGACACAGGATGAGTTTGTGGGTATATTTAATTTAAACTCAAATCATTATTACCCGTCACCGGGGCAAATGTTCCGGTTTGGCATTTATTGCGGGCTCACTTTGCCCAATCTGATCGCCATAATAATGAAGGCGGAATGGGAAATTTATTCAGAAGAATTGTCAGATCGTTCAGGCTCGCATGGATTGAAATTAACTGACTATGATCTGAAAATATTTTTTACCAGAGCTTTAAGGCTGAACAAGGGGAATATTCTCAATCTCTTCAGGAATAATCAGGTAAAAGCTGAAAATGTTACATACAGTCAGATTGATTTTTATATCGATGACCTGCTTGAACACGACACTTTTCTGATGAATTTTGAATATGTGAACCATCTCTATTCAGAAAAGGAGATAACAGAAGAAATATTTCTCCGGAAGATCTCCGGACCTGAGAAGGAAGCCTTTTTCCGGATGAAAGAACTATGGAAAACGAAATCCACCGAACTCGATGAAATGCTGATGTCTCTTGAACGGAAGAAGAGATTGAATCTTGGTCTCGAAAATAAGTACTTCATGATCTTTGGCAAACTTGAAACTGAAAGATCAAAGGTTGTCTATCGGATTGAAAAATTCAGAATAATACTTCAATCCCGGCTTGATCATCCGGGTTTGTCCTTCAGAGAATTGTTGAAGTTGGCGGAAGGTAAACTAATTGAAGCCGAACGGGAAAGGAATGAAATAAAAAATAAAATCACCAGAAGCCAGAACCGCATAGATCACATTATGACTGAGGGTTCAGTGCCATCGGTATCTGATGAATTCAGAAATTCATACATGCTGGAGTGCAAAAAGCTTCTGAGAAAACTGTTCTTTTTATTGCATACTGATACCTGCCCTGATTATTCAGGGTTATCCCAGGATAAGAAAACAGAAATCAACAAACTGTGGCTGAAATTGATGAAGTCAACCAAAGAGGAAATGTACTCTTTTTCTCCTTCAATGCTTCTGTACAGTTTACCTGACTATGAGCAGCTTGAATCGATATATAAAAGAGCCTGCGAAATACTGGGAATGGATCCTGAGTGCTTTGAAACCGGGAGCCGTCTTGAGTTCATGATACGAAAAGGGTCTCCCATAGAAGTGATAATTGAATTTCTGAAAAGTGAAACCGGACAGCTGGAGCTTCATCTTGCACGTCTCGAACTTGTTCAGAATGAATATACTCATGAGGATCAGACCCAGATATACAGGCAGGCCCTGGGAGATATAAACGGGTATACTGAAAAAATGAAAAGGGAGATTTCTGACCTTAAAAATCAGAGCCTTAAGCTGAAAAAGCAAATTTCAGAAGAATTAACAAAAGCAACCTGATCATGAGGAATAAAGACTGTATTACACCGTCATACAGGGGAGATAGTGCGCCGTTCATAAACAATAATGAAAACAGGGAGAAGAAAACTGAACTGCGGCACACAATACGATATGAATCAGTATTAAATGGGGTCAGATCAGTAAATGTTACTACCGATAACAGATTCTTAATCATAACATATGAGAAAAGCATCCCTCGAATCAGGATAGTGGATCTTGAAAAACTTGAATTCCTGACAAATAATTATGAGGGTCATACTGATTCAGTAAGAATGACCAGAATTACAATGGATAATAAGGCTTTTTATACCGCATCGTGGGATGGGTCATCGCGCAGGTTTGAAATAGATTCCGGGAGATGCACGCAGATCTTAAGCGGTTTTGGTAGGAGCCCGAGTTGTTTTCTGGATCCTGAGCAGAAATTCCTGTTCACTGCCAGCTATGATTCTGACTTTGACCTTGAATCAAAGAACAACGGAAGGTGCTGGGATCTTTCCTCAGGGAGAACTATCCGGTTATATAAACACATAAGGGAAAGAATAAGTCCTGAATCCATTGATATAGTCTATGAGAATGGTCTGGTATATACAGGGAGTGACGACGGGTGCGCATTCCAATGGAAATTAAGGGGTAAGGAACCAGATATCAGGTATTTTGCTTTTTCGGGTTCCGTCAGAAAGCTTGCTTTGTCGGCAAATTATCTTGCTGCAGCCTGTACCGATGGTATTGTCAGGGTGCATTTCAAACTGACGGGAGAATTTCTCAGGAATTTTTATCATGCCGACAGCGATGTCAGGGAGGTTCGTATTTCGAAGGATGAAACCAAACTATGGAGTGCCACTGACGGAGGTTCAGTTTCATGTTTCAGCCTGATCACCGGCGAATTAATCTATTGCCAGAAGATCCATCCATTATGGATCTGGAGTGTTTGTCTGATGAATGATGAAAAGATTCTTGTAACAGGAAGCGGTGACGGGACAGTAGTATTTTTATCGGCTGATTCAGGCCAGATCGTGGCCACGCTTTATAATTTACCCGTCGGAAATGATTTTCTTATCACCTGTCCGCAGGATCAGGCTTTCCCGGCAGGTCTGTTCTACACCACCAATACCGGACTTATTCAGGTAGTTTCGGAGGATAAGGATAATCAGATTCAGGAGATCCTGGGTTTGACGGATCCCGGGCGAGAGGCATACATAAATAAGCTGAACCTTAAGAATCTGATAATTACCCGGTTGAAAAACAACAGCCATTATACTTCATTGACTGAGAATTATATGCAGAACAAAAAGGTACTTGAACAAATTAAAAAGCAGGAACTTCCTCATATGCTGAAATCGTAAGCAATAAAGCTATTGGAAGTAAGGTTTGCCGGTATTCCAAATAAACTGTATATTGGCAATAGCATTCAAAGACCTGCTTATTCTTTTAAATTATGAGCTTTATAATTCCTGAATTCACAACCAGTATTATCGATACCGGGTTCACTCCACAAGATAAGGAAACCAGGAAATTGTACAAAGAAGTTGCAGCATTTGCAAAACAGGGTCAGCCTATAGTAATTTTTGGCCCGGCAGGTTCAGGGAAAGAATTTTTAGCCCGGCATTATTACAGCGCTTTAATAAAGTCTGAATTTTACACTCAATGGAAGAAAAACTGGCCATTAAAGTATAATGCATTAAAGGCACAATATTCAGCCCATTATTCGGGCAAAAACCTGGAAGTATTTTTAAGTTCAGTTAAGCCGGGTATATTTCATTCCATTAATTCTTCAAACATCTATCCGAATCTTGCGGAGAGCATTTTATTCGGGCAGGAAGAAAACCTATCAGCAGGGTTGCCGGCAGGACCCGGTTTGCTGGAATTAATAAAATATGGAGTTCTTTTTATAGAAGAGATGGGTGAACTTTCCAAAGGCCTTCAATCCAAATTGTTAAGAGCTTTAAATTCTGAGGTATCAGAAGGTTGCCGGATATCTGGTATTATGAATTATTCCCTGAAAGATATTATTATTATTCCCTCAACCAATCAGCCGCAGGAGAAGTTCAGAGATGATTTTTACTATAAAATGGGAATTCATGTAACCATGAAAAGTATTGATGAGAGGCCTGATGATGTCCGTAAATCAATTCCCTATTTCATCCGGAAAGCTATCGACAAGCGTAAGGACTGTTCCATCATTGGCAAAGCGTTCAGCACAGGCAGTGCTGGAACGGGAACCAAATTATCAGAAACCAGGGAAATAATAAAATTTGCGGAGGAACAGTCTGATCTGGTGGCCGATGAAATACTTATGCGGAAATGGCCGGGCAATTTCAGGGTGCTGCGCACTGCAATGGAAGCATCAATATTCAGAGTTGAAAGAATAAAAGATCCTGCATCCTTTTCTGATGAATTTCGGAAAAACCTCAATCATTACATTAAACAATACAGTGAAGACTCTACAAAGATTTCCCGGCCCGGTAAAGGACCTTTTCCGGATAATGTTGTCTATCCTTCAAAGTATCCTGATATGGATAGAAGGATATTGGGAAGGATCAACTCCAGAAGAAGATTTCAGGATATAAGTGATTCCGAAAAAGGAATACTTGCAACCTTTTTAAGTTCAATCCATGAAACAGGATTCACACGCAAGGACCTGCAAATCTTTTATGGAAGATATCCTACAATCACGCATAATTCTGAAGCACATATCAGAAAAAGAATAAACAAATTTCTTGAACTTAATATTCTTGAAAAGACAGGAAAAAGTAAAAGCATCCGATACATTATGACTGATTTCTTTCTGGCTCAGGTTAGAAACGAAGATGTTTTTGCGTTGCCTGACCTTAGCAGAAATTGGGCAGACAGGAAAGATAAAATTGACGAACTGACCTCTCTGCTTTCTTCAATCGAGCGTATCTATATCATGGCTCCTGTAAGATATGGGAAATCAGCGTTCATGACCATGTTTTGCCATGCAAGACAACAAATACTTAATTTCTATTATTATGAATTGGGTCAGGAAGGTTTACCAAAACTTTTCGGTGACATATACACCCTTATCGGCTCCAGAAACACAAATCCCGATCGTGATGGATTTTTGAAAGAAGCTGTACTTAATATTCAGCCGTTTTTGTCACAGATATTCAAAGCTAAGAATGGAAAAAAACCCGTGTTAATAATTGACAATGCACATTTTATTTCTGAACCTGATCATATGGCAACACTTGCGGAGCTGTCAAAAAAATGGCAGGAAGTCATTCTTATTCTGATAGGAGAAGAAATGGATAACACATTACTCATGGATTTTACTGAATTCAAGCTGGATCCATGGGAAAAAAGGCTTCAAGAAGTATGAGATCATAATGTTGTAATGATCCTGAAAGTATTTAACTGACCTGTTAATTATTTAACTGAGACAGAAGGTTTCTGATTAATGCCTTCCTCATATCCTGTGCGAGCTTCTGTTTTACCAGATGGTAGAAAGGAGAGTACGGAACCAGCATCTTCTGACAAAGGGCCAGTTCGTGTGCCAGGTAGGTCAGACCATAGTAATTGCGCCGGATATCTTTCACCGAAAGAAGATATTGAATAAAAGGATGTTTAAGGTTCAGTCCCAGAAGAACTTTTGCTCTCAGGGAGTAACTATGTACCTGATTTTCATTTTCACCTGCCGGTTTGAGAAAATTTGATATAAATTTTTCATTCAGCGGTTTACCATTCTCATCAAAAAGTCCGGAAGAGATCCTGCAACCGGCTTCCTCCATATCAAAAAAAGCCGATTCGATCGATCTGACCTTCATATGGAGATTATTCTCGATGACGTTCATTATTGCCGGATCGCCCAGCAAGTCATCAATCTCCTTCAAAAGGTTCTTTTCCTTAAGGCTTAGGTTTTTAATGCCAATTATTTGTGTTTTTGGTGATAATGACTCCTTGCTGATTATCTCACGTTCAACAAGTTCCATGATCTTCTTCTGATTTCCGCGGATAGTGTCAAGATTAACAGTATCCTTAAACACTGCCGAAAACAGGCTTTCGAAAAAATGAGCAGCTCCTCCGTTTATCCGGCACGTTTCAGGAATAACTATATAGTCATGCTTGAAAGAACCTCCGAGCCAGCGGAGGTTGGTCCGGTCAGCAGAGAAATAGAAAGGAAGATCAGCCCGTTTCATCTCTTTTAATGCTTTCAGCGAATAGGTGCCTGTCCGGCCATTTATCCTGTAGACCGGTAATGTGACAAGCACTTCAGTGAGCCTGTTTTCATCGGAAGGATTATTTATAATTCCGGCCGGATTGGCAAGGTACGATTCAATTTCATTGCTGAATATAAACTGATTTGCCATTATCAATTCAGTTGTCACACCCTTATTGATTTCCCTGAGCAAGCATGATTTAAGATTACGGATTAATATTCCCCGCGCCTCATAATATGCCCAGTCGAGATAAAACGAATCCCTTGAGATTGTTACGTTTAATTTATCAGTATTCATAATTATATCAACATTCGGCACAAAGGGAGTCCGGTTGTTATGGAAGTCCTCCAGGTCGTAACGCGCATTATGACCACCTGTTAAAAAATGATTCAGGGATGTTTTCATTACCCGTTCATACTTGCAAAGGATTGTCATATTGTCCCAGGCAACGGAACGCCGGATAAGCCCGCGACAACCATTTTCCGCAAACACAATGGTATCCGGATTTCCATTCTTTTCCCAGCATGACTCAAAAAGCTCCCCGTTTATCTTCATCTTGCATGGATAATAAGTCAGGGCTTTCCTGGCAAATGAAAGGCAATCGCTGACCCTGCATGAGCTTTCAAACTTAGCTCTGATCATTGTGCTGTAAGGTATTTGTTCCCTCAAAATACATGTTGAAATCACAGGACGTTTACCCGGCTCCATTACTTTGAATGTAAGCTGAACCGTCTCTCCCTCGCAACGGGTAATAACATCAATCTCCTTTGTGCCAAGTTTCCTGTTGAACATCGACATGAATCCCATACCAAACTGGCCTATCTTCTCCGGATCATTGAATTTGTCACTCCCCCCGAGTGTCAACAACAACTTCAGCCGGTCACTGCTCATTCCCTCCCCGTAATCCCTGATCGAGATCCAGTCGGGCCCGGTGAATATTTCACCCATTCGCTCTTCCCACGGAGTACCATTGGGATAGCTGTCAATTGCATTCTGGATCAGTTCACTGAATGCACGTCCGGGATTTCCCCCAAACTGCCGTTCGGTCAGTTTTGCAAATCCCTCATCGAGATCAATTTCTAATCCATTGGGCATCAGGTAGGTTTCAAGAATTGTGTTTAGCGGGTCCATATTAAATGATAATTAAGAAATTTCTGCAAGAAAATTTAAAAGTTACCAGGCGTACGGTTGATACAATTCCTGACAAAGTCCATGAAGTCGCGATCAATCTCTCCCGATTCATCCTTTCCGGGATCAGGCGCCTTATTGTTTCCAAGCCGGGTAATGGCATCAATAATCATCAGATCCTCACGGATCTCGTCGCTTATGTGCGGAAATATTTTGTTATCTGCGAGGCACATGGCAATGGCCCAGTGAGCTGCCAGATTTGGATTCAGGGTTGCCATCTGGACAAATTCCTTTATTTCGGGATGGAACAGGTTAAGGACTATCGTGTTATTCCTGTACATGAACTTCTTTCTCAGGCACGGAGTAACACCATCCCTCTCAACAAGATAATTAACTTGCCAGACTGTATCTAGGAGATCACGGTTTGCAATTTTAGCTTCCTCGCAAATCCCTGCGTAATCATTTAAACTGAACCTGGAGTTTCTCCTGCGACGAATTGTGTCAAGCTCCTTGTCATCAGTGAATCCGAACTTTCCGAAATCAAACATGGCCGGCCTGAAAGCCAGAAAGCTTTCAAAGTGTTTCTGTTCTGATGTTAATTTGATCTTTTCACTCGGTGGCATTTCAATAACAGTATCCTCACTGTTCAGGTTGACTATGTTTTCTGTATAAATGGATTCCAGCAGTTTCATTGTGCCGGCCGGCTGCTCAAGCGACAGGACAGGTCCATTAAAATGACTGAAATCGATCCCTTCACAGTTCGCAGCTTCTATATACAGACTGTTGTTTTCCCTTACTCTTTTATTCAGTTCTGTCATCGAAAGCCTGCCACCACCTACCATCCTGAAAACAGGATAATGTGACCATGTATTCCCCGATGGCCGGAAGCTGAGAAGACCTATTGTAAGTTCATCTGTTTTTTCCATTATCTGAGGGACCCCGGCGCTCATTTTAAGATCAAAATGTCCAGTCAGATAATCAAAATAAGCAGGTACTAATTTAGTTCGTATCTCTTCGGACAAAACGGTGAGAACCTCCTCGTTGCAAAGACAGTGACGTCCGAACGGAAGATCAAAAGCTTCACTATCAGCACGGATCATAAGATTAGGAATCCAGATATTCTCGGAATTTCCATATGAAAACAGATTATATTTTGAAGATATGAAAACCCTGTTCTGGTAGATTTCATGAACTCCTGTTCCTATCCCAAGCACGACTTCGCAATATTTCCCGTCAAGTTTTACGGTATATGACCGGCCGTAACATTCAGGAGAATAGGCCCATTCATCCCTGTTCAGAGATCTGACCAGGGGCTCTTTGGGCCAGTTTTCATCATTCACAAAGAAACGAATGGTGACAGGTAAAAACCTTACGTACGTGTAGAGAATATCTGACAGCTTCTGCACCAGTTTAAGCGCTGACATATCCTTTCTGATAGTGATTTCAAAAAGAGTACCCTGAGGAGGAATATGGCTGTTTTTCCTTATTTCAATCGGGTGATCTTCCAGGAGGCTGTCAGTTTCAAATTCATGGCACTCAGAGCCGGTTGAGGTAACGGATCTGAAATGAGTCAGTCCGGGTAATGAGGCAACACTCAGTTTCCCTATTCCATGGCGGCCGACCGATTTTATCGACGGATTGTCCTTTCTGGAACGGAAAACAGTAAGGAAATCCTTCAACCTTTCGAAGTTCATGCCATTTCCGTTGTCATGAATCCCAATCCTGAGTGATGTCTCATCCTCTGACACCTTTATCAGGCAGAAGGTTGCTGAAGCATCGTATGCATTAACCACATATTCGCGGATAAACTCATAATGATCAGCAAACTGAGTACACATATTCTTTTTGAGATGCAGCCGGTCTGCCTGGATTCCTGTTCTTTCAAGGTTCTTTAGTTTTTCTTCTAGCGACTGTTGCGGTTTTTCTTCCGGATTCATAAGGTTGATATTTTGACGTTGATACCTGATAAATACCAATCTCATGCCTGATTTTATAACCTGCAGATATTTTGAATGTTATGAATTATTGAATTATTTGATCCGGGAAAGATCATCCCATTTTAGCTGTAATTGCGCGCATTTTGTTCGAAAAGAAGTCTGGTTTTTCAAACCGGACTAATTCAGGGGGAAACATTCGGACCATGTTTGAATTTCCGGAATTAATTTTGATAAAAATCGGAACTAGAACATAATCAGTATGATAGAATTTTTAATGCATGCTTCTGATTCAATTCCGGAGATCATGTTATCTTTTAATTCTTTAATGTGGCTTAAAATTTGGCTTCTATTTCCTGTTGCAAACCAAGTCCGAATCACATGGAAGTAAATATTGAATTCCTTATTGCCGAAGAGAACTGGACAGGTCTGGAGTACTATTATTCCGAAGCAGCTGAAGAAATAAAAATGCAATATGCCTACTATTTTGGTATGGCACACCTGGTTGCAAAGCCATTGGATACCATTCCTTTTCCACAATGTGCTGAACGTGCAAGGGAAGCTTTCAGAATTTCACTTTACGATAAAAGAATTGCAGAAAGCATTGTGGAATTTTTTTCGAGCGATCTGTATAAATTGCAGATTGAAATGGAGAAGCAGGCACATGACTTTACAATCCGTGCCGGCTCCGGCGATCCTGAAGCAGCGGAGTATTCCCGTATCGGATTTGAGCATTACCTCATGATATATTATTTTTATTCTTCTGAGCAATACATCCGTGAGCACATGTCGAAGGCAAAGATATTTCTCTTTGAATCCAATATCGCATCCTTTATCAATGATAAATGCCAGTATAAAAGCGCATGGGAAAGCCTGAAAAAGCTGTTGGTCGATATGAAGGATATTGATCCGCATTTTATGGAGGCTATTATTGCCTTTTTCAGGTTGTTTAACACGGTCGATATTATGCGGAAAAATAATCAATCCAGCTTTGTTGGTTATCTGTTGGGGAACAAGGATTCTTTTTCGGACGAAGAGGTCAAAAGGCTGACCGCTTTCCAGGACGAAGTTCAGAAGGAATGTATGCTTATATTTCTTGAGATGATGACAGGGAAGGAAGACTACAAGAAGCGGATGCTTGAGAGTAAGATACAGCGTGCCGAGGAGGTCAGGCAATTTGCCATGCGTTATGCCGATTGTCCTGAGAATCTCGATTCTGCTTATTTCAGGGAGATGCAGGTGAACAAAAAAGCCAGGGATCTGATGGCGCAGTCAAAGACAAAAGAGGCTTTTGAAGTTATCAGGATGGAATATAAAACCGGTATTCCCGGAAGAAGTTTTCTGATCAGGGAGCTGCTGAATGAAGTTGTGGCGCTGCTGTTTGAGCAAACCCGCAATATAGAATATGTAGTGAAGGCACTGAAGATTGATCCGGGGAATGAGAAGTTGAAGGAGTATTTGATGAGATAAATTTGCTACATTAGCATAAAAAGAAATAAGTAATTATCAACCAAACATTAAGAAATGGATACAAAAAATTTTAGAGTCCAATATGAACTCAATGGCAAACAATTTGAGACAGATTTTTTTATAAGCATAATTGGGGAAATGGCGATAACCAATGAAATAAAAAATATATATGCTTGGAAGCAGATAAAAAAATCGCATGAAGATATTAACAGGGAAGATATTTCAAACATCAGGATAATGGAATTACCCGACTAGAACCAGATAGTCAGTATCCGTATAACTCTTATTATAATGTTCCTTTCAGATCTTACTTTTGGCTGTTTTATTTACCTTCTGACTAGATTATCAATGTCTTTCATCAATGATATTACAGAGGGATCAAGATGCACACCCTTCTGCGTAAGCCCTTGGAGAATAATCAGACATTTGCCGTAATAGCTTTTCGCCTCCATGATGGAAGTCTTTGATAAAGCAAATCCAACCCTGTAATTTGCAAGTGCTAATTCCAGTTGCATATCTGTGCTGACAGGATCTGTTTTCGCGAGCAATTTTATTATTTTCAGGTTATTAATAAATGCATCCTGGGCATTCAATAATTCGCCCATTTTCAACATAATATCGCCAATTTTATTATAGGTGCCAGCAAGATCCTTATGTAAAGCAGGATTATCGGGATCATTCAGGCATAACCTATTTCTGATATCCAGACTTTCGTGATAGGCCTGAAGAGCTCCTCTTTTGTCTCCGGTTGCTTCAAGAACCTTCCCTGTTTTTGTCAGATTCACAGCAAGATCATTCATCCAGATTACATTTGAGGGGTCTGAATTGACATTGAATTCAGTGATATCCCTGATTTTCCTGTAAGTGTTAAGCGCCTCTTTCCAATATCCTTTTTCATACAGAACATCGCCGACTGTTTCATAACACAATGATAAATCTCTTTGAACATTCAGATCTGCCGGATATTTTCTTGCAATTGACTCAGCATATTCTACGCCTCTGCTGGTTTGTTCCAATCCTTCTGATAAATTGCCTTTTTGCAGAAACAGTACCCCAAGATGGAGATGACATTGTGATAGATCATGTTGAATGTCGTTGTTATCAGGATTTTCACGCCAGCATGATTCACATATTTCAAGGCCTGAACGAAATGATTTCTCAGCTCCATCCTGGTCCCCTAAAACCACCAGGGTCGATCCTAAATTTGTATGAACCAATGCCAGATGACGCTGCCAGTAGATTTCTGCTGGATTTGAAGCTATTAACGCTTCGGCCATTCCGCGGCTTGCTTTTTGTGCTCTCAGCGCTCCCTCTGCGTCACCTTTCACTAATAACACACTTCCGATTTTAATAAGACTCTTTGACAGATGCAACTTTAAAGCACTGTTTTCGGGATCGGTCAACAATAATGATTCTGAAATTGCCTGCCCTTTCATAAGAGAATTTAATGAACCTTTCAAATCACCTGTTGAGAACAAAATGTCTCCGATTTCTTTATTGCAAAAAGATATGCAATACCTCCATATAATATTGCCGGTATCCTCCTGCACCAATTCCTCCAGATATTTCAGGATCGCTTCAAAATATTTCAGTTTACTCTTTAAATCCAGATGAAATCCTATGGCAACCGGTAAATTCTGTAAGTATTTTATTATAATGCGAATCTTTCTGGTTATCATCAGGGATGGCTCCCTCATGGTATCCAGGGCAAATTCTATCCTCCTGTCAAGCTCGTCTGAAGGCCCGTTATATATGAATTCTGCCAGTGTCTGATCAGAATCTTTGTTTTCATTCTGACTGAACAACCATCCGTAATATTCAGCGATGTCAGGAATATTATTTAAACACAGCAAATGATACATCCTTTCGCTCGAGGCAAGAGGATCGACAGGATATGAAAGATGATGAAGATGAGTATCAATCATCATATGAAGTTTCCTTCTTTTCCCTTCATCAATAAGGTAGGATTCCATTACTGCATTTTTCATCTGGGAATGAGCAAAATTCAGCAGACGGTAATTGCCCATGCAGATCAGGTGTGCACGAAGACTTCTCTTTAATCCTGAAAATGACAACTCATTCCATGGAGATAATGTAATTCGGGGTAGAAGAGCCTGCAGATCTGATTCACGCCATCCTTTTCTGCTGATGGCTATCAGCGAAAGACAATTCTCTACCAGCTGCGTTCCGTACACTTTCTCTTGTCTGACAAAAATCCATTTGTACAGGTTTTCCACATCGGGTGGCATATCCAGTACTGTATCGAGCAGAAGTCTATGGAGTTTTTGTTCTGATGTGCCTGTATATTTTCTTTCAGCAAGCGAAAATGTATCCATATCAATGAGGTTTATCTCCTCGACAGCCATTGTCAGCCAGAGCGGATTGGCAACAGCAGGTAAACCGTCATCTTTTTCTTTATTCAACAATTCAGCCAGTATTTCCTTGTTCAGTGTCCTGTGGTATTTTCTGCAAATTGATAAAGCAATCTCTTCTGCCTCAGATTTCTCAAGAAGGAAAAGTTCACGGTGTAAAGTCCACTCCTTTTTAATAAGGGAATCGGTTGCACCGCAAGGGATACCTGTCACAATCAGTCTGCAGTTGGCCGGCAGATTTTCAGGGAGCCATTGCATATAATTGATCCGTGTGCTTTTCCCCATCTGATTTAGTGCATCCATTAGTATTACTACCCGATAATTCTGGCTGGTTTTAAGTAATAAATCCCGGAAAGCCGCATCAATATCTTCAGTGGATGGTTTATCCGGTAAAGGATTGGATGTATTTTGTTTTACAGCAAGTTCTCCGATCCAGCGCTTAAGCACATCATTAATATCATCGGAACGGAAACCAGCACCTGCAGAATTAACAAGCAAAATGATATCTTTCTTTTCCAGTTGTCTGCATAAATATGCAAATACGGCACTTTTACCGGAGCCGGCAGAACCGGTCAGGCATATTGCCTTTCCTGTATTATCTGATTCCGGATTCAGGGCATGATCAATTGTTCCAGAAATCAATTTCGTCCTGCCAACAAAGTTACGAGCCCTTGCTTCAATGAACTCTTCCAGCAAACGCCGCTCCTGTTCCTCCCATTCAACAGAAGGTTGATATAAATACTCATTTGTTTCATCATCTAGGTCTCTCCAAAGATCCTCTAACACCATTTTCCCGAAAGCATCCAGGCCGGTAACCCTGTTATTTTCTTTATCCCAAACAGCATGGTAGCTTTTTACTTTTCCTTCTAGTTTTTTGTCTTTTCGGAGACGTTCTTTCAATAAGTCTAGGTTTCTGGAGGCGCCAGGTGCATAGGATTCCTGATTATATCTGTCACAATAATCAGCCGCAATTCCGGTGGGCATGATTTCATAAGGCAACGGTTCCCGCAGATAGAAATAACTGCGGGTCTTTTGTTCAGGATTGTTAAAAACACCATAATCAAGCTCCAGCGCAGTTATACTCTTTTCACGCAGATTTCCTGTAAAGCCTGCTTCCATAGCTGCATTTTCCATCCTGTCAATTGGAGGTATCCATCCATACCTGTCTCCGATCAGAGCAATAAGGAAGGGTTTGCTCCGCTCTATCTCTCCAAGACATACTTTAAGTACAAGGATCTCTTTTGATCGTTCATCATCCAGGCTAATTGTCTCGACACCCCAACGAAGATCAATAGGTTCCAGATGACATCTGCGTTCACGCAAACGTTCTTCAAGTTCAGGAAAAACATGTTGTCGCAGATAATCACGTTCAGCCCCCATATCTTTAAAAGTGCTTGAAATAAAGATGGGACGTACCTGCCAATTCAAGGATTCTGACATAGGGAAATCCAATTATGAGGTTTAAAAGCTTTCCTAAAGATATACCATTTTAGGCTTACAGCTTAAAATCGAAATTTGACAGGAACCAGGAACTGAAAATTTAGTAACTCCCGAGTTCCCTAATAGATGTTAGTATATTCAATATTGGATTCTGTAATGCTATTGCGAGTATTTATTGAACCCTTTCAAGGCCCGGTAACAAGAGGTGGTCCCTGACCCCCGGTTTTGCACCGGGGGTTATTCATATTCTGCCATGATTGTGGCAGAATAATTAAACCCTATTAAATTTCTTGTGGTTAATATTCTTCTATTATTCTATCATTAATATCTGAATTATTTTCAAAATTCGTTTGTGAGAATTAAATGCCTTTTATATGGTTTCCAAAATTTCAAATCAATACTATTGCATTTCATTTATTTAAACTAAATTTAAGATTGTATCAATAAGAAAGATTAGATATAATGATCAATAGGATAAAATCGCTCTTCAGAAGTGTTAAAGGTACCGGGGATGATGACAAACCTATCCACACCGATCCATCTGGCCCTCCATTTGAAGCTTATAAAGGGAACCAACCATATCTTTTTATCAGCTATTCCCACAAAGATAGTCAGGTTGTATTCAAAGAAATCACCGAACTTTCTCATACCGGGTACAGGATCTGGTATGATGAAGGCATTGATCCGGGTAATGAATGGCCCGACGAAGTAGCCCAGGCTCTTGAAAAATCTGCCTTTTTTATTGTATTTATTTCTCCGAATTCCATTAACTCTCAGAATGTAAAAAATGAAATTAATTTCGCTCTGAACAAGCATAAACCTTTTCTCGCGGTACATATAACCGACACTGTCCTTCCAAGTGGATTATTGCTTAGGATGGGTGACATTCAGGCAATTTTCAGGTACAAAATGGATGAAATTACTTTTACCAGAAAAATATGTCGTGCCCTTCCGGAAAAACTGATTGACAATAAACAGAAAAAGTCTTCTTTACCAGCTTTTAAACCAGGTCCGGAAACCTATCCTGAAAAATCTAAAACCAGAATAGAAAAAGTCGTACCTCCACAAGTTCCTCGACCCTCGAGCGAGGAAACCCCGGCCAAGGAAATAAAACTCGGTAATATCTCTTTTCAGGGACTACCCCAAAGTGGTTCTTCGGGTAATGATGCAAAAGTATTCATTGGGAATATAGTATTCAGATCCGATTCTCCATCCAATAATTCTAAGAAAAATCCTCTAGTAAGATTTGGTAATATCAATGTAAAGTTTGACGATTAACCGAAATACTTTCAAAATAATCTAAAACATGAAATCGCAGCAATTTCGCACTGAGCTCAAGGAAGATGGTCGTACGACATATCGTTTGTTTATTCCGGTTGAATATCTACAGGGATCTGATAAATCAATTCCTGATGAATATAAAGTATCTGTTACTGATAATCAAAATATTGAACAGAAATTAAAATTTGAAAGCGGTCAGTATATTCTGGAACGTAATGATCCGGCCGGACGTTTTAATTTCAGGATTGTACTTAAAAAAGGGAATGAGCTTATTGAGGAACAGCAGGTTGTCGTAATTATCCAAAAAACGATCGACACTGATTCCACGGTTGACTTATCTGATCTTTTAAAGATCTCCGATGAAGAGTTTGAGAAAACTGTTCTGCAATCAATAGGTAAAATGACATTGACTGTTGGTCGCCAGCAGGGTTTTATGACCCTCAACACATCACCTGTTGTAGTGGACAAGGACTCAGAAAGTGTTTATCGGGAACTTAAAAAGTTCCAGCGTGATAATGAAGTGATTAGCATACTTTGCAATGTTATCAATAATGAAACAGAGAATGGTCCGATGGTTTGGAAAACTATTAAAGTTTTTTGCTATTACAGGGCTGTTGAAGGTGTTTATTTTTTAAATCCATTGGGTCAGAGAAGATTCACTGATATTAACCTGACACGGTTTTTGCATGAAACCTGCATTAAATACCTGGATGCGGTTAACAATATCAAAAACAGGGAACTTGTAATGAAAAGCCTGCTTTACTTTTCTCTTGAATGTATTACCCCGCAGGCAAGAATTCTGGGAATAAGGTCACTTTCGGCAACTGGAAAACGGAACGAACTGGTTATCACAGATGCTTTATTCAAGGTTATTAATGAAGACAGCGATCTAAATACTCGTCTTGAAGCTATCAGAGGTCTCGAAAAGTATGACCTGAGTTCTTATCAGTCAAACATCCTTGAGATTATGCAGGATGCTTCACCTCAGATCAGAAAGGAGATCTATACCACTCTTCAGAAAATAGCCTTCTTACCTGATTTTGATTTCTTAACTGATTTATTTGAGAATGAAACAGATGATACCTCACGTGCAGCACTTGGCCGTTTGATCCACAACAGACACAGTGAAAAAGCCAGAGATTATTTCCTCAGAATTTTGGATTATCAGGACGAAAAACTTACTGCAGTTATTTTAGAAATTCTTTTTTATACTTCTGATAATTATGCAATTGAGAAATTCCAAAAGATTAAGGAAACAGCTGTTTTATCAGCAAATCTTCAAAAAAGGCTGGAGGAATATCTGAAAAAAAAGGTAAAATAAGATACAAATACTGTGATCCGTTTTTCTGAATAAGACGAAGTAAATTTTTAGTATTATGTTAATAGGAAATTAAATCATTTAAATGAAAAATGAAATAAAGACCAGGTACAGGATCTTTATAAGTTATTCAAGTAAAGACAAAGATCAGAAAGACATTCTTTCTAAAGTCCTTGAAGATAATGGTCTCTGTCCTGTCAGCAACAGTGAATTCTCAATTGGTCACGGATTCCTTGATCAGATCAAGAAGTTCATTGCACATTCGTACGTATTTATGCCGGTTATTTCGAAATCCTCAAATAAAAGCGGTTGGGTTCATGAGGAGATAGGGCTTGCCATAGCTCATAATATTCCCGTATTGCCAATAGTTATTGAACAGAATTCCCTGCCTCCAGATATGATACAGGAATTCCAGGCAATCTTTTCAGACCTTAAAACAACTGATAATGAATTACTGAACAAGGAAATAAATAAATTAAAAAATAGAATAACCTGGCAGGAAATTGATAAGCTGATTAAAATGTCAGAAAGGGGACCAAGGCGCCCCATTTACGAATGTGCGTATTTGCATCTCGAGAGAACCCTGATGCTGGTGGAATACGCCTCAGACACAGCAAATTTTTTTAGCGGGCAGCCAAAACTATTCAGACAGTCAGGTGGTCTAAGCTCGTTTCATATACCAGATTCTTCTCCCGATAGTGAAGAATTTAAGCTTCGGTATCTGGGAAGCAACCAACGTGTAGATACTCTCAACCAGAATCTTCGTGAAGAAAGAATTATTTTTGAGGAATTCGCCAGGGAATGGGGTTTCAGAATAATTATCAATCTTGATCTTAAATTTGAGGAATCGAAAGAAAATGCATTGATCATCAGAAAATCCAGGCTGAACACACTTCTGAAATTCTTTAAAGGTTTGCCCCGGTCACCTGAGAGATCAGGAGGCAGATTTGAAGTCATGATTGATGAAAATCTTAATAAACACCGGAATATCATTATTGTGGGTGATTTATTTATGGCAGAGTCACTTGCCGGATACCAGGGTCAGGGTCTGAAACAGACTATGTATACCAGACATGCCACTACAATAAAGAAACAGATTGAGTTGTTTGATACCCGGTTCGATGAACTAAAGGACAAACAATCAGCCGACACATCCGTTGAATATGTTATCGGGGAAATAGAAAAAAGAATGGAAATTATTGAGTCGGAATTGAGTTCAAGGAAATGATCAGGTTTTTTTATTTACCTTATAATGTTTCAGGATATCGTCATGCTGAAATGCAAATTCATAATTCAAAGCATCATCAAGTAAAACCCATTTTGCATCACTTACCTCAGAATTATCTTTTACAAGTATTCCGCCTGATATACCGGTAAAGACCAAAACAACAGCGTGTATGTCCTTGTCAGGAATTATTTCATCAAAATAATTGTAAAACTGTGGATGGAAGTCCAGTCCGCTCTCCTCCTTTACCTCTCTTATTACTGCATTTTTCGCCGATTCATATTTATCGATATGACCGCCGGGAAGACACCATTTGTTAATATATGGTTCAACCTTTCGTTTTGTAAGCAAAATATATTCGTTACCCTCTTTGATTTCAGATATTATTGCGGCTACTGTTGTCTTTGGTAGTTTATGGTATAAATCCATAAGCATATTGTTGATCGATGTTGTTCAGGAACTACATGCAAGTATAAAGAGTGGTTTATGCCTTCTTTTATTACTTTAGTTTTTAAAGGTAAGCAATATTATTTAAGTAATCATCCGACTCCGGGTGTCAGTAGACATCAGTCGAACCGCATAAGGGACAAATGGGCTTAGGTGATATTGATGATTTTTTTAATAACATCAACCTGATACATAATGCTTTTTGCTAATTTAGCAAAAAAGCCCAGATTTGAACTAATGTGCAACATGGATAACCACATCACTGAAATCAGATTTTACCTCAAGAGAAATCCTTACGGGTGTTTCTGTAATTTTGCACCCTATCCG
>Ga0315283_10001353_pt1 | contig 19631 bp, 14 predicted proteins | sample YL17G09_0_MG_FD_204541 | JGI IMG/M metagenome (GOLD analysis project Ga0315283, IMG submission 204541) | Sediment microbial communities from Yellowstone Lake, YNP, Wyoming, USA - YL17G09_0 | ecosystem: Environmental > Aquatic > Freshwater > Lake > Sediment | place: USA: Wyoming | collected... | reverse complement strand
GTCCAAAACTTCATACACTAAATGATGCAGACCGCCGCTGCCCCTGTCGCCGATATACATATCAGGCCGTTTCCGGACCGCATCTATACCCCCCAGTATCTTTATGCTGCTCGCATCGTATTTATTTTCTTTCATACATCAACCAATAACAAACTTAATCTCTTTTATCCTCGCCGCAGGACAGTGCCGCTGCAATTCCCTCAAAAGCTCCGGCCCGCACAGCCGCAATTCATACAAATACACCGGCGAATCCACACAAACCTTCAATTGTCCGCCGCTGACACCCGCCAGTTTGCAGTGCCGAACAAGTTCGCCGGGCAGCAACTGGTTCCACAACTCGCTTACCGGCCCAAACTTGCTATGCACCGCCAAAATTCGCCTCTCCATAAGCTGACCCACAGCATCACCCAGCCTCACCGCCCTCGACGCTTCCGCCTCTCTCCGCCGCCTGACAATCCTGTCTAACTGCCCAATCTCATCCATGATTTATACGACATTTGTCATTCCTGCGAAAGCAGGAATCCAATTTTTCCGTTTACCGTGTAAATCCGTGTCTAAAAAAATGCTCACCCAAGATTTATCGGCATCACCACATATATAAAATCTTTTCCGCTTTTTATTACGCCAGGCCTGTCCGATTGCCCAAGCTCAAGCTGAAACTCCGGCGTCTTGATGACTCGCAGAACATCCACCAGAAACTGCGGATTAAAACCAATCTCTATCGGCTCGCCTTTATAATCAACCGCCATCTCCACTCGCGCATCGCCCGTCTCCGGCGACCTGCCCGAAAACACCAGTGTCTCTTTGCTTATCGCCAGCTTAATCCCTCTGGACTCCTCGCTCGTCAGCAGCGATGACCGCCTAACCGCACTCAGCGTTGCCTCCGTCGACAGCGTCAGCTTCTTGTCGTAATCCGCCGGTATTATGTCCTCGTACTTCGGGAAATTCCCTTCCACAAGGTTCGAGCTGATAACCACGTTCGCACAAGCCAAAAGTATCTGGTTGTCGACAAACTTCACCGAAACCACATCCTTGTCATTTCTCGCCAATCTCGAAAGCAGCGCCATCGTCTTGGCCGGCACTATTATCTTCGACGCCGCCTTACCTTCCTCCGGCGCAGAAATAAGATTTATCTTCGTCCGAACCAATCTCCTGCCGTCGGTCGCCACCAGCGACAGCTTCTTGCCCTTTATCTCCCACAGCACTCCGTTCAGTGCATACCGTGTGCTTTCCTTCGCCGTCGCAAACAAACACTGCTCAATCCCGACCTGAAGGTTCTCAAGATTGATTTCCATATCCGCCACGCCATCGAAGCTCGGCACAATCGGAAACTGCTCTCCCTCCTGACCGTAAATCGTAAAGTGGCTGTCCGCTCCGATTATCTCGCACGACCCTTCCTTCGCCTTCAAAGACAGAACCTCGTCAACGCTTTCCCGCACAACCGCCGCCAGCCGGTCAGCAGGCACTATCACATCGCCCGCCTTTGAAACCTGAACCTCCGATGCCAGGTAATTTATCCCGACCTCAAGGTCCGTAGCGCACATCCGAACCTCTTTCTCGTCAGCGGTAATCCGCACGCACCTCAATATTGGTTTTGGCGTTCGGCTTGGCACAACCGTCGTTAGCAGCCCCAGCGCATCCGCCAGTGCCGCCCTGTTAAATTGTATCTCCATAAATCAACCCTCTGCTAATTTGCCCATATTCCTTAAATACATCCCGTTTTACTCAGACGTCTAATAAAATGAACTGCTGTCGTTATTGTCATTGCGAGCGACTCGTCCGCAGTAGCTTCAGCGAAGGCGGAAGCGAAGCAATCTCATTTTATTAGAATTACTTAGTCTGACAGTCTACACCAAAACATTTGTTTCAACAACTTTTTTCATAAAAAAATACTCCGTTAAAAACCCGCACCCGCCGTCATTCTGAACGCACCACGAAATAAAAAAGGCCCCGCAAACTTTGCAAGGCCTTTTGGTTTTTAAAACGCTTTTGCCTTTATTAAACAGGCATTACATTCGTGGCACACGGGCCTTTTTTGCCCTGCCCGACCTCAAACTGGACAGCCTGATTTTCGTCGAGACTTGTATATCCTCCGGTCTTTATCTCCGAATGATGAACAAACAAATCTTCACCACCGCCGTCCGGCGTGATAAATCCAAATCCCTTGCTTGCGTTAAACCATTTTACTTTACCTGTACTCATTGTACTTCTCCTTGGCTCTGTTTTACAGAGCGCTTAAACAATATCTCTCGTGTTAATTTGTTATGAGGCACTCTTGAGAGATGAAAGAATATCCCACAAATCAGCAGCCATTATAACACCTAGCCTCGCCCCTGCAACAAAAAAATAAATAATTTTTTCTGCAAAATAACCGCTTCAGAAACCCGCCTTTCGTAGCGCAGCGCAGACCCCAGAATGGTTTTATCTGGGGTCCAGTTTTCTCGTAACGCAGTGGATTGTCTGTTGAAATTTTAAATTTTGAATTATGGTTTTTCGTTTTTCGCTTTCTATCCCCTATCCGCTATACGCTATACGCTACCCGCTATACGCTATACGCTATACGCTATTTATACCTATTCCGCAAAGTTATAAACATCATCTCTTGTCCCGTACAGCCCGTCCCACCCCGCCGAAATCAGTATGAAAGTGTTTTCATTGTAAGGCTTTGTGGTCGCAGTTACCTTCTTGTTCCACGTACTCTCGTAAAAAATGTCCCATCCGGTTTTTCCCTGGCTGCCTGCATATAACGGATGTTCCTCTGTTGCGCCAACCGCCTTAATCGCCACAAGGTCATAATTATCTCTTGCATCATAGATGTCGTTTTGTAGCTGCGTCGCATCTGTTAAAGAAGGAGGAGGAACGGAATGTTCCATCTTCGTAACATCCGCTTTATAATATAATATCGGCATACCGAATTTGCCGCCGCTGACCTGGCCTTTTACCGTCGTAAAAACATCGCTGATAACAGCCGCACACGGGTCGGCCCCCGCCCATACGCCTAAATCGCTATACAACTCATTTATTGGACATCTCTTGTATTTGTCCGTGTCTACGTATGTATGTTTTCTTTCCCTTTGATTCTTAAGAGTTATCGGCCTGGGGTAAATATTTACATTGTTCTTGTCCAGCCCGTTTAGGCAAAAGCGAGAATCCGGATGAAATCCCAGCCCATCCTGTCCTATCATAGCTTCGCAAAGTCTCATCGCACCACAGTAAGGACGGCCATCCATATCACAATCATTAGAGGAACACCCTGCCATAACGGTTTTCGAGTCCGGATACCCGTCGAAATCAATGCTGAACATCTCAAGCCCCGTGCCTAAATCGTGAAACTGACCCTTCTGCCTGACAACCCTCGAATACCGCCTTACGGAATTCAGCGACGGCACAAGCAGGCTGATAAGTATCACAATAATACTCATTACCGTCAGCAACTCTATAATCGTAAAACCCCTCTTTGTAACCCTTGCTTTCATCTTAATATCCTTAAAAACCACGAAACGCTCTACCGTTTTATGAACTCTGACTTCTGCCTTCTCCTCTTATTTCGGCCTTTTTAACCTAAAAAATCCAATCTGTCAAGCAAATTCCCTATTTTACCACCTTGAAACTCATCGTTTAGCGGTCGCCGGCACGGCGACCCTCCTTATTCCAACTTTTGAAAATAGTATCATTCCTATCTAATAAGATGCGCAAAATCGGCCTTCTGTTCCCTCAACTTTCAACTTTTTTTTAAAATATTCCCCCAACCCTGGTTTGCCGCCCCATAATTTCAGATTGATTACAATAACGCTGTGCTGAAATACCTCTCAGCCCTGTCCGGCAGCACCGTCGCAACATTGCCGGCGCCTTTTTTCGCCAATTGCCTCGCCGCCCATACATTCGCCCCGGAACTGATACCTACCAGAAACCCGAAATCCCTCCCAAGTTCTCTTGTGGTCTCTATGGCATCCTCATCACTTACTTCTACCACCTCATCAACCAGTGAAACATCAAGCACCGCCGGAACAAACCCATCCCCTATCCCCTGAATCTGATGCAGACCCGGCTCATGACCCAGCAATGCCGAAACGTTTTTCGGCTCAACCGCCACTATTTTCACGCCCCGCCTGTGTTCCTTTAGAAACTTGCCCACCCCCTGCAGCGTCCCGCCGCTGCCCACACCAGCCACAAAACAGTCAATTTCCCCCGTCATTTGCTTCCATAGCTCCACAGCCGTCCGCTCATAATGCACACGTGGATTTTCAGGGTTCTCAAACTGCTGCGGCACAAAAACCCGTTCATCTTCCGCCGCCATTTGCTCAACCTTGCGAATAGCGCCGGCTATACCCTCATTATCCGGCGTAAGTATCAACTCCGCCCCCAGTGCCTTGATTAGCTTCTTTCTTTCGGCGCTCATACCCTCCGGCATCACTATTCGCACCCTATACCCCATCAGCCGCCCAACCAATGCCAGCCCGATACCCGTATTCCCGCTGGTAGGCTCCATAATAATAGAGTCACCCCTTAACTTGCCGTCCCTGCGGGCCCCCTCCAGCATCGCCAGGGCCACCCTGTCCTTAATACTCCCGCCAGGATTGAGAAATTCCGCTTTTGCGAAAATCCTTTCTCCTTTTAACTCCAATAACGGCGTATTACCTATAAGTTTCAGAATATTGTCAGTCACCATAAATCAAGCCACCAAAAAAAAATTTCAAAAATCACAAAAATTTACTTGTCACCGGACTGCCTATTATAGTAAAATTACCAGCGAAATACAAGCCAAGATGGTGTGGTTTCGCCGCATCTATTGGAAAAAGCGTTCCTGCAAGGGGATAAGTTGAGGTTTTTTATTGTGTGGTATGAACATTCTTTTGCCGGAACTGTATAGAATTTTGATTGTTACCGTCATTGCGAGTCCCGGTGCCATATATCGGGACGAAGCAATCTCGCTTGGCTGAAAATTGTGTATTTTTGACCACTTTTACGGAGCTGGGATATTCGCTTTCTCCTCTTCCTCCGCGTCCCAGCTCTGTTTTTTTGCGCACTTAGCTCTCATTATCCCCACCAGGAACATCTCTAATACCGCCTGCTCGTGACCTTGCCGCTGTGCTGGTAATTGACGAAAAAATACCGTAGTGCATCTATCGGGTGGTCATAAACGCCGTCTTTCAGCGGCAGTTCTGCCCCGCTCCGCCCAGCCCCATCAGGATAATGATAACACCGCATCGCCTCTATCAGCCGCTGACATCTCGGCGAAATCACAAGCCTGCTTTTCCCGTCACCCGCCCTTATGGCCCGCCGGATTAGCTCAATACCTTCCAGAATTCCGCTGTGCCGATACCGCACCGCTATCCCCATCGCCCGCAGCTCCCGCACCGCACTCGTGCCGGTAACATCATTCGTACCCCCGCCCGCAGGGTCGCAGAACATCGCCGTAACTCTCCCCTCACCCCCCGCCGTCTTTGCTTTTATCTGCTCTGCGTGAACGTCTATCGTCGCCCTGCTGCGAACGTATTCATCTATTACCCGAACCACGCCGTCATTATCAACCTGCATCCACAAACACACAAACGGATTCACAAAACCAAAATCCAGCGACCGGTACATCGGCAGATTCGCATCATAATCAATATCTCTGACGTGAACGACCGGGTCAAACTCATCAAAAACCACATTTTCCAAAGACGGCTTCCTGCACAGCATCTCGGATTCCCATCCCGCCCTGCTGGCCCGCCGCATCGCCGTTATACAGTCATCTATCTTCAGATAACCCTCCGCATTCCTCGCCCTGCCCTGGCAATCCCCCCAGAGGGGACATTGCGAGCAATTGCGGTCGACGCATCTCTCAATCACCTCCCACAGGCACCACCTGAAAACAGGCGTCCCCATCCGCTCCGCCGATGATACTATTCTTTGCATCAGCCCGTAAGGCCTGTGCATCGTGCTGATTGTCTCCATCGCCGCCATAACATTTTCCGTGCTTTGAGTGGTGAACTTGGCCGCCCCAAAAACATCCTCATCAAAAAGCTCAACCTCATCGCAACGAAGCTTTTGGATATGCTGCCCGCGAACACTCATCGGCGACTGCGTCAGGACCTCAACGGACGAGCCATTCAAAAACCTGCACCTGCCCTTGCGTATCGGCCCCGACAGAAACTCCTCGAAACCTCCCCGCAAAAAACCCGCCAGGTAATCATACATCCTACCCGCCTGTTCCCCCGAACCGCCTAATATCCTCACCTGACAGTTGGGCTTAAAGACACAATCCATAAGTGTCGCCACAGCGGCAAGTTGCGTCTTGCCGCCCCCGCGGTTCGCCCAGACCACGCAATCAGCATTCGCACCCCTCTCAGCGGCAAAATCACAGCCAAAACTGTGCCACAAATAGTCCATCGGACTATTATGACCCCCGCAGATTCTTTTGTCGGGAACATTTATACCAAGAAAAATGTTGAGGTAATTTTTAAGGTACTGTCTGCTTCCCGGCCGACCCTGCCGCAGCATCTCATAAACCTCAATCGCCTTTTCGACATTGTTTCTATGCTTTAAACTCACCGAACAGGATTTCCCCATTATTGATACCCGAATAAACCCGATAAAAAATTTAAAAAATATTTGCCTATTTTTTTGCCTTTTGTAAAAACCGGTTTATACTTTATATAGAGACAAGTGAATAAGAAGCTATGCGAGGCAGTGGAAGCGACTTTGGCTTCGAGAGGGTGACACTGAAATACTGCATAGCATTACAGTATAAGGGAGACCGGCTGACCTAAAATGATAAATTAAAGGGCCTGGTGTCTCCCTTTTTTACCGCATTTTTTCTCTGTTTGTTTGCTATCCAAAAGCAGCGTCCTCCTATTCTTTTACACAGATAAATCGGTGATTTTAAAATAAGGGTCTACAAAAATTTGGTGACAATTATCTTGATGAATACTTCCTACCTGACTTTTTGTAGCTTTAATCTATTTCCCCAGAGAACGAGCTTCAAACATACGTCCGCTATCTTGTGCTGTAATAGTAAGCCCCTTCCTCTTCAAAATACGGTTCTCGACCAACCGTTTGTAGTCTTGCGTAAGCTAAAACATTTTTGTTGACTTTCGCATACTTGCCGCTTTTGGTTCTTCTCAGAAAAGTCAAATAAACCCGTTCTTTTTTACTGGATGTCTCCTTTTTTATTTTCATTTTTCCTCTAATCCACAATAATTTTTCGTCCCATCTGTATTTCGATTTGGTTTTTTATGCCCAAAAGATCTATCTCGCTGCCACACGAACACTTTATTTTAGCATCTTTGGGAAACGGTGTCAATCCCATCTTTTTCCCTTCATCATCGATTTTAGGGTTGGCTATAAGCTTTGCGTAAACCTTATGAACCGTGCCACATTTAGAACATCTTCGCTCAATATTTACTAAATCTGGTTGTTTTTTTATCGGAATCATAATCGGGCCGTCAATCGGAGCTGCTTGTCTGAATATCTTCTGGTCTTGAGTCGCAAAAATCTTGAAAATATCGGTATCAAAAAGTAACCGACAAACAGTTTGTATCTTATATACGATTTTTGCTAACTGGGGATCATCATCTATCCGAATTATTTTTAATCCGATTTCTTCCAAATCTTGAATCTTTATTGACCTTCCATGTAATCTCCATTTAGGTCGCTCGGTTAATCCTTTCGCGATTTCTTTCGCCCGTTCTTCTTTCATAGCAGGAGTTACTTTAATTCTTCGTGTTTCAGTAATATCCCAACTCTTAAACTTGTATTTTGGTAACCATTCAACAACACGATCTTTAGCAAATTCTAAAGCATGCAGGGCCCCGCCCAATTCGCCGGGAGTGATTTGAGCTATCATTGTCGCATCAAACGGGTTTAATGAACCATTTTTTTCGGCCTCGTTCCTCTTTTCTTCAACCCACGCTTTATAGTCATATGCCGACACAACCGAACGTCCGATTTTTATTTGAGCGTCAATCGGCCCCAAACTTCCCGTTTCCGTCATTAGAATTTCGTTACCAGATAAGACAATTATCGTCCCAGCACTTTTCGCTTCTCCGGACACCACAAATGACACAGTGTCAAATTTGTCGTGCAGAAATCTAACTATTTCCTCTGCTGTCTCACCACTACCACCCCGGGTTTCGAGATATACATCAACTTTTGGATTATGCTTCTGAGCAGACAATAAATCACAAATCGTGTAAAAGTCTTCCTGCAAAAGAGGGACGCGGGGTATTGGTTTTTCTGTTGCGGCAGCATATACAAGCAAATATGTACCCCTCAACTTATTATATTCCGCTATCAGGCTTAACAATTCCTTCACCAATTCTGCACCGCCAAATCTTTTGCTAATATACTCGTTAATCACGCTCATATTGGATTTCCTATTCGGTAATAGTTTCCTTTGTGTGACTCCCTATTAAATACTTCCCATTACTTCACTTACAACCTCTTATCCTTGTTGCTTTTAATGATTATACCGGTTTCTTCGCTCTGTTCAAGTTTTATTATGGTACTGTCCGCTTTTTTCCTCCGCCAATGCCGCCAGCAGCCTGCCGGCAACTTCCGGTGACAATTGCCTGGTTCGCTTTCCGGCGATGCTATCCGTTTTAACCGATAAGCTGATTCTTTGGGCCTCCTGCCTCGGCAGCGAAATAATATCCAAGCACGCCCGCCGGGCCATCTCAGGCCTGTCCGACTCCGTAAGCTGCACCAGCTTCGCCGCCGCTACCACCGAGTACCTCGCTATCAGCGCCTCGCTCTGCCAATACGCCCACGCAATTCGACGCGAAAACTCCTCCGCAAAATACTCGTCAGCCAGCCACTTGTTATATGTGCTTCTTGTCACCTTGTGCTTGTCCAGAACCGCCTGCTCGTCAAATTCCCCGCTGAACAAATCATCAAGAACCGCAGTCTGGTTACTTCTCAGATACTTCCTTCTTCCCATTTTTCACAACTCCTTAACTCAGCTTCTTACAATCATCAAGAAAACGTTTCGCTATATACGCCAAGGCATTTGCTTTTTTTATCGCCTTCGTTTTTTCATTGTCCGCCTCCACCGCCGACAACGCCTCCTCCACAACCCTTTTCTGCTCATCTGTCAAAAAAAACACCATCGGATTTCGGCTCGTAATCGACAGTTTGCCGTTTGTCTCCCTCGCCGGTAGTTTGAAGTTGGCCAAATGCTGAATCTGCTTCTTCGTATGCGGCAAAAGCTTCGCAAGCTCCCCCATCCCCATCCGCTCACTCATCCGCTTAAGCAACGCTAATTTCTTGCCCACCTCATCCGACCCGCAAAGCCGGTTAAGCGTCGAAATTAGAATATCCGTCTCTTCATCATCAACGTCCCACACTACGCAATCCGCCTCTTTATAACCCAGTTCCGCCAGTGCCCTGCACCGGTGATGACCATTAATTATCTGGTAGCAATCCCTTCTTTGCAGGTCTGGCCGCACAACTATCGGCTCATACCGCCCCGTCCGCTTTATATTGCGGACCAGTTTCGCAAAATTCCCTTTGCTCATCCTGTTCGGATTGTCCGGATGCGCCACAAGCCTCTCCATCTCTATCGTTACTATCGAATTCCCCATATTGCTTCCCCTGTTCCCTATACGCTATCCGCTGTCTTTTGTCATTTCGAGCGAAGGCTGCGGAGCAGCCGTAGTCGAGAAATCTATTAATCATCGGGTTTCAAAACACATTCTAAATTCTCAATTCCAAATTCTCATTTCTCCAGATGTAATACACCGGCCTGTCCCCCAGCTTGCTCAATATATACTCCGTCCTCTCCGTCCCCGCCGCCATATATCGCCTCTTCCCATAACTTTGCAGAAACCACCTGATTTGTCCCTCAATAAACCCCACATCAGCCCCTCTTAATCGCTCAATCCTCTCCTGCACCTCTCTCGGCTCAATAAGCACCTCTTCCTCTATCCCCACCGCGCTCAACGCCTCGATAAGCTGCACACACCTCGCCGGCCTCTTCCCAACGTATGCCTTCATCCCCGCCTTTTCAAAAAATGGGTTCACCGTCCCCATTACCGCCATCGCTTCTATAATGGGAACATCCATCCTCGGTATTGTTTCCGTCACTAATTTGCTCGCCAGCCCCAGCCCACGAAACCTCGGCTCTATTATCACCCTGCTGATACAACGGATATTTTTATTGATAAGGGCCATCCGTGTCCTCCTGTCAAGCCCGTCAAAAACACCTCTCAGCGCAACTCTCCGAAGTTCCGCGCCCGGCGTCGGCATCTTATACACAATCACCCCGATGACATCTGTCCCCATCTTCATACTGAAAATAGCAGCGTATGGCCCAAGCTTACCATCCCGGTAATGATACCACGCCAGTCGCTTATAATCGTTCAAGTCCCCCGCAACGATTTGCACTCTCTCACAACCCCTCCAACCCCGCAGAAAAAGTGTGGCCGTTTGGAAACCTATTGATTAATCAGATTAAAAAGTCTGTCCGCTGACTTTACATCCAAAGTTTTCAGAATCTTGTATTCCTCCAATGCCGAATCCCTGTCGCCTGTTGCAAGACAGGCGGTGCCGAGCATAGCGTGCGCCTCGGCGTAATTCGGCTCTATTTTTATCGCCTCCTTCAAGGCCTTTTTCGCCTCCTCCCACCGGCCACCTTTGCCGTAAGCAATACCGAGATTATAGTATGTTCCGGCATATTCAGGATTGATTTTTATAGATTGCTTGTACGCTTCTATTTCTTCTGCATCGCGACCCAGCTTGCCGTAAAAAAAACCGAGATTATTATACGCCTTGCCGTAGTCAGGCTTTATCTTTATGGCCTCCTCGCAGCATCTTGCAGCCTCCTCATATCGACCCAGTTTGCCGTACGTAACCCCAAGATTAAATCGTGCCTCCGCAAAGCCGGGCCTTATTCTTATCGCCTCCTTGTATGCTCTTATCGCATCTTCGTATTGACCCAGCTTATCGTACGCCAACCCCAGACCTTTATAAGCACCAGGATTATTGGGTACAACGCTCAAAGCCGACCGCCGGATGGATACCCCGCTGCGATAGTCCTCGTTTCGCAGAAATGTCACCACACCCAGCGCACAAATGGCTACCGTCGCCAGAATAAGCCCCACCCTCTTCGCAGACCGGCCTTCGAACAAAACATATCCCCCTGATACGACAAGGACCGTCAAACCGGCCAGCGGCAGATACATACGATGCTCGAAAACCAAATCTGCTATCGGCACAAAACTCGATGTAACCGACAACACCCCGAAAAACCATACCGCCGGGTATGACCACGCTCGGTTGCGAATAAGCCCCCACACCGTAACCACAAACATAACCGCAATTACAATCATCGGCGGCAATACTCTCACCCACTCCTTTATCATCGGCTGGTTATAATCAAGACACAATCCCTTGGGCCAAAAAGCAAGCCTTATGTAATGAATAATTACGATACACTGGTTCAGCGTATAATCAAAAGGCTTGTAGCTGAAGGAAAAACCCGCCGTCGCCGAACGAGGCCCAGGCAATATCAATACCGCAAGAATCACCCACGTCGCCGCCAGCCCCGAATACAAACCCCATCTCCGCCGCAACGCCCCGGTAAACGAACCGGCAAAAAATGTGCGGTCATACAACAGCACAAGTGCCGGCGCCGTCGCCATTACTTCTTTTGTCCCCATCCCCAGACCGCAGCAGACTACTGAAACAACCGACCACACCAAAGACTTATTAGACTCCATCGCCCGAATCGCCGAATACAGCGTCAGCAGATAAAACAACCCCATCAGTGATTCCGTCCTCTGAACAATATACGTCACGCTTTCGGTCTGCAAAGGATGCGCCACCCACATTGCCGCCGCTACCCACGCCATAACCGCAGCATATTTACCGAATCGCTCCTTTAGCCGTTCACACAACAGCGTCCTGCGTATAATCCCATAAAGGGTAAGCCCCGCCAGGATATGGACCAGAAGATTGAAAAGATGATAGCTCCACACCGAATAACCGCTTATGGCATAATTTAGCGCCAGGGACAGACTCGCTATTGGCCGACCAGCAACCGTCGCCTGCGGCGGTGCCGACATCGCCTTGCCTAATGGCCACAGACGCAGAATATGAGGATTATCCACAATACTATATTCGTCGTCGAAAATGAACGTCCCGCCGAAACTGTTCGAATACGCCGCCGCTCCGATTACAACCAGCAGTATGGGCAATCCAATCTTCAAAACCAGATGATTAACTCCGTTTCGCATATCTTCTGTGCTATTTCGATACACCTTGCTCATAACATTATGTTATCGCCGAAACTTCTCCCACGCAAGAACACTCTCGTTCCTGTTGCCATTCCCGCACTTTTTTTATGTCGTTATGCCGTTTAGCCCCTTGCACTGCAAGGGGTTCTTATGTCCCCCTCCAACACTCGTTTAGCGGTCGCTGTTCCGGTGACTTTTTATGTTCCGCATTCTTATAATTTTTGCATTTTAATATGTCATCTCTGATTTTTTATCTCTTCTTATACACCACCTCTGCGGCTCCCGACAGTTCCTTCACAATAAGTACGTCCGGCTCCAAATCCACCAAAACATCATCGTGGGCGCTGGCCAGAATAAAAACCGCCCCCGCCTTCTTCGCAAACTTATGAATATTAAACGAAATCACCGCTGCGCTTATCCTGTCCAAATTCGAGCAAAACTCATCGGCAAAGATAAACCTCTTCCCCGCCGCCAAAGCCATTGCCAGCCGAAATCGGTATTTCTGTCCCTCACTGAGATTAGCTGGCTGATTCAGAACGCAGAATACATCGTTCAGCCCCGCAATACTTAAAAACCGCAGCCCCGCCAGGAAATCCCCCCCAACGCTGTCTATCAGCGTCTTCCCAGCTGGCAGTTCTATCTCATCCAAATCCGCTCTTTCCTCGGCAGGCACCGCTTTCTTTAACTCCCGCAGCAGCACGCTTTTTCCGCACCCTGATGGCCCGGTTATATAAACAATGTCCCCGTCCCCAATCTCAATCTCGCAGCTATGACTGAATGTTCTTTCTTTCAGCCGTTCCGCCGTCAGCCCGAACATCCTCATCACCGCCGCCACCTTCTCTGTGACTGCACCTTCCCAGACAAAACTTCTTGAAACACTATATTTCGCCATAACAAACACACTAACCCCTATCCGCTATCCGCTATACGCTACACGCTATCCCCGCTACACGCTGTCCGCTGTCTTCTATGAGGCTCTTGATTTTTTTAAGTGTTTCCTGCACCCTGTAGAAGGTCAAATCCCGCTTCTCCGCTATCTTTCTTATGGATAGTCCCTGCAGAAAATAATCTCTCGCAGTGGCCATTTCACCGCCCGTGAATTTATCACGGTTGCGCAAACACGTTATGTACGCACCGTTTGTAAGCCGTTTGGCTATTTTGCGTACCCTCCGGCCGATACTCGACTCACTGACCCCCGCCAGCCTCGCCATTTGTCGAAAACTGTTGCCGTTCTCCAAATACATCGTCATCAATAACCTGTCCTTGCCGGCAAGCAGATAAATCCTGCTGCGCAGCAAATCTATCCTCTCACGATACTTGTTTCTCTCCTTTAGAGCCCCCGCTGCGATGTTTTCATGAATCCCTTTCATTGACGGCCCCTTTCTTAACTATTATCAATTAGTCGGTTTCCTTCCCATCATCCTGCGACATCCGTTCCACACAGCACGAACAACTATTAACCAGCAACAAATTGGCAATCCATCCAATCGCCATTTATCCATTATCAATTTTCCTTCTCCGCATCGTTCACCGTGAAACCTGTCAGCACACCCCCACATTTCACCTAAAATACCACAATATCTTGTTTTCTATTCATCAAACATTGCTATATTTTAACAAAATACATAACAAAAGTCAACCTTTTTGTTGCTATTTTGCAAATTTTTCTAAAAGTTCAGCCTTTAGAAAACACGCTTTCTTTCCTATCTTCGCTTTCCAATACCCAATCCGGCGGTTTGGGCAAAATTTACCGCAAAAACCTGATAAAGTCAGTCAATTGCCTATAAAAATTCAAATAACCATAAAGTTTTCTTGACTTTTACATAACTGATGTGGTAAAATAACTTTACTTTATACAAGGAGGAGAGGTGAGAAAGCCGTGGAGGTTTTCCCTCCACTGTCTCGCCTATAGGGAAAAAAGCGTGTTTCAGATTTGTAAACGTAACTGAAATGCGGGATGCCCATTTCCAACGTTCTTCGAAATTTAGTTAGGATTAAGGCAAATAAACCGAAGGCTTGTAGCTGAGGGACATTTGCTTTACGTTCACGGAGGAGGAGAGAGGTCAGTCAGAGTCTATATCTATCCTCTCCCCATAATTTTCAAACACGGATGTGCGTATAAGGTCTGCGCACGGTGCGCAGCCGGCGAGTAGAGAAAAATTTTTTAATAAATTTGTCGGAGGGTAAGAGTGATGAATCCGTCATCAAAAATCGCAAAAGTAAGAACTGTTCTATTTGTATTATGCGCCCTGTTAGTATTCGCAGGGACAACACAGGCCTACGACTATCGTGCCAAGTTTCTGCAGGAATGCAGATGGCTCGTCACCCAGCAGGTGACCAGCGGGGGTAATCTCGGTGGAATAATAGAAGGTGAAGACTACACCACCGTGGTAGAAACGGACAATACCCAGGAAGCCATCTGGATATGGTCTCGCTATGCCGAGCTAACAGGAGATTATACAACCTACCTGACCAATATAAACAGGGCCTGGACTTACTGCCTTGCTTACCCGGCCTGGACCGAAGGCGGCGCCCCCACAACCCCACTACCTTATTACAGCACGTATAACATCGGCTGGGGTCTGCTCGCAGAGATAAAATACAGACACGTCTATGGCGGCAGGCCCGATTACGTCGACCATACATCCTACGGTACAAGTTGCGCAAACACCCTGGTTAGCTATACCCCAAGCACTACTGCCACTACTGACGTCTTGGTCACTGGAATTGCCTCTGGCGCCCTTTATCAATATGGTGTAGATGTCAGCAGCACCCCATACAAAGCCAGGGCTGTTGTTCTCGGAGGTAATGTTAAAACATGGCTTGAAGCTAGTCCTGCCGCCAGATTTGCGGCAGAATCCTGGGCGGTCTCAGGCGGCATTGCTGTCTGGGGTGTTCTGAACTCATACTATCAAGATCCAGCATACGCCGGCGGAGCGGCCACCTGGGCGGAAACCGCAAACACATATATGCCTCTTAATGCAATGAACAACGTGACCAACGCCTACGAATACGGCATGGATGGATGGTATGCCTGGGGCCATTACGCTGTAAGCCAATACCGAGGCGCCGATTCGTTCACCAAATACAACAATGTTATGGATAAAATATTAGCTTCCGACAACGACCACGATGGCGGCATACGCCAGGGTCTTACCTATGCCGATACTTCGGATTATGGCTGGGCCACGGACATACCACAGTTTGCCGTAAACTACGGTCTAATCGGAACGACGAATTATACTATTTCCGGTACGATAACATCAGGCGGTTCGCCCCTCGCAGGCGTAGTGATGAGAGGGCTGCCTGGCAACAACCTTACCGACTCGAACAGTTCTCCTACTACCGACGCGAGCGGTTTTTATACTACTCAGGCCCCTGCCGGTTTCTATGGCACAGTAACACCTGCAAAGGTCGGATATACGTTTACACCGGCCAACAGAACATACAGCAATTTATCATCTACTCAAACAGGTCAGGATTATACTGCGGCAACCAGTAACTATGTTCAAATCTTAGGTTCCTGGGTAACAGGCACTACTCATGCAAAGGAAACAGGCACCAACCGTGCATTAGTCTTTGTTGCACACGCAGAGGGTACTGCTTCGCCAAATCTGACTGGCGTGACCTACGGCGGACAGGCAATGACAAAAATCACAGATAAGGTCATAGGTTCATATGTATATGTTGCGGCATTTATCCTCAACGACGCCGGCATCACTGCTGCAAGCACCACCACTTTCACTCCAACCTGGACCAATGCACCTGCCACGGTAACATACACCAGTGTATTCCTCCAGAATGTTGATCAAACAACTCTTGTTGGGGCTACTGCCAGTAACGGCTTAACAGGCGTTTACTCAGTAGCAACAACTCCGATTGCCACAGGCAACGGAGATATGATAATTGAAAATGCTGCCAGTAGTGTCGTGGGCACATACCTGCTTCCAGTTGGCTCAGCCGGCTGGACCAAAGACGTTGACCTTTCAGTGACTGGCTATGATGGTATGGATGGGCACAAAGACGCAGCAGGTGTCAATGAAACACCGTTCTTGACCCAAGCATCAGGTACCCAGTCGCTCATTGGCTTTGTAGTCAAGGTTTCAGGGGCTCCATCGCCGCCCGGCAAGGCCACCAACCCTAATCCGGCTAACTCGGCTACGAATGTCAGTCTAACTAACGACCTTAGCTGGACCGCCGGTTCTGGCGCAACATCTCACGATGTCTATTTCGGCACCAACAGCAGCAGTCTGCCTCTTGTCTCATCAGCCCAGACAGCGACTACCTATGACACCGGCACAATGAGCAATAATACTGTTTATTATTGGCGTATTGACGAGAGAAATGGGGCCGGCGTCACTACCGGTGACGCCTGGAACTTCACTACGGCTTCTTTGCCGGGTCTGGCCTCCAGCCCGAACCCCTCAAATGGCGCAACAGGCGTGAGCGAAACCGCTGACCTTAGCTGGACTGCCGGCTCCAGCACAACATCGCACGATGTCTACTTCGGCACCAACAGCAGCAGTTTGCCTCTTGTCTCGTCGGCTCAGACAGCGACTACTTATGACCCCGGCACAATGAATTTCAATACAGCCTATTATTGGCGTATCGATGAAAATGGTCCGGGTGGCAAAACAACCGGAACGGTCTGGAACTTCACGACGGCACCCGTAAGACCCACGTTCGTCGCGGCCGGGGCCTTCGCATATGGCACATCAGCAATCACACCAGCGCTTCCTGCGGGCATCGCGACAGGCGACATTTTGTTGCTGTCTCTTGAGACTGCTAATGAGGTTATCACGATTCCTACTCCGAACGGAGGGACATGGACTGAGGTTACTAATTCTTCGCCGCAGGGAACCGGAACAGCCGGTAGCACAGGCGCGACCAGACTTACGGTCTTCTGGTCGCGGTATAATGGGGCACAGGGCGCTCCAACCACTTCTGACTCAGGTGACCATCAGATTGGCAGGATTACTGCCTTTCGTAATGTCGTTGCCTCAGGTGACCCCTGGAATGTTACGGCGGGCGGCGTTGAAGCTGCGTCAGACACCAGCGGCGCCATTCCAGGCGCGACCACAACAGTTAGCGGTACCCTCATCGTGGCTATCATTGCCGTGGATACAGACGTAACTAGCACGACAAACTTCTCGGGATGGGCAAACGGCAATCTGACAAGTATCACCGAGCGCACCGACGATGCTCGGACCTCAGGAAACGGCGGCGGACTCGGGATAGCCACGGGCGATAAGGCGACCGCCGGGGCTTACGGCGACACGGCTGTTACTCTTGCGACATCAGCGGTCAAGGGCATGATTAGCATCGCGCTCACGGCTACAGCGGGCCCGCCCGGCCAGGCAAGCAATCCCAACCCGGCCAACTCGGCAACAAATATCAGTATAACCAACGACCTTAGCTGGACAGCCGGCTCAGGCGCAACATCGCACGATGTCTACTTCGGCACTAACAGCAGCAGTCTGCCTCTTGTCTCATCGGCTCAAACAGCGACAACTTATGACACAGGTACAATGAATACCAATACAACTTATTATTGGCGTATTGACGAGAGAAATGGTGCCGGTGTCACTACCGGTATAGTCTGGAACTTCACCACTGTTCCGCCGCCGCCCGGCCAGGCAAGCAATCCCAACCCGGCCAACTCGGCAACAAATGTCAGTATAACCAATGACCTTAGCTGGACTGCCGGTTCAGGCGCAACTTCGCACGATGTCTACTTCGGCACTAACAGCAGCAGTCTGCCTCTTGTCTCATCGGCCCAGACAGCAACGACATACGATACAGGCACGATGAGCAATAATACAACTTATTATTGGCGAATTAACGAAAAGAACGCCGGCGGAACAACCACCGGCATCGTCTGGAACTTCGCCACTATTGTTGCTGCGCCCGGACAGGCAACCAGCCCCAACCCAGCCAACTCGGCAACAAATGTCAGTATAACCAACGACCTTAGCTGGACCGCAGGCTCAGGCGCTACTTCGCACGATGTCTACTTCGGCACCAACAGCAGCAGTCTGCCTCTTGTCTCATCGGCTCAAACAGCGACTACGTATGACACAGGCACAATGAACAATAATACCACTTATTATTGGCGTATAGACGAAAGAAACGTCGGCGGCACAACCACCGGCATTGTCTGGAACTTCACCACAATAGTTGTTGCACCCGGACAGGCAAGCAACCCCAACCCAGCCAATGCAGCAACAAATGTCAGTATAACCAATGACCTAAGCTGGACAGCAGGCTCCGGTGCAACATCTCGCGATGTCTACTTCGGCACTAACAGCAGCAGTCTGCCTCTTGTCTCATCGGCCCAGACAGCAACGACATACGATACAGGTACTATGAATAATAATACTGCTTATTATTGGCGTATTGACGAGAAAAACGCCGGCGGAACTACCACCGGCATCGTCTGGAACTTCACCACAATAGTTGCTGCGCCCGGACAGGCTACCACTCCAAATCCAGCTAATGCAGCAACAAACGTCAGTATAACCAACGACCTAAGCTGGACTGCGGGCTCAGGTGCAACATCGCACGATGTCTACTTCGGCACTAACAGCAGCAGTCTGCCTCTTGTCTCATCGGCTCAAACAGCGACTACTTATGACACAGGCACGATGAGCAATAATACAACTTATTATTGGCGTATCGACGAGAAAAATGTCGGCGGCACTACCACCGGCATCGTCTGGAACTTCACCACAATAGTTGCTGCGCCCGGCCAGGCAAGCAATCCCAACCCAGCCAATTCGGCAACTAATGTCAGCTTAACCAATGACCTAAGCTGGACAGCCGGTTCAGGCGCTACATCGCATGATGTCTACTTCGGCACTAACAGCAGCAGTCTGCCTCTTGTCTCATCAGCCCAAACAGCAACTACTTATGACACCAGCACAATGAATCCAAGCACAACTTATTATTGGCGTATTGACGAGAAAAACGTCGGCGGTACGACTACCGGCGTTGTCTGGAACTTCACCACAGGTGTGCTGGTGCCAGATGTTGTTAATATGACACAGGCCGATGCCAATTCAACTATCACTGGCGCCGGCCTTGTAGTCGGCAATATAACCCAGGCTTATAGCAACACCATCGCTGCTGGCAGGGTAATCAGTGAAAACCCGTCAGCAGGCACCCTCGTTTTGCCGGGTTCTTCAGTTGATATAGTTATTTCATTGGGTAAACCAATTGTCCCCAACGTTGTCGGTATGACGCAGGCCAACGCAGGCACAGCCATAACAGCCGTTGATAACTTAGTCGTCGGCACGGTCACACAGTCATACAGTGACTCGGTCGCCGCAGGATTAGTAATCAGTCAGTCGCCTGCCGGCAGCACCGAGGTCAATATAGGCTCGGCAGTCGATATTACGGTATCGTTAGGCAGGC
>Ga0315283_10001351_pt1 | contig 19635 bp, 15 predicted proteins | sample YL17G09_0_MG_FD_204541 | JGI IMG/M metagenome (GOLD analysis project Ga0315283, IMG submission 204541) | Sediment microbial communities from Yellowstone Lake, YNP, Wyoming, USA - YL17G09_0 | ecosystem: Environmental > Aquatic > Freshwater > Lake > Sediment | place: USA: Wyoming | collected... | reverse complement strand
CCGATTGTAATGAATAATATGACTATTTTTTTTCGGAGACCTTTGGCGATTATCAGGCATATAAAAATGATCAGGATCATTACGGCGGTACCGAGATCGGGCTGTTTCAAAAGAAGAACGAAGGGAAAGAAAGTGACGAAGAAAAAAACGCGCAGAAATGAAACGGTGTCCAGAGACCCTTTTATCCGGCTAAGATATTGGGCGAGCATAACTATATAAAAAAGTTTAAAGAATTCGGATGGTTGAAACGATATGGGGCCGATGCTGAGCCATCTCTGTGCCCCCATTCCTATCCTGCCGGCAATAAAGACGGCTATCAGCAGGACAAAGCCGATAATATACATGACGAGAGAATATCTGCTCAGCCAGATGTAATCAAAGCTTACAATAAAAAAAAGAACTGAAAGACCGAGTATCAACCAGGTGACCTGTTTCAGATAAAAAGCCGGGTGGTCTTCAATCCCGATGGGCCGGGTAGCGCTGTAAATGGTCAGAATCCCGATTAAAGATATCAATACGGTAACGCCAAGCATTATCCAGTCAAAGTTATGTATGAGACGGCGGTCTATGTTGAACATATTAAAAAAGGAACAAAAACAGATATAGATACAGGTACAGATACGGAAAAATCAAAAAAGACTTCTTACTGCAGACGAAGTGTCTCTCCGATTTCCATATTTGATTTTTGATAACTATATCTGTTTCTGTATCAGTTTTTATCTGTATCTGAACCTCAACCTTTATCTGTATCTGTTTTTATGGCGGACATTTGGCGCAGACGGAGGTGAAGAGCGAGGTTGAGAGATACCTGTCTCCCCTGTCGGGCAGCAGGACAATAATAACGCCTTCTTTTAATTCGCTGGATTTTCTGAGGGCTATGTGCATCGCGGCGCCGCTGGACATTCCCACAAAAAGACCTTCTTTTGTTGCCAGCATCCTTGTAGTATCGAATGCCTCTTCATCGTTTATATAATAATGTTCGTCGATCATGCCCGGATCAAATATTTTCGGTCTTATGGATTCCGTCATATTTTTCAGGCCCTGTATTCTGTGATTTAAAACCGGTTCAACGCCTACTATTCTTATGTCTTTATTGAATTCTTTCAGCCTTCTGCTTACGCCCATAAGCGTTCCGGTTGTTCCCATGCCTGCAATAAAATGGGTGACACGCCCCTGTGTCTGATCTATAATCTCTTTGCCCGTGGTCTCATAATGGGCCAGGATGTTCGCTTCATTATCGAACTGGTTCGGCATGAAATATCTGTCCGGGTCTTCGGACAGAATTTTATGGGCCAACCTTATTGCGCCATCCGTTCCTTCATTAGACGGCGTCAGAATCAGTTCCGCGCCGAACGCCTCAAGGATCCTTCTTCTTTCAATGCTGACGCAGGCAGGCATCGTGAGTTTTAATCTGTATCGCTTCGCGGTCGCAACCATGGCAAGCCCTATCCCGGTATTCCCGGAAGTAGCTTCAAGGATGATCTTGTCTTTTGTCAGGCGGCCTTCTTTTTCGGCAGCTTCAACCATGTACAGGGCAATCCGGTCTTTTACCGAGCCCCCGGGGTTATTGCCCTCGAGTTTTGCAAAAAGCTTTACCCCCGGATTCGGGTTCAAATCCATGCTTGCGATCGGTGTGTTTCCAATGCATTGCAGTATTCCCATAGTTAATTATACCGGATAGCCGTATTTAATGGCCAACATTAAAGGAGCATTTCCCAATAACTCCCTTTTTTATGATTGAACCGAGGATAGAGTATTTTCGCTCATTCTCGGTCGTTCCTCCCTGCGAGGCTTTTGCCTCTTTATTTTCATATGCCGTATTTGACTATCGGCAAAAAAAACCGCTCAAATACTCTATCCTCGGTTGCTGTTACCAATTTTATGAATAATATAGGCTAAAGAGGGTATTTTGGGAGCAATTGTATTTTGCAGGCTAATCATTAGAGAAGGGAGGCGCCTCAGTTGTGCTTTGATCGGGCTTGTCGGTTTTTATTTTTGGAGGCGCCTGGATTAATTTCATATAACTCTCGATAGCCGTTTTTGCGATCGGCGCTGCGGCGCCGCCGCCATGTCCGCCATGTTCTACCAGCACTGCCATCGCTATTTCAGGCTTTTCGACAGGCGCAAATGCGACAAACCACGCATGGTCCTGATACTTCTCCGCCATAGGGCGGTAACCGCTTTTCATAGCAATAACTTGCGCCGTTCCAGTTTTCCCGGCGACGGTCGTAAGATAAGATTTGGCAAGCCATCCCGTTCCTGACGGTTCGTTCACGACGCCCCAAAGGCCGCTTTTTACTAATGCAAAGGTTTCGGGTTTCATCTTTGCTTTCCCGGCAATGACCGGTTGGGCGTCTTTAATCAGCAGCGGTTTGTACAGTGTGCCGCCGTTGGCGAAGGTGCTTGTCATGAGCGCTAATTGCAGCGGAGTTACGGCTACATATCCCTGTCCTATTGCAGCGTTAAGGGTCTCTCCAAGATACCACGGCTGTTTCTTATTTTCCATTTTCCATTTCGTATTGGGAATGAGTCCCTGCCGCTCTCTTCCGAGTTCGAGACCCGTTTTTTCACCCAGACCAAAGCCTGTAGCATATGCGTAGATTTTATCTATGCCGAGGTGTTTCCCTACTTCATAAAAATAGACGTCGCAGGATTCTACGATAGCCCTGTGCAGCGAAACCTGTCCGTGGCCGGTCTTTTGCCAGCAGCCGAAACGCCGGGAGCCGTAATTGATCTCACCCTTGCATTCCACTTTGGCGTCCGGCGCAATGACGCCTTCTTCGAGTCCCGCAACCGCGGTAATGATCTTAAAGGTTGAACCGGGCGGATACTGGCTCTGAATGGACCTATTCAGGAGCGGATTCCTTTTATCTTTCACAATAGAAAGCCATTTTTCGGAACTGATACCTTTTGTAAAAAGGTTTGGATCAAAAGAGGGTTTGCTGATCATCCCCAATATTTCTCCGGTGTCGGGCTTTATTGCTACTAATGAACCTGTCTTATCTCCGAAGGCCCTCTCCGCTTCTCTTTGAAAATTTATATCTATGCTCAGCTTGATGTCCCGCCCTTTTACCGGCGATTTTTCCTGGAGGAGCCTTAGTTCTCTGCCGAGGGCATTCACTTCGATAATCCGTTTCCCGGGCGTTCCTCTAAGAGAATTATCAAAAAATTTCTCTACACCCCACTGGCCGATAAACGTATCCGGAGGCACATCTTTATAATCAGGGTTTTTTACCTGTGAAGGGGTAAGCTTGCCGAGATAACCGATAACATGTGAGCCGACGTCGCCATGAATGTATTCCCGGCTTATCTCTACTTCGATAATGAGCCCCGGCAGATCGGTGCGCCTTGCCTCCAGAAAGGCTATTTCATTGCGTGTAAGACCCTGTTTCAGTCTTACGGGTATGAAGGGACTCAGCTCCGGTTTATTCAGTTTGTCGAGTATCTCTTCTTCAGGGACATTAAGCACCTTTGAAAGGATATGTATCTTGCTCTTATCAAATTCATCGGGGATTATGGATGCAAAAAAATAAGGGAGGTTCTTCACAAGGGGAATGCCGTTTCTGTCGAAGATGATGCCCCTTGGAGCAGGGATTGTGACGATCCTGAGCATATTAGCCTCTGATGAGCGTCTGTATTCATTCCCCTGCAGTATCTGCAATTGCCAGAGTCTCAGTGCAAGGAAGATAAAGACGACGGCAATAATATAACTTATGATGACGATTTTTTCGGTTTCGTTCTTTATATTCATTCCCATCCCTGCTTTTTCTTCGGCTTCAGAAAAAACCCAAAGGGCGCATTAAACAGAGATTGAGCTGCAATTATCAATAAAGCCGTTCCGGCGCCTGCAGGCGTCCGGTCAAAAATACTCCGCAGAAAGAAGACCGATAAACTGTCTGCAAAGGTAAACAGTGAAATGCTTATCATCCCCAGAAACGGATTCCACATAAAGAACCTCATGTATAGAAAGGAAGACAGATAGCCGACAAGCCCTTTGCTCAGAAGGTTCGGGCCAAGGAATCCGCCGGAAAGGCTGTCCTCAAAAATGCCGATTATGGCGCCAATGGCCATCCCTTTGATATCACCGTACTTAACTCCGGCATAAAAAGCCAGGAGAACGGTGAGATTGGGAGTTATATCAAAAAAAGAAAAACTCCCCTGGATGATAAGGGCCAGAAAAACCCCTGCTGCCCACAGAAAGTAAATCATTCTTTACGGATTATGGCGACAATCTCGATTTTTGAGGTATCTACATATGGAAGCGCTTCAATGTCCTGAAAGAAACCGATGTCTTTTTTATTGACCCTGGAAACATACCCTACGGGAATTCCACGGGGGAAAAGCATGTCAAGTCCTGATGTTATGATAATGTCATCTTTTTTAACTTCTTCTTCGTAGGGAATATATTTTAACTGGCATTTTCTAAAGCCCGTGCCGGACACTACTCCTTCGGTCCGGTTTTCCTGCAGCCTGACTGCTACGGAAAAATTTATATCGCCGAGAAGAAGGAGATATGAATATGAATCCGAGACGCCGGCAATCTTTCCTGCCAGACCTTTTTCGGTTACGGCGATCATATCTTTAGCAATGCCGGATGAAGAGCCCTTATCAAGAATTAGGGTATTTGACCATTGGTCGGTGCTTCTTCCGATTACCCGAGCGGTGGCGATATATTTGTGTTCTTTTTCTTTAAGGGCAAGGATTTCTCTCAGTCTTTTGTTTTCGAGGAATATCTCACGGCAGGCCTGCTGTTCCTGCAGCATTTTTCCCGCTTCCGCTTTTAGTCTGATATTTTCTTCTTCCCTGAGCAGCATCCTGTGGAAAGGAGCATTCAAGGAATCCTTCAGGGAAGTTTTGGCCTCATGAAATCGGTCTAGCGCGGGGCTGAGAAACTGAAACGGCAACAGGCGCTGCCTGTTGCTCTGGTAAGTCATCAAACTTAAGGTTATGATAATGAACAGTAAAAGCAGAAGCCACTTCTTAGGCATTATACATTAATCGCCACTCTTCTCAGCAGATCAAGCTCATCAAGCATTTTGCCGACGCCGCGTACTACCGCGGTAAGCGGGTCTTCCGCAACAAAAACAGGCAGCCCGGTTTCTTCTCTTATCAACAGGTCGAGCCCCTTGAGGAGGGCGCCTCCGCCGGCCAATATTATTCCCTTGTCTACAATATCGGACGCCAGTTCGGGCGGCGTATTTTCAAGGATGACCTTTATGGTTTCAAGTATTACATTGACAGGCTCGGCAAGCGCCTCTCTGATCTCGTCTTCATTGATGGTGAGGGTTTTGGGAATGCCTGAAATCAGGTCCCGTCCCTTTATTTCCATAGTGCGCTTGTCGCTTCCTTCGGTCCGATAGGCGGAGCCGGTGTGTATCTTTATCTGCTCGGCGGTCATGTCTCCGATCATGAGATTATATCTGCGCTTGATAAAGGCCATTATGGCTTCATCCATCTTATCTCCGCCGACCCTGACGGCCCTGCTGTAAACAACGCCGTCAAGAGAGATGACGGCAACATCCGTGGTGCCGCCGCCTATATCCACAATCATATTCCCCGAGGGCTCGCCGACGGGCAGTCCGACGCCAATGGCTGCGGCCATCGGTTCGCCGATAAGGTAAACTTCGCGCGCCCCTGAGACCTGGGCGGCGTCCTTTACCGCACGCTGTTCAACCTGAGTGATACCTGAGGGAACTCCGATAATGACCCTTGGAGAAACAAAACTTCTCCTGTTGTGTACCTTTGTAATAAAATATTTCAGCATCTCACCGGTTGCGTCAAAGTCGGCTATAACGCCGTCTTTCATAGGTCTTATAGCGGTAATATTGGCGGGCGTTTTACCGAGCATCCTCTTTGCTTCGGTCCCGACGGCTACGGGCTTTTTGTCGTCTTTTCTGATGACGACGACCGAGGGCTCGTTGCATACTATGCCTTTCCCCTTTACAAAAACAAGGGTGTTTGCAGTTCCGAGATCTATGGCAAGATCATTTGAAAACATTCCGAGAATTTTATGGAAAAACATCATGCCTCCTGTTTCAACTGAGAGCTCTCTATCACTATGGTCCTTGCGAATTCATCTCCAATGCGCATTCGGTTCTTGCTGCCCAGCAAGATGATAAATTCAAAAGCAGAAACGATAGCTACAAATATCCATCCCAGCCAGAGTATTTTATAAAAAAGGAAACCGATACCGAAAAGGCCGTTCCTCAGTATCGAATCTCTAAAAGAACATGGTTTAAATGAGTCTGCCGAAACAACTCTGAGCCCTATAAGTTTTTTCCCCAAACTTCCGCCGTCGAACAGGCCGTCACCTATTAATAGATAAGCAAGAGCGGCATAGAATCCGGCTTTTGGAACAAGTTCCACTGCAACTGCTATTATTATGAAGTCGAGGATTTTGGCAATAGTTCTGACAAGCAACCCTGCCGTTTTTGTTTCCTCAGACATTCGGAAATCTTAACAAACTATACCTTAATATTGCAAGAGTAAGACGATTGAAACGATTTGCCCGGTCCGCTCAGCTTTCCCGGGTTACTGAGTTTAATTGTATTTGCGTAGATTATTATGGTATAAAATCAACCGTGCAAACAGAGAGAACCAACTTATGGATATAGTGCTTGCAACAAGAAACAGGAATAAAGCTGAAGAATTGAAGAGGATTACCGAAGGGATGCCTGTGTCCATCTTTACACTTGATGATTTCCCCGGATGTCCGGAAACGGAGGAAGACGGGGCCACCTTTGAAGCAAACGCTATAAAGAAGGCGCTGGCTGCAGCCCGATATACCGGAAGGCCTGCATTGGCCGATGATTCAGGTCTTGAGGTTTATGCGCTCGGGGGGGCGCCCGGTATTTACTCGGCGCGATATGCCGGCGCAGGTGCAAACGACATACAAAATACCGGAAAACTGCTCTCCGAGATGCGGTCATTAGTACAAGATGAGAGGGGCGCCCGGTTCGTGTGCTGTATTGCATTGGCGTTCCCGTATGGCAATACATATACATTCTATGGCTATGCCGAAGGCAGTATTGGAACGGAGCAGCGTGGCGTTCGGGGCTTCGGTTATGATCCGGTGTTCTATCCCGAGGGCTGCTACAGGACTTTTGCAGAGATGGATGAGAAGGAAAAAGACGCCCTAAGCCATAGGGGAAAGGCATTGCAAGCCTTTTCCCTATGGCTTAACATGTTGATTAATATATGATTTGCTAATTGAAAGCTTAGTGATAAGTAATTTTTATCCGTTTATGAGAAATATGAATTTGACTTAAAACATCTTGGATAATATAGTTATATGTCTCATTTTTGTTTTTATATTAAGCTCTGCCACGCAATTATTATTTTTTTTAATAAGCAAATTTATTTAATTTAGGCTGATTTTGTTATTTTAGCCGTCTTGTTTCAAGAAGCAACAGGCGAATTTTTAAAAATTTGTCATAAAAATCAATATGGAGGTTGAACTATGAGAATAGTATTGCTTGGTGCACCGGGTGCGGGTAAAGGAACTCAGGCAAAAAAACTTATTGAGAAATATGGAATGCCGCAGATTTCAACAGGAGACCTTTTGAGGGCGGCTGTCGGCGCCGGCACTCCATTAGGTAAAGAAGCGAAGTCTTATATGGATAAAGGCGAGCTTGTTCCGGACAGTGTAGTTTTGGGTATGGTCGAAGAGAGACTGAAACAGGATGATTGCAAGAAAGGTTACATACTCGATGGATTTCCGAGAAATACCGTGCAGGCGGAAGCCCTGGACAAGATGCTTGACGCCCTCGGCATGTCCTTAAGCGCGGCATTAAGCGTGGATGTGCCTTTTGAAGACCTTATGAAAAGACTCACGGGCAGAAGAACATGCAAGGCCTGCGGCCAGATGTACAATATTTATTTTAAAGCGCCTGCGAAAGAAGCGACTTGTGACAAATGCAGCGGAGAGCTATTCCAGAGGGATGATGATAAAGAGGCCACCATCAAGAAAAGGCTGGAAGTGTACACTGCCCAGACGGCCCCTCTCATCGACTATTACGGTAAGAAAGGCATTGTGAAAGCGGTGACCGGCATAGGCAATATTGACGATATATTCAAAACAGTTTGCGAGAAATTAGGTCTTAAATAAGAAATTCAAGCTTGGACTTGAAAATATAAATCTAAGGAGGAAGTAATAATGGCTTTAGTAAATCCACTTGGAAAAGAGAAGAAACTGAAACCTCTTTTACTTACAGGGGCGGAACTCGAAGCAGAGAAGAAAAAAGCGGCAGGGCTCAAGAAGATCAACATCGGCTCGCGCGAAACCGGCGACCTTATCATGTTGGGTATCGGCGGCTTCACACCGCTTACCGGTTTTATGACAAAGGCGGACTGGAAGGGCGTTTGCGCGGATATGAAAATGGCTGACGGCCAGTTCTGGCCGATCCCGGTCACAGTCTCCGCGTCAAAAGCCGATGCCGATGGCATTAAAGAAGGTGAGGAGATCGCACTTTTCTCCACGGAGTTCAACGAGATCATGGCGACCATGAAAGTCACCGAGAAATACACCATCGACAAAGCCTATGAGTGCCAGCAGGTTTACAAGACTACCGAGGTTGAACACCCCGGAGTCAAGATGGTCATGGATCAGGCTGAAGTGAACCTCGCCGGGCCGATCAAAGTCATCAGCGAAGGCACCTTCCCGACTGAATATCCGGGTCTTTATCAGCGCCCTGCCGAGACGAGGAAATCGTTCGAGGAAAAAGGCTGGAGCCGCATTGCAGCATTCCAGACCAGAAACCCGATGCACCGTTCACACGAGTTCCTGGCCAAGATCGCAATCGAAGTTTGCGATGGCGTTTATATTCACATGCTGCTTGGCAAACTGAAACCGGGTGATATACCGTCGGATGTCCGCCAGAAATGTATCGACGTGCTTGTTGAGAAATACTTCGTAAAGAACACGGTCCAGGTAGGCGGCTATCCGCTTGACATGAGATATGCAGGCCCGAGAGAGGCCCTTCTGCATGCCGTATTCAGACAGAATTACGGTTGCAGCCATCTTATCGTAGGCCGCGACCATGCAGGCGTCGGCGAGTACTATGGTCCTTTTGACGCCCAGAAGATTTTTGAAGAGATCCCGGCCGGTTCATTGGAGACAAAACCGCTGAAGATAGACTGGACCTTCTATTGCAACGCATGTGAAGGCATGGCTTCCCAGAAGACCTGCCCGCACGGCAAAGACGACAGGATCCTGCTCAGCGGTACAAAACTCAGGAAGATGCTCTCCGAGGGTGAAGCGGTCACAACGAAGTTCAGCCGGCAGGAAGTCCTCGATATCCTTCAAGCATACTACGCCGGTCTTACCGAAAAGGTCGAGATCAAGCTGCATAAATATGCGGAAGGCGAAAAGAAATAAATATTTTCAGATAAAAGCATATCAAGTATCGGAAGGCTTGTAATTATTATTAGGATGAGCGGGCAGTATTTGACGGGAAACCTCTTTGCTGCCTGCTCAACTAAGCTAATTAAGGAAAGGAGGTGGGAAGAGTCATTAACGTTTCTTTTTAACTCTTTTTTACAATTTAAACCAATATTAAAGGAGGTGTTTTTAAATGCCAAGTTTTGTAATTACTGAAAAGTGTGACGGCTGCAAGGCAGGGGACAAGACTGCATGTCAGTACATCTGTCCTCACGATCTCATGATCCTCGACAGAGAGACAATGAAAGCTTTCAATCAGGAACCCGAGCAGTGCTGGGAGTGCTTTAACTGTGTAAAAATCTGCCCCCAGCAGGCAGTTGAGGTGAGAGGTTATTCAGACTTTGTTCCCCTCGGATCACAGACCATTCCTTTGAGAGGTTCTGATAATATCATGTGGACTATCAAATTCAGAAGCGGTCTGACCAAGAGGTTCAAATTCCCCATCAGGACCACAGTGGAAGGCACCGTTGATGCTTATGCAGGCAAGCCGGAGGCTGATTTCGCAACAATTAAAAAGCCTGGTTTGTTTACTAAACCAGCAAGAACTGAATAATTAAGGAGGTGAATATATAAATGGAAAAAGAAACTTGTACATTTTCATATTGTAAGAAGCCGGAAGTGACCGAAGTCGATTGCGATCTTCTGATCATGGGCGGCGGTATGGCCGGTTGCGGTGCAGCTTTTGAGGCATGCCGCTGGGCAAACGCAAAGGGCCTGAAGGTCGTTATGGTAGATAAGGCTGCAACAGACAGAAGCGGTGCAGTTGCAATGGGTCTGTCCGCTATTAACACATACGTTGGAGAAAATAAAGTCGCTGATTACGTGAAATACGTAAGGAACGACCTTATGGGCATCATCAGGGAAGACCTTGTATTCGACCTTGGAAGACACGTTGACGATTCAGTCGAATGTTTCGAAGAGTGGGGACTCCCCATCTGGAAAAAAGGCGATGACGGTTTCTCAATGGACGGTCATCAGGCCATTGCAGCCGGTAAAAAATCTCTGAAGGACGGCGGCACACCGGTAAGGACCGGTAAATGGCAGATCATGATTAACGGCGAGTCCTACAAGGTCATCGTTGCAGAGGCTGCAAAGAAGGCCCTTGAGACCAACAGGGCTGCAACCGGCATGGCCCAGAACCATTATGAAAGAGTATTCATCGTTAAGGCTGTCATGGATACGAATGGTAAAAACGTAGCTGCAGCCATCGGATTCAGCACCAGAGAAAACAAGATTTATTCCTTCAAAGCAAAGGCAATGCTCTGTGCAACTGCCGGAGCAGTCAATTGCTTCAGACCGAGGTCGGTCGGTGAAGGTATGGGCAGGACCTGGTACCCGGTGTTTTGCGCCGGTTCAGGCTATGCATTCGGCATGCAGGCTGGTGCAGAGCTGACCCTTATGGAGAACAGGTTCGTACCTGCAAGATTTAAGGACGGTTATGGTCCGGTCGGCGCATGGTTCCTCTTCTTCAAGGCAAAGGCTACCGACAGCTATGGTGAAGACTATTGCACCAATAAAGAGTACTTTGACGATGCAGTCGCAAGATACGGCGACTACGCGAAGAATATGGGTACCGCCATCAGAAACCACCTGATGATGAGGGCCATGAAAGACGGTAAGGGGCCGATCCTCATGGGTACCCATACCGCTATGGAAATACTCGCCAAGAACATGAAAGAGAAGCTCGGTGAAAAAGAAGGCGCCAAGCAGATCAAGCACCTTGAGGCAGAGGCATGGGAAGACTTTTTAGACATGGCTATCGGACAGGCGTCACTCTGGGCGGCAAAGAACATCGAGCCTGATAAGGTCCCTTCCGAGATCATGCCGACAGAGCCTTATCTCCTCGGTTCACATGCAGGCTGCGCAGGATTCTGGGTAAGCGGCCCTGGCGATCTTCCGGGCACACCGGAGCACTATTCATGGGGATATAACAGAATGTCCACAGTCCCCGGTCTCTTCATGTCAGGTGACGTTGTCGGCGCATCAGGCCACAAGTTCTCTTCAGGCTCACACGCAGAAGGCAGAATGGCAGCCAAGGCTGCAATCGCATACATCCTTGACAATCCGGACTACAAGCCGTCACCAAAGATGTCCCTTGATGAAATTGCGGCTGAACTCTATCTGCCGTTCGAGATCTATGAGAAATACAAAGTCTACACAACCGATCCTGGAATTAATCCTAATTACATTGGACCAAAAGCACTCCAGGCGAGGCTGATGAAAATCGCTGATGAGTACTTTGGCGGTTGCGCGACATGGTATATGACATCAAAGACCATGCTCGAAGAAGGACTCAGGCTGCTTGACATGCTCAAGGAAGACGCCAACAAAATGGCGGCAAAAGACCTCCACGAGCTCCTCAGATGCTTTGAGAATTATCACAGAATCCTCTCTGTTGAGGCCCATGCAAGACACATCCTCTTCAGGGAAGAGTCCAGATATCCCGGCTATTACTACAGAGGCGACTTCAACAAGATTGATGACGTCAACTGGAAATGCTTCACAAACTCCAAGTACAATGTAGAGGCAAATACCTGGGAGTTCAAGAAAGTACCGTATGTTCAGATGTACCCATAGTTGATACCGGATGGGGAGGGCTTTGCCCTCCCCATTTTTTGAATGTCAACAAAGATTTTTATTGACAGGTATGCTATAATACTCCCCGTTTATAAGTAAGTTATAAAGAGACGGTTATATTGATAAGTATAACCCGCTCTTTATGGCTTACTGCCTTGAAGGAGGTAAATATGGCAGAAAATAAGAAAGTTCTTGTAGTTGGAGGCGGTATGAGCGGGCTTACTGCTGCGATCGAAGCGGCGGAGGCGGGACTGGAAGCTTGTATCGTTGAGAAAAACCCGTATCTTGGCGGCAGGGTATCACAGATCAATAAATACTTCTGGAAACTCTGCCCCCCTAACTGCGGTCTTGAGATACAATTCAAGCGTATTAAGAACAGCCCGAACGTTACGCTCTATACCCTTGCAGAAGTGGAAGACATCAAGGGCGAAGAAGGCAACTTCGATGTGACTGTCAAGCTTAATCCGAGATATGTGAATGACAAGTGCGTGGGATGCGACGCCTGTGCGCAGGCCTGCCCGTCCTACCGTGTCAATGATTTTAATTTCGGGATGAACAAGACAAAGGCTGCGTACCTTCCTCATTCACAGGCGTTCCCTTTTCAATATGTCATTGATGCAAATGCCTGTCCTAAAGATTGCATGAAGCCGTGCCTTGAAGCATGCAAATATAATGCAATCGATCTCGCTATGAAACCCGAGACTGTAAAACTGAAGGTAGGAGCGGTTGTTCTCGCTACGGGATGGAACCCATATGATGCGGGTAAACTTGACATACTGGGCTCCGGTAAAATTAAGAATGTTATAACAAATATGATGATGGAAAGGCTGGCTTCACCCGACGGTCCGACAGGCGGCAAGATTGTTCGCCCCTCGGATGGGAAAGAAGTCAAGAACATCGCCTTTGTCCAGTGTGCCGGATCGAGAGATGAGAATCACCTTTCTTACTGTTCATCCGTATGCTGCCTTGCAACACTCAAACATGCCATGTACATCAGAGAACAATATCCCGATGCAAAGATCCAGATTTTTTATATAGATATCAGAACTCCGGGACTATATGAAAACAGGTTCTACTGGAAGATTAAGGACGATCCGAATGTCGTCTTTACCAAGGGAAAAGTGGCGGGCATAACCGAAGAAGCCGGTTCCAATGATGCAGTAGTTGAAGTTGAAGATACCCTCGGCGGATCAAAATTCAAGAAAAAATTCGATATGGTAGTCCTGGCAACAGGTATGGATCTGACCACAAGGGACTCAAAGGTTGGAACAAGCATATCATATACTCCTGACGGGCTCGTTGATGACGCGGCGCTTAAAAAAGGGATATACGCAGTGGGAACATTAAGAAGCCCTGCTGATGTTGCAAGATCAGTTCAGGATGCAACTGGCGTTGTAATCAAGTGCATCCAGAGCGTGAATAGGAGGTAGAGATGGATAAAAAGTATGGCGTATATATATGTATGGGATGTGGAATCGGAGACTCTATTGATATAGAGAAACTTGTAAAATCTTCAAAGTCAGGACCGAACAAACAAGAGAACATAAAGACCCACGATATCCTCTGCAGCCCCGAAGGGCTTCAACTAATCAAGGGCGATATTAAGAAGGACGGTGTTAATACAATAATAATTGCAGCATGCTCCCCGCGTGTGAAATTTGAAGAGTTTGACTTCCCCGGGTCCTTGGTGGAAAGGGTAAATATCCGCGAGTTTGTGGCATGGACGCATCCTCCCAAGACCGATGACACTCAGAGCCTGGCTGAGGACTACCTTTTAATGGGCATGATAAAGGCCCAGAAAGCTGATCTGCCCGCCCCTGCCATTCTTGAAAATTTGAGCAGTAATATTTTAGTGGTCGGCGGCGGTATTACCGGTATGACTGCGGCCCTTGAATCAGCCAGGGCCGGATATAAAGTTGTTCTGGTTGAGAAGGAACCACAGCTTGGCGGTTTCGCAAATAAGTTGTACAAGAAGATACCGACGAGAAATTACACGGACCCGGTGATTGTTGATACAGAGATAGACAAGGTCATTAAAGAAGTGGAAAACCACCCGAATATTACAGTATATAAATCTGCAAAGATCGAGAAGACGGCAGGCCAGCCCGGTCTCTATGATGTGACAATCGCTTCAAGCAGCGGGACCGCCGAAGAAAAAATAGGCGCCATTGTAATGGCGACAGGCTGGGTGCCCTATGATGCGACAAAACTCGGTCATCTCGGCTATGGACAGTTTAAGGATGTAGTGACGAATATCGAGTTTGAACAGATTGCTAAAAGCGGGTCCATTACAAGGCCCTCTGACGGCAAAGAAGCTAAAAAAGTTGCTTTTATCCAGTGTGCAGGACAGAGGGACCCTAACCATCTTCCATATTGTTCAGCCATGTGCTGTGCTACTTCATTGAAGCAGGCGCGGTATGTGAGAGAAAAGTCCGATGCCCTCGCCATGATACTTTATAAAGATATAAGAACACCCGGCAGACTTGAGGCTTTCTACAAAGAAGCCCAGAACGACCCCGGTATTATGCTGACCAAGGGAGAAGTAACCGGAGTTGCAGATGCCGGCAACGGGAATCTATTTGTAATGATGGAAAACACCCTGCTGGGCCAAAAGGTGAAGGTTGAGGCTGATCTTGTTGTTCTCGCAACAGGCATGGTCCCGACTACAAGGGCGCCCCAGGAATATCTCGATGGGATCACCCTGGCAGCTACAAAAGGCGATGAAGCCAAGAAAGCTTATATCGACTCTACTCCAAAGCCGGAATTTATCCTGAACCTCGCATACAGACAGGGACCTGAACTACCGTCTCTTGAAGGCGCTCTCGGGTTTGCGGATTCGAACTTTATCTGTTTCCAGTATGAAACAAGAAGAACAGGTATTTATGCTGCAGGTCCTGTCAGGCAGCCGATGAATATGTCGGACGCACAGGAAGATGCAGCGGGAGCCGCATTTAAGGCTATCCAATGTATAGATCATGTTGCCAAGGGTGTGGCAGTCCATCCAAGGGCATGGGATTTGACATTCCCTGACCCTCAGTTGATCAGGTGTACCGCATGCAAGAGATGCACTGAAGAATGCCCGTTTGGCGCCATCGAAGAAGATGCAAAAGGGATCCCTACATATAACCTGAACCGGTGCAGAAGGTGCGGGACCTGCATGGGGGCCTGTCCTGAAAGAATCGTTTCTTTTAAAGATTACAGCATCGATATTATAGGTTCAATGATAAAATCTATCAATGTGCCTGAAGAAGAGTTCAGGATTATTTCTCTTGTATGTGAAAACGATGCATATCCTGCCCTTGATACTTTGGCGATGCATCGGAAATCTATTGACCCAAGTGTCCGTTTTGTCCCGTTAAGATGCCTCGGCGGAATGCACCTTGTCTGGATCGCCGACGCTTTTTCAAAAGGCATTGACGGCTTCCTGCTTATAGGATGCAATTTTGGCGAGAATTATCAGTGTCACTTCGTCAAGGGGAGTGAGCTTGCAAGTGTCCGGTTCAGCAAGGTCGGTGAAACTCTGAATAAATTACAGCTTGAGGCGGACCGTGTTAAGATGTTGCAGGTGGGAATAGATGAATATCACAAACTGCCCGATATGATTAATGAGTTTGCGGCAAGGATTAAAGAAATAGGGCATAATCCGTTCAAGGAATTTTAGAATAGGATTTGGAGGATATACATGGAACAAAAAGTCGAAACACCTGAAACCAGGATTGAAGAAGCGACTGTTGAGGCGCCTGTGCCGCAACAGGATGACTCGGTTGTTATATCCCCGGATTTAGAGTTTGTTAATTCAGTAATCAGGGGCGGCGGCGAGTCTTTAAAGAAGTGTTACCAGTGCGCAACATGCTCCGTCGTTTGCAATTTGACGCCTGCCGATAGACCTTTTCCGAGAAAAGAGATGATACACGCCCAATGGGGATTAAAGGAAAAGCTCATCGGAAATCCCGATATATGGCTCTGTCATCAGTGCAGCGACTGCACAGCCTATTGTCCGAGAGGGGCAAAGCCGGGTGAAGTCCTTAATGCAATCAGAAAGCTGTCCATCGAAAACTATTCCGTACCAAAGTTTATGGGAAAACTGGTAGGGAACCCCGGTGCGCTTGTCCTCCTGCTTGCCGTGCCTGCCGTTATCTTTATGATTATCCTTGCAGGCCTGGGCCATCTGAATCTGGAAAGTATAAGGAATGAGGCAGGGAAAATCGCTTACTCATCTTTAATAAAGTCGTATTTCATTGACGGTGTCTTTGTCCCGATTTTCATGTTTGCCGTTGTCGCTCTGGCCATTGGTGTTACCAGGTACTGGAAGGACATGATCAAGGCGACAGGTGTTAAGCCTAAAGTCAGTATCGCAACTGCCATAACGGAAACTATCGGCGAGATACTGGCGCACAAGCGGTTTGAACAGTGCAATGTAGCCATAGACCGTAAACTGGCCCACATGCTGGTTTTTTTCAGCTTCATCGGCCTTGCAATAACAACTGCCTGGGCAGTCCTTTATTTATATGGATACGAGATAATGCATGCTTTGGGGAAAACGCCTTACCCCTGGCTGCTTGGCCCGTCGCCATATCCTCTGACCGATCCCGTTAAGTGGCTTGGGAATGTCAGCGCGATAATGCTTTTGGTTGGTATTGTCATGGTGATAAACAACAGGAAAAAGAACGAGGAAAAGGCCGGGAAAGGCGGTTATTATGACTGGCTTTTCATCTATATTGTCTTTGCCGTAATGGCCACCGGGATCCTGTCTGAACTGGCACGTCTTGCGAATATTGCGGTCCTTGCATATCTTATTTATTTTGCTCATCTAATCGTTGTCTTCTTCCTGTTTGCCTATGCACCGTTCTCAAAGATGGCGCATATGATGTACAGGGCGACAGCAATGGTTTTCGCTAAAGCCACACAAAGGGATGTCGAGGTTAAATAGTATTATGAAGATAATCATAAATAGAAGGGAGGTGGAAGGTAAAAAACAATTCGTTTCTTTTTCACTTTTCACTTAACTAAGTAAAGATTAAAAAGGAGGGTATAGTATGAGTTCAACGATACTTTTTGCATTAGGTTGCGGAGTGTTAGGCGTTATATACGCTGTGATGACCGCAATGTGGGTATCAAAGCAGGACGCAGGGAATGCGAAGATGCAGGAGATTTCTAATGCGGTCAAAGAGGGCGCAATGGCCTTCCTCGCACGCGAGTATAAAACGGTCGCTGTTGTTGCGGTAATTTTGACGGTGCTTCTGTCTTTCCTCGGGATCTGGACAGCAATAGGGTTCGTCATCGGCACGGTCGGTTCGGCGCTCGCCGGATACATCGGCATGATGGTATCGGTGCGGGCCAACGTGCGCACGGCTCAGGCAGCCTACAAGGGCCTCCAGGCCGCACTCGGCCTTGCTTTCAAGGGCGGCTCAGTGACAGGCGTTATGGTCGTTGGTCTCGGAATTATAGGACTTGCAGGTTTTTATTTTATTGCAAAGCAGGCAGCCCCTGAGCAGGCATTCCATGCACTGGTAGGTCTTGGATTCGGATGTTCTCTCATGAGCGTGTTTGCACGTATTGCAGGCGGTATCTACACAAAGGCTGCTGACGTAGGCGCTGACCTGGTCGGCAAGGTTGAGGCAGGCATCCCCGAAGATGATCCCAGAAACCCTGCGGTTATTGCTGATAACGTAGGTGACAACGTCGGCGACTGCGCAGGCATGGCAGCCGACCTTTATGAGACATATACGGTCACGCTCGTTGCAGCAATGCTTCTTGCAAAGACTGTTTTTGGCGCTGACAGCGCATGGGTGGAATTCCCGCTGCTCCTCGGCGGAATATCGATAATTGCTTCCATTATCGGAACATTCGCAGTAAGAATGGGCAAAAGCGGATATATCATGGGCGCCCTCTATAAGGGGCTGGCTGTTGCCGGCGTTCTTGCAGCAGTAACATTTTATATCGTGACAGGTGAATTTCTGAAAGGCGTTGATCCGGCTTCAATGGTCTCTCACCCTTCATTTACACAGATGAACGTTTTCCTTATGGCGCTTATCGGCCTTGCATTGACCGGAATTATCGTGGTTATAACTGAGTACTTCACTGCTTCGCAGTATCCCCCGGTGAAACACATTGCACAAGCCAGCTTGACCGGTCACGGCACAAACGTGATCGCCGGCCTCGCGGTCAGCATGAAGTCAACCGCAGCGCCTGTTTTAGTTATCGTTGCCTCAATACTTGGCGCCTATTCATTAGGCGGCGGATTTGCCGGCGATAAAGCCGGCGGTCTTTTTGCTATTGCATTATCAGCGGTTTCGATGCTTTCAATGACAGGCATCGTGGTGGCCATTGACACCTACGGCCCGATCACGGACAACGCAGGCGGTATCGCAGAAATGGCAGGAATGCCTGAAGAGATCCGTAACATCACGGACCCATTGGATGCAGTCGGCAACACCACAAAGGCTGTTACCAAGGGTTATGCTATCGGTTCGGCAGCCCTCGCGGCTCTGGTCCTTTTTGCAGAGTATTCAAGGTCATTCAGCACAGAGCTTTATTTTGATCTTTCTAACCCCATGGTTCTGGCAGGCCTTTTCATCGGCGGTCTGCTTCCTTATTATTACGGATCGCTCCTGATGGAGGCCGTTGCTAAGGCTGCCGGCGGCATCGTTGTTGAAGTGCGCAGGCAGTTCCGTGAGATCCCCGGCATTATGGAAGGCACGGGAAAGCCGGAGTACGGCAAGTGCGTTGACATAGTGACCAAGGGCGCCATCCAGCAGATGATGGTCCCTGCGCTTATCCGGGTTGTCGTTCCTGTTGTTGTAGGTTTTCTGCTTGGCAAAGAGGCACTCGGAGGCGTACTCATGGGAAGTATCCTTACAGGACTCTTCCAGGCGATCGCCATGACAAGCGGCGGCGGCGCATGGGACAACGCCAAGAAATCCTTTGAAGACGGCGTTACCGATGACAAAGGCGTAGTACACAAGAAGGGAAGCGACGGACATAAAGCCTCTGTCACAGGCGACACTGTCGGCGACCCGTATAAAGACACGGCAGGACCGGCAATCAACCCGATGATTAAGGTCATCAACATCGTTGCATTGCTGATCGTTCCGCTTATACAATAGTTAAGCGACAAAATAAAAGGCCGACAGTAAAACTGTCGGCCTTTTTTATTCATATTGCAGTAAAATTTTCATATGACGAGATTATTCTTCATAACTCATCGGCCCCGCTTGATAGCGGGGAGGTTGCCTGTTAAAATTATTCGGAAAGGATTGGACTAATATGCCGTTACCAAGTATGAAAAACATTGAATCAGCGCAGCTTACCCTGAAATCTCCGTTGAAATTCAGATGCCATAAAGGGGTGAAGTGCTTTACTAAATGCTGCCGCAATATCAGTATTTTTTTGACCCCCTATGATATTGTAAGGATGAAGAAAAGGCTTAATATGACGTCGTCCGAATTCCTGGACAAGTACACTGCGATGGACTATGATCCGAAAACATCACATCCCTTTGCAATACTGAAGCTGCTGGACGATAAAGAAAAGAGTTGTCCTTTTGTTACACCTGAAGGATGTACTATTTACACTGACCGCCCTGCAAACTGCCGCTACTACCCTGTCGGCCAGGGGAC
>Ga0315283_10001350_pt1 | contig 19636 bp, 16 predicted proteins | sample YL17G09_0_MG_FD_204541 | JGI IMG/M metagenome (GOLD analysis project Ga0315283, IMG submission 204541) | Sediment microbial communities from Yellowstone Lake, YNP, Wyoming, USA - YL17G09_0 | ecosystem: Environmental > Aquatic > Freshwater > Lake > Sediment | place: USA: Wyoming | collected... | reverse complement strand
GGCGGTGTTGCTATTCCCGACGACTATACAAACTATACGACCTTTTACATTCCAGTTATTGTTGGAGGAGTAGGTTTACCAAATGCTGGATTAACCTATGCTCGAATATTGGCAGGGGGGCAAATGTAATTTTCTATCATCTAAATAACATGATGTCTCGACACAAGATCACTCGACAAATTCCATTAACCACTACGTATTATGATGCATCTACCGTTGTTACTTTTCCAGAAAAATATGCATATAGCTTTATACCTACTACAGGACAAGGGACGTATGCAAATATCTATACAACAAAAGGCTACATGTTGACAGCCGAGGTAGATGAAGTCCTTGGTGGTACTCTGACTGTGTCCATTAATCAAGCGGTTGCGGCAGCAGGTGGACCCAATATGGTTGTTCTTCGTGATCTTGGAAAAACGGTCTATGCTCAGTATTGGACATTTGTGAATCCTACCACATTTGATAAAAATGCAAAAGGATATTTTCGACAGGTACAATTGATCTCTCCTACCGCGCTAGGAGCCAATGCGTGGAACGGAGGAACAAATGGGTCTACCTTCGGTGTAACTGGATTTCCCTCTCAAAGTTATCAAATATCGACGAATGATGCATTAAATTTTTCTAGTTATCTAACATTCTATATTCCTGTCTCCATTGCAAATATTGTAGGAGATGGAGCAACCTCTACAGGTGCCTTTGCCATTGCGGGCGGTCAAGTATAATTGATATCTATACGGTAAAAATCATTTTATTCTATTAGAAGGATGTTCAACATCTATATGGTAATGTACATCGTGGCTGCTCTGCTGGTGATTGGCGGAGGAACCTATAAAATCACACAACAACAACAAACTGTCGCGGCACTCTTTTTCTTTATTGGATCGCTTACTCTTTTTATTATCTATGGAATTCGTTGGTTTTCAAAGGGTAGCTCCATTTTTTCGGCCACTCCGGTTTCTTGGCCTCCTGTTATTAACACCTGTCCTGATTACTTGACCTATTACAAGCGTGGAGCAAAGGACACCTGCATTGACCTTATTGGTATTGCTCGATGTGGGAGCGGTCAGAAATGCTTGAAGCGCTATGTAAAAGATACCGATAACGATGACTGCTTTTTTGATTTAACTACCAAAAGTTCAGATGGACCCTCTAAAAAGACAGAGCTCTGCAAGCTTGCCATGTCATATGGACTTACATGGGAGGGAATTACTAACGGAGAGGCATGCGTTTCGTCTGATGGAAGCACCTCCTCACCCAATTCAGGCGATAGCCAGTGCACTTCCAATTAGTCCTTACCCAGACTTTACATTTGCCCCTGCAAGATCTACGTGCGTTTATTATTTAAAAAAAACATCTTCGGCTACAATGGGAAGACCCGTTTTCAACGGAGCACGGACCTGTAGCATTCATAGTTCAGTGGTAGAATGGCCCCCTTCCAAGGGGTCGACACGGGTTCAATTCCCGTTGAATGCATTTCCTTATCGATAATCGATGATATTCGTTTATCCATATTGTGTTCTAATCAATTAAAATTAATCGGGTATGATAATACATGAAGATTGAATACGGCAATCAGGATCATCGAATCGATGTAACTACTATTTGTTATAACACATTGCGCATGAAAGATTGGATTACCATTCCACAAAATGATGAAGCCCGAGCTCGATGCTTTACAGATCCTCTATTTGGTGTTCTTAAATCGATCTTTGTTACGCATGAGGGGCAAACAACAGTATACGATCATACACAAACGGTATACATCAATCTATCCTCCAATCTTATTTCTACAACGATAACTGATTCTATGTTATCCGATCAAGACCGAGCAAATAAGAAACTATCAGTCATTCATTCTCAGCTACGAATTCAGCATGGATCCTTTCAAGATGAATTTCCCGAACAACAACTGGCGGCTCGTTATCTAACCGGTAGCGAAAAGGTGTTGGAATTAGGCGGTAATATTGGACGAAATTCACTTGTCATTGCATCAATCTTAGGTGATAACCATGACTTTGTTGTGTTAGAATGTGATGCAAATACTGTTACTCAGCTAACTGAAAACCGAGATGTGAATTATTTTCACTTTTTCATTGAACCCTCTGCCTTATCCAAGCGTCCATTGATTCAGCGGGGGTGGGAAACCATTGTAAGTGATACTGTCCTGGATGGCTACAAACCAGTCGCCTCGGTTACCTATGATGAGTTGATTGCGAAATATAAGATTGATTTTGATACATTGGTAATCGATTGTGAGGGTGCACTATATTATATTCTACAGGATATGCCTGAACTATTAGATCGCATTTGTCTAATTATTATGGAAAATGATTATCATGATATTAACCATAAGGAATATGTAGACAAGATATTAAAAGAGAAAAACTTTGTAGTAGATTATGTTGAATCGGGTGGCTGGGGGCCATGTTATGCCAATTTCTATGAAGTGTGGAAGAAATCTCAGTAGGAATGTAAAGAATCAAATCCATGGAGGAATAGTATGGTTCGTACAAGTTTACCTGAAGAAGATACCACCTGCCTTCATCCTGAAATTGAAGAGGCGATGATTAAATGGCTCAAATCGCGATCCCATCCTGCCTTTCTATTAATCGGCCCACCAGGCGTGGGAAAAACGACCATGGTCTATCGTGTCTGCAAACAAGCCAAATTCTGGGTACAGGAATTTAATGCGAGTCATACTCGAACCGGCTCTAGTTTTCGCCAAACCATTATGCCGCTCCTTATCGAAACAGGTGTCAGTAAATGGATTCATCCCACGACGCCCAATGGGCGCGCCGTGCTCCTTGATGAAATGGATGGTCTCTCTCAGGGTGAAAAAGGTGGTCTACAGGAACTCCTTGATTATTTGAAGTCGAAACGCCCTTTTTTAGATGACTGTCCTTTGATTTTGATTTGTAATATTCTGGAGGGCCGAATCATGCAGCAACTCCTCAAATACTGCTGTGTTCATTATGTGAATATGCCGAAGAAGGAAAAACTGATTGAGTTTTTCAAGAAAGACATTCCTGATTCCCTGTATATGTTGGGTGATATTCGCAAGGTCTCACAGAGTTTAACCTATTATGATCCTTCTGGTAAGCATGTACAGGGAAAGGAGGAATCTCTCGATCAATCGATCCATGTTGCCATTCGCGCCGCATGGTTTACTCTATTTGAAAATTGGGGACAACAAGACGAATTGGATTTGGAGACCAAAGATGCTAATTTGGCAGGACTCTTATTTCATCAAAATTTGCCTCTATTTTTAGAAAGTAAGGTTAAGAAGACATCTCCCCTCCCTATTGCACCCTTTGAAGCCTACGAACAGATCCTGGATTATTTGCGATGGAGTGATCGCGCCGATTTTTGGGCGTTTTTTCATCAATGTTGGAATCTGCTTCCCCTTTCCTATCGACTGAAACTAAAGTATCCGAATTTGTATCTACAACATTATCGAAAACCATCTCATGTCCCTGAGCCCGCTGAATTACAGTATACCATGGTACTAACGAAACAGTCGGCCCTCTTTAATGCATGGAAGGAGATGAATCGTGTCGCAAATGAATATGATATTCCCTTTCGATGTGTGACCCAGTGGGCGACTCATCAAACGGGTAAATTGTATGATACACTCGGTGTTAAATTGGAATCTCCGAATTTAAATGATAGATCTGCAGAGGCTGTGTCCGTCCTAAGCGCTGAGAAGAGTGGATCAAAACCTGTTTCTGCTCGGAAACGGGTAGCTCGTGGTAAAAAATCAAATGAGTTGTAGAAAGAAGGGATAGACCTCTAATGGTTTCCACATCCGATACAAATAGGATAGTAGTATGCCCTTCTTGGAAGTTGCGAATTGTTTTACGCAGTGAAAATAGATTATTTTCTATTCTTTCTGCTTTTCGCCCAATCTTAATCATTTCCTCCAATAGCTGATAATAAATGTTATCAAATGAGGAATAGATAATAAATTTTCCATTTGGATGCTGCTTGCAGAGCTCTAGACACGCCTCCATTTTATTTTTGGCAAAAATAGTATCTTGTGATGGTGGCGAAGCCAGGCAAGTCATGGTGTTTGTATTTACATTTGCCCGACAGGTCGGGCATTTAAATGTCATCATCGTATTTCGCAATAAACATTTTGCGCAGTATAAATTATAACAACAGTGAACCATGCTGGGATATTCACAGGATTCAAAACAAATGACGCACTCATTTTCCTCTACCTTTCGATGAATGAGGGCGTGACGATGAGAAGGATGCCTTGAAATAAAATGAGCGACATCCGTCCATTCCACATGCAATGCTTGAAATAAAATGGGAATGCTTCGCGATCGAATAATAGGATCGGTGTGTTTTGCGGCATAATAGCTGGAAAGCGATTGCAATGTAATCGTGGGTCTGCAGGTCAGAACATCATACATCATATGGGGGAGTGAAATACTTGACTGAAGGAGTGCATTTGTATTTCGTAGAACAATATAGCCGCGATGGGTATGGAAAAATGGGAGATAATCCTTTAAAAAAGCGGAAGATGCAAGTGTACTATGATAATGGATCGTAATATCATTCAATAGCCATTCCTCCAAATCAGGATGAAGATGGACACGATCTCTCAAAAAAAAGAGGGTGCTTTTAACCAGGGTGGGATGTTTAAATAAGAGTGGAATCCAATTATTGGTAATGAGCCAGAGAAATTGGAAGCGTAGCGGTGGATCGGATGAGCGAATGTAAATGGAACTGGCTTCATCCATGATAATATTATCCCATTCAATTCCATGTGCTGTAGCATATTCTTGTACGAATCGGTAACATTTATTGGTCGTTAATACAAATTTGCTCTGTAGAATCTGTTGTGCCAGTTGATCTCCTTTCATGGTTCGTCTGGTTTCAATGGGAACATATTTCATGGTCGTATGTTTCTCAATTTCGGTGCGCCATTGAGAAAATAAGTGATGCGGGACGATAATAAGATTGGCGGAAGATGCATCGGATAGGCTTGTGAGTTGATGGGAGAAAAAGTAGGTAGACGAATGTGGAGTGAGTTCAGATGTCATTCGAGGAAAAGTGGTAGAATGGGAAGCAAGATAGGCGAGTACACTCAGTGTCTTTCCTGTTCCTGGTGGGTCTCCAATGATTCCCATTTTACCATTGATGGCTTGATTTCCAACCAAGAATCCTCGCGTCATTTTATCTCGATACAGATTCATTCCCTGTGCGAGGGCTGATTGATGTGGATAGAGTGTGCTTTTAATAGAATCATGTGTCATTTGTTTCAATGATGCAAGAGATTGGTGATATACTTGATTTAGTATCACGAGTTTATCATAATGAAAGTCTTCGGACATATGCTATAATCTATTCATCTCTTTTTTTATGCTTTAGGTTATAATAAAATTCTCGTAGAGAGGGATCTTTCACCCAATGCTCCAATGAAAAAGAGGACTCTCTCATGGCGGAGGAATGTGATACTTGCTGCGCTTGTTGCTGCGCTTTTTGCTGCGCTTTTTGATCTTCTCGCATTTTCATTTTATCGAACGTATTGCTATCATGGCAGATCACCAAGATTGTCTTTTTCGGAGTCAATTGAATCATCGGATGCTGATACCCATCCAAAAAAGAACTCTCCTCTCCATGGGTCACAAATTCATTATACAGATGGGTATCGGAGTAACTCTTTCTCCATGCCATGGTTCCATTGGTGGCATGTCTCGAATGATAAGGACCCAATGTGTGAACCTTCTGTGTATCCATGTACCATAAATGCATTTCGGAGGACCCTGCCAGTTTGATGTTGGGATTACTTTTGAATTCTTTTACCACATGGGCGACACGATCAGGTGGGTAAAAATCATCATCATCCATGGCAATGATAATGGCACCCTTTGCCTCCTTATTTAGCAGATTACGCTTGGCACCGATTCGCAGCTTCTCCTCATACGTCAAATAGCGAAGGTTAGGGATGGTGTTGGCCGCCTCTGCAAATAGATCACCGACCTTGTCGCGCCCATCATCCAGAATGATCCATTCCATCTTCTCTTTGGGAAAGGTCTGACTGCGATAGATTTGAATGAGAGTGGGGATAAACTCGCGGCGATTGTAGGTAGGGGTCACAATGGAGACTTCTATCATTGGGATGTAATCGGGATAATTGTTTAAGTGGATGCCTATGGTGCGGTAGGCGCTGGACCAGGCGGGTTCAGTGCTGGTGTTTGTTGCGCTGGACCAGGCGGGTTCAGTGATGGCGGCATTGGTGCTGTTGTTTGTGCCGTTGTTTGTGCCGTTGGTGCTAATATAAATGCTTGTGCGTTCTTATCATATTGTACGCTTTGTATCCCCTCTTCCGCTGGGAATACTATTTTATTGATATCGGGTTTCATGCTGTGTTCTGCAATTCTAATAAATTCAGACTCTCCTTTTCCACGATGCACCCGAATAATATACTCTTTCTTTTCATGATCTATTTTCAATCCTGGCATATGCATTTCAAATAATGATTTGGTTACATTTGCAAAATTCTTTTTGTATGCATCATATCCACTAAATGGATCGGCACTCTGTAATACATCAAAATACTCTACCATTTTCTCTCCAAGGTAATATGCTTTTTTTAAATCCTTTTGAAATGATTTGTCTGCAAATGCCTGGTCCAATGGTGTATCGCCAATATCGGGTGTAAGATATCGAAGAGGCCACATTTTATTATAATCGGTAGACCATGGTATAAACGCATATATTTTTGGAAAGAATCCACTACCCTCTCCTTCACTCTTTTTATATTTATTAAAGGCCCATCGTATGAAATAGTAGATAAAAATGATAATGCGAAATGGTAAAAATAGAACACAAAGAATCAATATGAGAATAAAATAAAATAGACGAACTGCTGGTCTGTAAATGATCATTTCATTGGCGACAATTACCGCAAATAATATCGGGATGATGACGATAGATGCAATGTTTAGATAATACAAAATCGTTTTACCCACTGTGGGTTCCGTAGCAGCTGGTGCTGGTGCTGGTGCCTTGAACGACCCTACCAATTCCTTTATCGTCTCGAAGACATCATTCGCTTTACTTTTCAAAGTCTCCATAAATCCACCTGAATCCGACATTCCTATGACAAGGATGGATTTAAATGGTATCGTAACAAACGAGCCCTTATAGCGCATATTTTAGGCCACCCATGCCCGAAGAAATGTTTACCCAATTTAAGCTTTCCACATAAATGACAACATCATATTGGTAAAAACTATTCGAGGGTAGCGGAAAGACATTCAGGTCGACTTGAAATAATTTAATTCGACTGCTATTGATACTTCCATCGGGTTGTGGTGAAGGGGACATTAATGAAAAGGGGTAGACAATCAATCCTGGATCGGGAATACCTATCAGATATTTCCATGGAACGACTTCCGTAAAGTATTCGATCGGCTTCTCTTCTTGTAGCAAGTTTCCATCGCCCAGGACGGATAGTGCTCGAAGAATCTGCCGTTGACCACTAAGAACCTGGACGCCCGTGGCAGAGGTAAGATTATAACTGGGCGGCCAAACCGCTGCATAAGTGCATGAACTGATATTTGTTCCTGATCGAATAAATGGCGTTTTTTCAGGATTGATCCAATTGGTAAAATTTGCCACTTGATTGCGATACAGCAGTGAATCCGATCGCCGCGGAAGAATGATGAGACGCTCAATTGGGTTATGTGTATCCAGTTCTACAAATTGTCGTGCAATGAGCCCAGGAAAGGAATAGCTCGTCACCTGTCGCACCAGATATTGAAGGGGTTCAGCCGAAAACTGAGCGCGCTCATCATCTGTTACATAGACATAGGTTAGCTGAATCGCAGGATTAAGCGGCCATGTATTTAATAGCGGATTGGGTGTTCCAATATCGGTTAAAAAGTTATTAATGGTCACATCTGAAATATTGGCTACTGCCTGATAGTATACATTTTGTGGCTGTAGACAGGAAGGAGAGGGATAGTACTGATATCCTGGCGCAACTTGATATCCATTGATATCCAAAACCGTATAGAGTTGGTTAATGGGACGAAGGGTCAGCTGAACTTCGCACTCATGATACTGAAGCGACACGAGGGGAAGCGATTCAAAGGTCGATTCCGCAAACCAGAAGGGCAGCGGAACCTGAAGGCGGCGACCCTGAATGGATGGGCGGTTCACATTCTGCGGTGGAGCGGTTGGCACAAGGCCTGGGCCATTATTGTTATAGACCAGTGGATATCCTATTCCTGTCGAGCCACCTCCATAAATACCCTTCGAAGGATCATTTAGCTCAGGCACATCTCCCACGAGGATTTGCCATTTTTGATACGAACGATTATCCAAGTCACATTGAGCCTTTGCAATCATGTATGATCCATCAAATTCTTGGATTCGTTGACCTCCAATATAAATCCCTACACTTTGTATGATTTGGCATCCAATATACTCCGCCCATGCAAAATTATATTGAGACTGTCTTCCATTTTGTGGTAGATTTTCAATATATTTGCAGTAAATGTCGGGTAAGTCAAATGTAAAATAAATGTCGCGAACCAAATCGGCAATGCGCTGAAATTTGTATCGAACCTGAATCGGCTGATCGTATGACAAACTCTGCGGACCATCCATCGAAAATGTCACAGACTCCTCGGCAAAATGTGCGTATTTCTTATAGGTTTTATAGAAATAGGTAAAACTGGGATTACCACTTAATAGCACATTTTGTGCTCCGTATGCTACTAAGGAGAACAGACCACCTCCAGGCATCACTAGTGTTATTATAGTTAATCTATTTGCCCTTTAGACCTACAGATTGACTATCATTACATTTATAAAATTAATACGATTTCGCCCACCATGTATCCGATAAATAGGGTGGTCGATCATTTAGCAAGGAGGAATCCATTTTCGATGAGGGGCCCTCATTTAATAATTGTTGAATTTCAGCATAGCAGAGTGCATAACTGAAATAGTACAGACGACTAATCATACCCTGTGCGCCGCCAAATACATCAAAACCATTCTGATCCACCGATTCAAGGGTTTTTGGTAAGGTGATTCGTCTCTGGCTGAAGCACACGATATCTTGAAAGTTTTGGTATGGCGTGTATCCGTCAAATGAGTATTTTTTCGCCAAATTACCATTGATGTAAATTTCGAGCGCATTTTCTCGGCAGACAATCACCACATGCACCCATTTTCCAACGGGGATGTTCTCCACTTCCACATAGTTGTTCCATGTCTTGTAGGTACTCATATATACACGAAGAGTATTGGTATCGGAACGAAGATAAACACCGGGCCCTAACAGAGGAAACTGCGAGGAATATCCTTTGTGGAAAATGTGCTGTAGACCATATTCTTGTCGGAATGTGGACGGATTTATATTTAAATAAAATGAATAACTAAATTCAATTCCACTTCGCTCATTTTTAGACAAATGAATCGGCTTTGAACCAGGGACATTTGGGTTTTGTATGATCGTTTTCGATTTGTCATTCATGATATAGGTATGGGGCAATAGCTCCGTTCGATTCATTGACATACGATTGTAGTAATTATAAATCACTTCGATGAAGATAAAAACAAGGTAAACAACAACCGTTAGCAGTGCTGCATATAGAATTTGCTGTCCGCCACCGGGTGCCTCACCCGACTGTGATGCATTAGTTCCACTCGGTCCAAATGGTGATGGCAACATGGATCTCCTTTTAATTCATTGTATTATTTATTTATGAATTGGACGAAACCTTACTGGATACGGAGGGGTCAAAAAAGGAAGAGAACCACGCGCCAAGAGAGAGAATGGGCTCAGGACCCGCCATATAATTGGTATAGACTGCCTCGGGGTTGAGCGCGCGATCATACATGGTTGTGGTCGACATCTTTCCTCCAAATCCACCATGACCCAATAGGGTTGCACGGTATCCGCTTGCATCCACCTTAAATGGTGCAGGCAATACACATGAACGAGACAACTTGCCATCCAGATACACATCCACTGTTCTTCCATTCACTGCCACCGTAAGACAGATCCAACGCTGCAGGTCCACTTCGGGTAGATCACATAGTGGCGTAGACTCTAGTAGACCCGAGTCCATTTGAATGTCCGTAAACATCTTATTATACTTTTTGGTAGCAAGTGTATCACATGGTGTACCATTCTTGTCATTATTTAAAAAGGAGGAGGACTGTCTGTCACAGGTTTGAAGACGAACACGGAGCGACGGCTTCATGGCACCCAGAGAAATACCAATGGTCTGAAAGGATGAACCGCCAATGCTAATAATATGCTTATGGCGATTGCGTCTGACACCCCAGTCGCTTATGTATAACCAGGTAGAAATGGTAAATTCACCACCTTCAAATAGGGGCGCTAATTTATCGGATCCCATGTTAATGGGTCCTGCCGCAGATGCATCCTGCGTTTTTGAAATGAGCTCATAACTATTTAATGTTCTCACTCCGAAAAGGTATTGGTATAAGTAATACAATCCGAACAATCCCAGAACCAAAATGAGAATGGGAATGATTTGGGAGACAGGAGATGAACTGTTATTGGTGCTCATGATTCTGACAAATACACGGATATTCTATCAAGAGAATTTAAGCATAGGGTGTACTCCATTGAACCAAATTATTGGCGGGGGGGGTTGTAACAGTATCACATGGAAAACCGGAAGGACACTGGGCCAAAAATGATAAATTGGGTAGTGAAAAACTGAGAGGGTTGTCTTCCAAGATCACATTATTGGTATCAATATAGGTGGATCGCAATCGTTCTATATTTTCTGGGGTTAGCCGTGTACCATTTAGAATAACATGAATCGCCGAACCATTTAATGTATCATATCCAATGGATAGAGGGCTACTGATCACAACCGGATAATCATTTAGTCGATGAGAGGCAACAATTTGTTTATCATAAATGACATCAAATCGTCGGCCATCGCGCAAAATAGCAATAAATACCCATTTTTGTCTCGGAATCGATGGGAGATCAATGATTTCCATCTGTTTCACCGCGCCGCGCTGTGTTCTCACTTGTAATCTTGTTGCCGGATTTTGATCACCCATCGAAGAGGGCATCACTTCCAGACGCCAGTTATTTTCGACTTGCAGTAGCGGAATATACTCATTTTGATAATTCATCGTACGATTACCATTCTCTAATTTAAAAAAGCCCATCACCGTGGAACTTGATGTACCTAAAATGGTTTTTTTAACAACATCGGCAAGGGCAATCTCCTTCTTTACATTGAGTGGGGTCATTTTTGAAAGTACATCATTGTTACCTGACGATGGATATATCATATAAACAACAATATATATAACAAGAAGCAGCATAATAATGCCAAATACGATTTGAGTGATAATCGACATTCCCTATTGATCCATTTGATTTTCTCTTCTCCCGTACCCTATATGGCGCATCTATTTAGATGCGGTAACAGTGGATATACCTGTTTTTATTAGAGTCAGGAACGATAGATGAAATAGCACTCATTATTCATTTAATCCGTGCAAGTAGATGAACCAGGAATCGGATCCGCTCCAAAGACATCCGCGGAAGTGAGCGGTGGTTTGGCCTCTCGAATTTCAGGCGCAATTAAGGCACGATCCCATATTTTAAGGGTACGAAGTTTGGCAACATTTGTGGATCCTGCCACGATATCACCTCGTACATCCAGAAGAGGTGCCCCATAGGAGCGTGTTTTCATGAGACGACCATCAATATAGACTTCAAATGCCTTATCCATGATAACAACTCCCAGGCGAAATGGTTTCTGGATGGTGATATTGGGAATGATAATATTTTCCATAATGTGATTTTGATTTAATACAGAAACAATCATATCAGTGGTATCAGGTAACAATGCAACGACAATATTATAGTATGTAAGCAGGCTTAATAGGGTTGTGCGATCCGTTGCGGTGGATCCACTCGCATCCGTTGGCATTCCGCCTCGACTGAATAAAATGCGGGGTTGATTGGTAAAATAGATGGGATTCTCGATAAAAATGTCAACAATAAAGGAGTAGTCAAAGAATTTATTTTGAATAGGTGTTACTTCATTTTTAAGCGTGTCTGAATTCCTTTTCCAAAACAATACACCCGTATCCGTCCATGGTATGGTAACGATACCGGGAGAACCAGGTTGTAAACGGAAAATAGGTGTAATGTATTTATCAACAAATAGCAATAGGATAATCATGACAATAATAATGGCTAATACGAGCGCTAAAATACGCTTAACAGAGCTGGTTGAATCGCCTGTTGTATTATAATACGAGCCTGTACTGGGCGTAGTAGATGCATACGAGGTAGAACCGGTATCTCTTGACGATAAGCCTGAATTGCGTGATCCTTGACTTCCTGATCCAGGCCAACCCAAATATTTGGAAATATTGATACCTGCATTGGCCATATCTCTGTTATTTATCCTTCTTTTATAAGATGGAAATGAGACATGATTATAATTTATTTACAGCATAAATTACACCACCTACGATCGATAATACGACGCTTCCTGTCAGAAATCCTTTCACAAAAGAAGAATAATCCACTTCCTTCATGTCCTCTTTGGTCCATACAGGGGATCGATTTCTGGCACCCACCTTCTCATAATAGGAAAGTACCTCTTCGAGCGTCCATTCAGGCTTTCCCAGCATTTTGTTGACTTTATTGTGATTTTGAATCGTCCATTTAATGAGATCGGTTCTGGAGTCTAGGAAGGTTGAAATGGGCTTTTCCTGTAAATACTCTTTATAGTGCTCACGGCAGATCGAGCAAGGGAGTAGAAAGGCAAGGGATTCATAGAACTCTTTAGCACATTTCTTATCCGTGTATGTTGGATTTTTCGGATATCCCAATGCAACAATATGAATGGTGTGCCAGAAAAAAGGGCCCCATACACTTGGTGGAAATTGCATTCTATTTATCCCCTATCATTTCTTTGATTCTTTTTCTCTCATCTGGTCTTTCAGATGGTCTAAAGACTTTGAGTATGTATCCGATAAGAGAATCATAATATGATAGCAAACCGGACACTACACTGCACCAATTGTGGAATTAATGGACATTTGTTTCGTAACTGTTTATCGCCTGTCACTAGTTATGGAGTAATTGCGGTTCGATATGCAAATGATGCAAATATTGCGTCACTTCATTCAAAATCGACAAATATTTCAAATGGTAATGACTCGATTCAGTTTCTATTGATTCAGCGCAAAGACTCGCTGGCGTTTGTAGAATTTATAAGGGGGAAGTATACACAATATGATGATTCTTATATTGGATCATTGCTGAGGCGTATGACACATAGTGAACAAGAGCGAATCTGTTCCAAGACCTTTCAGGAACTGTGGTATGATGTGTGGGGTGAATCTTCCACGGTTCGATCTCATAAAAATGAGTATGAGGCATCGGAACGACGGTTTTCACAAATTAAGGATAAATTGCAGCAGCTTCGGTTAGAGCATCCCACCAAATGGGCGGAGCCTGAATGGGGGTTTCCGAAAGGGCGGCGCAACCCCTATGAGACGGATCTACACTGTGCGGTTCGTGAATTTCAGGAGGAGACGGGACTGCATCCTCATGAATTTTCGATCCTTCAAAATACAAATTGCATTTCGGAAACCTTTTTTGGATCCAATCAAGTTCATTACTGTCATAAATATTATATTGCCATTTGTAATCAATCCACGGAGGTTGAAATGAATATGGATAATTTTCACATGGCGCGTGAGATTGGGGGGATTTGCTGGTGTTCATTAGATGAAGCCACTTCAAAGATTCGTCCGGATAATGTAGAAAAACGGGAAATCTTGCTAAAAGCAGGGAAGATTATGAAGAATTTTCATCCCGTTCACACAAATGAGATGCACCATCTGTAGTGCGGATGGATTCTTAAAGCGTTTAGAAAGAAAATCAAATGTAGTTCTATAAATAGCAAGATGTTTGGAATCTCCAAAAATTTATTACTCGAAAATGAAGACGAGGATTCCTCTCCGAATCGTTCTCTTGCTAGCGTGCCTGCCGCTGTGCCTGCCGCTGTGCCTGCCAATGAAAATGAGGAGGCAGTGGCACGTGCTGAACTAATGAAATTTACCAAAGAGAATCGGCTCAAATTATGGAAAGCAATTCAACGCCAAAATGAACAAAATGACCCCATTCTATACAATTTATTAAAGGATGAATTTGGCGAAGAAGTACCTGCGGTGTTGTCTGAAGATGAAGAAGAGCCCGCGGTGTTGTCTGAAGATGAAGAAGAATTTGAATTAAATGATCTTGATGATGAGGCAGCTGCAGACGAAGAGGCAGAAGAAGAGGCAGACGAAGAAGCAGAAGAGGCAGTTGAAGAAGCAGAAGAGGCAGAAGAAGAGGCAGCTGCAGAAGAAGAAGCAGAAGAAGAGGCAGCTGCAGAAGAAGAAGCAGAAGAAGAGGCAGAAGCAGAGGCAGAAGAGGCAGAGGCAGAAGCAGAGGCAGAAGACGAGGCAGAAGACGAGGCAGAAGTAGTAGAAGACGAAGAGGAAGCATATCCAGAAGCAATTATGGACGAAGAGGAAGACGAAGAGGAAGACGAAGAGGAATTGTCAGATGAGGATGAGTTTGTATTAAATGATCAAGAAGATGCCCCTATTGTGAAACAAGAAGCACAAGAGCTACCTGCACAAGCAGCACAACCCGTACAACCAGCAGAAAATAACCAAGGATTGAAATCATTTCTTGCTGGAAAGTCACCCGAACAATTGGAACTGATGTGGAGAATGAATCTCAATGATGCCGATCGTATATTAGTACAGGCAGAACTGGAAAAACGAGGACTACCTCTTCCTGTTATCAATAACAACAATAACAATAATGACAATAATGACAACAATGGTAATAACAATCCAACAGAGTTTGCCAGTCTACCACCTGATGCCCTTCTTGATCGATGGGACACCGAGACTAATTTTACAGTACGCAATCAGCTTGTCAAAGAACTCCAAAAACGCGGTATGTTTCCCTCTGCCGCCATGAATGAATGGGACCTCCAAACAGGCGCCTATCCCGATCTCATTGATCCTGAATTCTTAAAAAAGCTCCTTGCTAAAAGAGAATTTGCGGAATCCCTACAACATGAATGGCGCCCCTCCACTGATCCCTGTGCGGGAGATAGTCTTTTTGAAGTGACACCCGTTCAGCGATTTATTTCGAATTTTATGTCCCCCAAAACACCCTACATGTCCGCCCTCCTATATCATGGCGTCGGTGTCGGCAAAACCTGTGCTGCCGTTCAAATTACAGAGGCATGGCTCGAATATTATCCACAAAATGAAGTCTATTTAATCGCCCCTCCCACCATTCGAGAAGGATTTTACCGAACCATTTTTGATAGCAAGAAGATCATTTTTGGAGAAGGCTCCGAACCCAACTCCGCCTCTCAGTGCACGGGAACCACTTATATGAAACTGACAAATACGTTATACGAGCGTGATGTAAGTAAAATCGAAAGAGCTGTCAAAAAACTCATTAATAAACGCTACAAAGTATTCGGATATGTATCCTTCGCCAAGTTTATTGAAGAGACTATTAGTGGCATTCCTACCACTCTTTCCAAAAAGCGCCAGCGTGAAATTAAAATCAAGCGCATCCGCGATCAATTTAGCGGCAAATTACTCATTGTCGATGAAGCCCATAATCTTCGCGATCAATCCCTTCGCGATCACCTCGACATCGATGACAAAGAGGAGGCCTTCAGCAGCAAAGCCGAGCAATCCGATGCTCTCGGTGGCAAATATTTGACGCCTTTTCTCGAAGATGTGTTGCGCTACGCAGAGGGTATGAAGTTCTGCGCTCTAACGGCTACCCCTATGTATAACACCTATAAGGAAATCGTATTTATCCTCAACTTACTGTTACTAAATGATAAGAAAGCAACCATTAGCGAAGCGGATGTCTTTGATCCACGCGGTACACTTACTCCAGGTGGCGCGAAAATACTATCCGATATCTCGCAGCGCTATGTGAGTTTTATGCGAGGCGAGAATCCCATTTCCTTCCCTGTACGTCTCTTCCCCCTCTCCATTCCCGCCTTTCCTGCCGCGTATCCTTCTTTAAATCCTCGTGGCGCGCTCGTCCCTGAATCGGAGCGCGACTATTACAAGCACTTGCCTCTTGTACCCATTCTATTGGGCGGTGATTCCCTTCAGGCCACGCTTGCAATCATGAAAGAGCTCCCACCCGCATCAAAAGGTCGCGAGGAATTGGGACCGTTTCAATTGGACCTATTGGTTCCTGCTGGAAATATCATCGTTCCAGCGACCTCCATTACGCAGGGGACAACCTTTGCAGCCTATAAAGCACGATCGGATAGCAATGCGCTCTTAACAGTATTTACGAAAGAGACTGTGGAAAAGCAAGTACAATATAAACCACTTGATTCAGTGGGAGTCGAGTGGTTGACCGTGGGGCCCTTGGCGAACTATAGTCCTAAGTTTGATTTCTTGATTCGCCGCATTCAACGGACAGAGGGATGCATCTTTGTGTATACTCGTTTTGTCAATAGCGGTGCCATTTCCATCGGTCTTGCCCTGGAGGCAAATGGATATACGCTCTATGGTCGCACTCAGGGACTTCTCGGAAAAAAGAGAGAGGTTGTGGATGCAAATGGCGGGAGACAATGTGCTCTTTGCCCTAGACGAGAGAAACAGCACGGGAATGCAGGGCACGCCTTTTCTCCTGCTTATTATGGTCTCCTTACTGGTAATGTTAGCATTTCACCCCATAACCAAGAAACCATTGCCGCCCAACGCGCCGATAATAATGTAAATGGAGTTCACATGAAAGTTGTCATTGGCTCTCAAATTGCATCAGAGGGTGTCGATTTTCGTTTTATGCGCGAGACCCATGTGATTGATTCATGGTATCATTTAAATAAAACGGAACAGATTCTCGGTCGCGCCATTCGTTTTCGTTCTCATTGCATGTTGCCCGAATTGCAGCGCAATAATACCGTGTATCTCTATGCAACCGTATTACCCCCCAGCGAACCATACTATGAAACGGCGGATCTGTATAGTTATCGAAATGGATTCAAAAAGGCGGTGTTGATCGGCCGCGTGACGCGTGCCATGAAGCAGTCCGCCATTGACTGTAATCTCAATCATAATGCGATCATCATTCAAGGTCAAGCGCCTATCGAGCAATTGGATTCACAAGGTGTGTTACGAAGAGAGGTAAGCATCAATGATATGCCATTTACGGCGGTGTGTGATTGGATCGAGACCTGTGAATATCAATGCACTCCTCAAATTGATGTTGCGAAGCTTACTCTGGATGATTCCACCTATGACGAATACTCTGCACGATGGCGCGTGAATCAAATGAAACAGCGGCTTCGTGTCTTATTTGAAAAGCAGCCCTTTTATAAATCCGAAGATTTATGGAATCTACTTACAGACATCCCTCGATTGGCAAAAGTCGATTTATTGCGTGAAGTGGTGAATAATAAGGCATTTCAAATTACGCACAATGGTCTAACTGGATACATTCGATATTGTAACTTGTATTATCTATTTCAGCCCAATGTATACATGGATATCAGCATTCCATTGGCGATTCGTGTGGCGAAGTTTCCTATTAAGCGCGATATGTATATTCCCATGGAATATGAGGCGCCTGCTGAACAGGAAGAACAGGCCGATGTAGTCAATACATCCGATACCATTCTTGATACCTGGAATGCCATTGTCAATTGGATTGATGAATTATCCGTTAGCGAGGATTACATTAAAGAGCCATTTGAAATCAATGAATACATTATTAAGATCGCAAATCACAATAACTCGGTCATTCAGAATCGTCAAAAGATGTTGAGTGTCATTCCTACCTTCCATGCCGCATTTCAGGAATCCAGATATGTAAATACAAACTCATTTCGTAATGCATTGTTATTCTATTTCTGGGATGAGTGGATGTCGGTCACCGAGCAGAACCAATTGATTCAGCAACAGGGTGATGCCTTCGAGGATTGTATAAAAGATAGCCAATTTGAATTTGATAAAAATGATGTAGTACATCGCTTATTTAATCCAAAAACGGGTGAGGTGGAATATCGTCTCTCCAATGGTGAGCCTTGTTCGCCTGCCGTGATTGACGCCATTCATGGAGATCGCTCAAAGGACCCCGTCCAATTCTTTCATGTTACACAACGATCCACGGGAAATCTATATGGATTTCTTGTGCCAAAATACGGAAAGATTGTGTTTAAGACAAGTGAACCCCCTGAAGCAGGAGGGAAATTTCAGGGAAGAAAGGGAAGTGAATGCGCGATTGTAAGCGGTAAGGGTAATCACTATGAAAACCTAATAAAAATAGGCCAAATCTTACAGGCAAGTCCATTTCAATTCGATTTTCATCTAAATGAGGTATCATTAGTGACTTCCCTCACTATTAAAAATCCGACACGCCTCTGTACATTAATGAATCTCTTTCTTCGATTTCTAGATGCAGAGGAAATACAGGATAAGCGATGGTTTATTCGTGCCGTTCAAGCATTTTATTCAGGACACATTGGCATGTTTCGAGCCTCTAAAAAATAAATAAAATTGAGAGAGAAGAACCTCCAAAAGATTCATAGCAAACAGAAGAATGGAGTCTACCGCATTCTTTGAAAAGAAACTGAGCTTAACTCCAAGCGATTTCAATAAAGTGAAATCACTGTCCGTTGATGTGATTTTACTTCAAAAAGCCAAAGATAGCATGGAGAAAAAGTGCTCCGAGCAGGGGTTCGTCCTTCCCGGTACCATTGAGATGCTTTCTCGATCCATGGGCTATTTCGAAGCAGCCCGTTTTACGGGCGATGCGATCTATTATGTGAAACTACAGGGCACTGTGATTTACCCTGTAGATGGTGTTCGTGTAAAGGGAGAGGTTATCCGCAAAAACAAGATGGGTCTCTATGTGGATTACAAGCAGGCGATTCGCATTCAGGTTCCACGCGATCTTCATATTGGGATGATTGAATACGAAAATGTAAAAATCGGAGACATTGTTGAGGTGGAGCTAAAACGCTCTAAATTTGCCATTAATGACTCCTACATTCTTGCAAGTGGGATCTTTCATGCAGCGGTGGAATCAGAGAAACCGCAAGAGGCTCCTGCGGTGCAGTCTGAACCTGTTGCAGAGCCAGCAGCAGAAGAGCCAGCAGCAGAAGAACCAGCAGCAGAAGAGCCAGCAGCAGAAGAACCAGCAGGTGAAGAGGAAGACTCTGGAGTAGAAGAACCAGCAGGTGAAGAGGAAGACTCTGGAGTAGAAGAACAAAGTGAAGAGGAAGAGCCAGAAAAGGAATAAGATCTGCGCTTGTTGCATATCCAGGAACATCTTTACGGAATTAGAAATGTCAACCTACGATGATCGTAAAAAGGTGTTTGACAATATCAGACTCCTAGCAAAACCAGAGCAAGAGGAACTATTCAGAATCATACGGAAGACCAAAGAACAATATACAGAAAATTCAAACGGTATTTTTTTTGATCTTTCCACCTTTTCCGAAGAGACCTTTCAGCAAATACAGGGATATCTCCATTTTTGCCTGAAAACTCGTCAAGAGCATGAAGATTGTTTGAAAGACCTTGAAATGATTCG
>Ga0315283_10001349_pt1 | contig 19638 bp, 18 predicted proteins | sample YL17G09_0_MG_FD_204541 | JGI IMG/M metagenome (GOLD analysis project Ga0315283, IMG submission 204541) | Sediment microbial communities from Yellowstone Lake, YNP, Wyoming, USA - YL17G09_0 | ecosystem: Environmental > Aquatic > Freshwater > Lake > Sediment | place: USA: Wyoming | collected... | reverse complement strand
CCGCGCCACCGCGTCGACATCCAGACCGCGGCCGCTGACGATGAAGTGCATGTGGATGCGCGTGAACACCTTCGGAGCGGTCGCCGCGCGCTCGGCGGCCAGCTTGACGCGGCAGCCGCTCACGTCGTGGCGGCCGCGCTTGAGGATCAGCACGACGTCGTAGGCCGCGCAGCCGCCGGTGCCGGCGAGCACGGCCTCCATCGGCCGCGGCGCGAGGTTGCGTCCGCCGCCATCGGGCGCGCCGTCCATCGTCAGCAGGTGACCGCTGCCGGTTTCGGCCACGAAGGCCATGCCACTGGCAGCCACCCAATCGACCGTGCACTCCATCGCCGCTACTCCTGCACCGTTTGCGCACCTGAACCGATCCGCCGCGGTGCATTGTGCACCGCATCAATGCGGTTCGAGTGTCCTCTCTAGGCCCGATGCAATTTCGATATTGCAGCGCAGCATCGCAGTCGCTAGACTGGCTTCGCAGTGCAGCAGATTCTTGTTTGCTGATCCGCTTGTCTCCTCCACCGCTCCAAGGGTGGATTTGGCCCGAGGCGCAAGCCTTGGGCCTTTTTCTTGGCGCGGCGAGATCGACCTGCTGACATATGATGCGCCGCAACAAGCAGGCGGCGGATGGAGACGCGGAAGATGGCGGCAGGCCCACCCCGGGTGAAGCGCAAGGCGGGCGGCGAGTACCTGCAAAGGATCCTGACCGCGCGCGTCTACGACGTCGCGATCGAGTCGCCGCTCGAGCCCGCGCGTACGCTGTCGCGCCGTCTGGGCAACCATGTGCTGCTCAAGCGTGAAGACCAGCAGCCGGTGTTCAGCTTCAAGCTGCGGGGCGCCTACAACAAGATGGCGCACCTGTCGCCCGAGCAACTCGCGCGCGGCGTGATCTGCGCCTCGGCCGGCAACCATGCCCAAGGGGTTGCTTTGTCGGCGAAGAAGCTCGGCTGCCAGGCAACCATCGTGATGCCGGTGACCACGCCGAAACTGAAGATCGATGCCGTGCGCGCCTTCGGCGGCGAGGTCGTGCTGCACGGCGACAGCTACTCCGACGCCCATGACCACGCCAAGACCCTGGAGTCCGAACGCGGGCTGACCTTCGTGCACCCGTTCGACGATCCGCATGTCATCGCCGGTCAGGGCACGGTGGCGATGGAAATCCTGCGCCAGCATCAGGGCCCGCTCGATGCCGTCTTCGTCGCGATCGGCGGTGGTGGGTTGATCTCGGGCGTGGCGGCCTACATCAAGGCGGTGCGGCCCGAGATCAAGGTCATCGGCGTGCAGACCAAGGACTCCGATGCCATGCTGCGCTCGGTGCGCGCCGGCCGCCGCGTGACGCTGCACGACGTGGGCCTGTTTTCCGACGGCACGGCCGTCAAGCTGGTCGGCGAAGAGACCTTTCGCCTGACACGGGCGCTGGTGGATGACTATGTGGTGGTCGATACCGACGCGGTCTGTGCCGCGATCAAGGACGTGTTCCAGGACACCCGCAGCATCCTCGAGCCGGCAGGGGCCCTGGGCGTGGCCGCGGTCAAGCAATACGCCGCCGAGCACAAGGCGAAGGGCCAGACTTTCGTGGCCATCACCTGTGGCGCGAACATGAATTTCGACCGCCTGCGCTTCGTCGCCGAGCGGGCTGAATTCGGCGAGCAGCGCGAAGCGCTGTTCGCGGTGACGATCCCTGAGGAGCGCGGCTCGTTCAAGCGCTTTTGCGAGTTGATCGGCCCCCGCAGCGTCACCGAATTCAACTACCGCATCTCCGACGCCAAGGTGGCGCATGTGTTCGTCGGCATCGCCATCGCCCAGCGCGACGAGGCCGACAGGATCGAGCGCAACTTCGTGCGCCATGGCTTTGCCACCGTCAACCTGACCGACGACGAGCTGGCCAAGGAACATGTGCGGCACATGGTCGGCGGCCGCTCCGAGCTGGCGCACCACGAGCGCCTGTACCGCTTCGTGTTTCCCGAGCGGCCAGGCGCACTGATGCGATTCCTCGCCGCCCTGCACCCGGGCTGGAACATCAGCCTGTTCCACTACCGCAACCAGGGCGCCGACTATGGCCGCATCCTGGTTGGCCTGCAGGTACCGGCCAGCGACAAGCGCGCTCTGCGCGAATTCCTCGACGGCCTGGGTTACCCGTATGTCGACGAAACCGACAACCCCGTCTACGGGCTCTTCCTGAGGTAGTTTCCAGCCGCCGCGGCGCGAGGCCGCCTACACTGCCGGCCATGTCGACCGCGACCGCGTCCCTGATCACCCCGACGGCCAACCCCCTGCTCGAGCGCGCGCTGCTCGACAAGCTGCAGCGCCGCGCCGAGACCATTGGCAGCCTCGGTGAGTTGGAGCCCCTGGCCGTGCGCATCGGGTTGATCCAGAACACCCTGAGGCCGCGATTTCGCGAGCCGCAGTTGGTGCTCTTCGCCAGCGACCACGGCCTGGCCGTCGAGGGCCTGCCCACGGCACCTGGCCACGGCACGGCCGATCGGGCCCGGCAGGCCTTGACGGGGCAGTTGCCGGTGGCCGTGTTCGCGCGCATCCAGGGCCTCACGCTGTCGGTGGTCGACGCCGGCGTGGCCGAGCGGATGGCACCGCACGAGCGACTGCTGATGCGCAAGATCGCCCACGGCACGCGCAATGCCCGGGTCGGCGCAGCGATGTCGATCGAGCAGGCGCAGGCCGCGATCCGCGCGGGCATGGAAATCGGTGAGTCGCTGCCGGGCAATCTGCTGGCCTGCGCCGGGATTGGCGTCGGCGGCCACGAGAGCGCGGCGCTGGTGCTGTCGCGCCTGGCGGGGGCACCGGTGCGCGAACTGCTGTTGTCGCACCCGGGTATGGACCCGAACCGGCTGACCCACCTGCTGGTCATCACCCAGGCCGCCCAGGGCCGACATCGGGACGTCACCGACCCCGTCGAGGTGCTGGCTGCCCTGGGCGGCTTCGAAATGGCGATGATGGTCGGCCTGATGTTGGTGGCCGCCAGCCGCAGGCATCTGATCATGGTCGACGGGTTGCCGGCCTGCGCGGCACTGATGGTCGCCGCGCGGATCGCTGCACCGGTCACCGACTATTGCGTGTTCTGCCGCAGTCACAGCCACAACGGACTGGATTACGCGCTGAACCTGTTCCACACCTCGGCGTTGCTCGAGCTGGGCATGGAGAGCACCGACGGCACCGGCGCCACGCTCGCCTGGCCGCTGGTGCGCGCGGCAGCGGCCCTGCTCAGCGAAGTGGTCGAAGGCGAAGACCCGGGGCCCTCGCGACCGGGCGCGATCGACAGCCCACTGGAAGCGCTCGGCCCGGCCGACAGTTGACTGCCGGGCCAGGCGCGTGGCGAGGCCGCATCGACCCGGCGCCGCCCTAGCGGGTAGTGGCAGGTGGCGCCGCAGCCCGCGGCGGCACCGCTGTCGGCTCGCCCTGCTGCGAATCAGCCCCCCCGGCGATCGCCGGGGGGGTGGCCACTGGCATCGGCAGCGCCGCACCCACACCAGGCAAGGCGACTGGCGCCATCGGTGCCTGAGCCAGCGGCAGACTGCCGGTGGCCGGCGGCGGCAGCGCGGGCAATTCGAGCGTCACCTGTGCCGCGGCGCCTCGCGCGCCGAGCCGGGCCCCACGTGTATGCACCGATTGCAGCACGAGCTCGCCTTCGACCGCCGAGCCCACCGCATAGCTGCGCGCCGGCTTGCCATCCACCGCAATCAGGGCCAGCCCGCTGCGGTCTCCGCCCTGCCGCGGTGCGGCCACGCCGAGCAGGCGAAAGCGCGACGACAGCGGGCTCTCGAGCACCACGGCCGCCCCCTTGGCCTCGCGCGCCGGCGCGGCACCGAACAGCCGTGTCAGGTCGCCTCTGGGCGCGTTGGCCGCGCCGACGGCGACAGTGTGCGCCGGCGCCGCCGGCGACGACGCGCCGAGCCGCAGGACCCAGAACATCGCACTGGCAGCCACCGCGGCCCAGATCACGAATGCAAGCAGACGTACCTTCATGGCTGCCGATTATCATGGAACCCATCGCACCCGATGCCCTCCCACCCTGTGCCGTGGCGCGCAACCCGCACGCGGCGCCGCCCAACACACCATGAGCCGCCACCCCATCCTGCCCTGCCGCCACCGTGATTCGCGCGGCTTCACGTTGATCGAACTGCTGGTGGTGCTGGTGATCATCGGCGTGCTGGCCGCGCTGATCGTGCCCAACGTGCTCAACCGTGCTGACGAGGCCCGGGTCACTGCGGCTCGCACCGACGTCAACAACCTGATGCAGGCACTCAAGCTGTACAAGCTGGACAACCAACGCTTCCCGAGCGCCGAGCAGGGTCTCGAGGCCCTGGTCAGGAAGCCCACCGCCGGCACGCTGCCGCCGAACTGGAAGCCTTACCTGGACAAACTGCCCAACGACCCGTGGGGCCACGCCTACCAATACGTCAATCCTGGCGTGAAGGGCGAGATCGATGTCTTCAGCTTCGGCGCCGACGGCCAGGCCGGCGGCGACGGCAACGATGCGGATGTCGGCTCCTGGCAGTGACTCGCGCCGAGGGTGCCGGGCCTCGCCCGCTGCGGGCTTCACGCTGATCGAGGTCATGCTGGTGATGGCGATCATTGCCATCGCCACCGCATTGGTCAGCCTGGTCCTGCGCGATGGCACGCAAAGCCGTCTCGACGAGGAAGGCGCAAGGTTGTCGGCACTGCTCGAATCGGCGCGCGCGGAGGCCCGTGCGTCGGGCATCACCGTGCGCTGGGTCCCGGCGGATGCCAACACCAGCGACGGCACGGACTTCCGTTTCATTGGCCTGCCGCCAGGCGCTGAGCAGCCGACGCACTGGCTCGCCGAGGGCATCACGGCCGAAATCGTCGGCGCGCGCGCACTGCTGCTCGGCCCCGAGCCGGTGCTGCCGGCGCAGCGGCTTGTGCTGCGCCTGGATGACCGCCGCCTGGTGCTGGCCAGCGATGGCCTGGCCCCGTTCGGCCCGGCCGCCGAAGCCGACAACGCCACGCCATGATCATGCGACACGCCGCGCGCGGCTTTACCCTGATCGAGGTGTTGGTGGCGCTGGCGATCGTTGCGGTGGCGCTCGGGGCTGGCATCAAGGCCGCCGGTGCGCTGACCAGCAACGCGCAGCGGCTGGCCGACGTGAGCGCCGCCCAGTGGTGTGCCGACAACCAGCTCGCCAACCTGAAGCTGGCGCGCCAGTTCCCGGGCATCGGTGACAGCGACTTTGCCTGCGAGCAGCTCGGCCGCGGCTTCAAGGGCCAGTTGCACGTGCGGCCGACGCCGAACCCCAACTTTCGTCGCGTCGACGCCAACGTCGCTGACGAAAACGACCAGCCGTTGTTGACCTTGTCGACAGTCCTGCCCCGCTACTGAGCATGCCGCACGCCTGGCGCTCGCAATCCGGCTTCACGCTGGTCGAAGTCCTGGTGGCCCTGTCGCTGATGGCCGTCCTGGCGGGTATGGCCTGGCAGGGGCTGGACGGCATCTCGCGTGCGCGCACCGCCAGTCAGGATCGCGTTGAACAGACGTTGCGCCTGAACACGGTGCTGGCGCAGTGGGAGCAGGATCTGCAGTCCGTGTACGACACTGCGGTGGTACCGGCGCTGGCTTTCGATGGCGCCACCGTGCGCCTGGTGCGGCGCCGAGCCGACGGGCTGCAGGTCGTGGCCTGGTCACTGCGCGAGCAACAGTGGCAGCGCTGGAGCGGCCCGGTGGTCACGCAGGCCAGCGCGTTGCAGGACAGCTGGCTGACCAGCCAGCAACTGCTGGGCAATGAGGCCGCGCAATTGCGCATGCAAGATGGCCTGGCTCAGTGGCAGGTGTACTTCTATCGCGGCAACGCCTGGAGCAACGCGCAGTCGAGCGCCGACGTTTCAGCGCCTGCGCCCGCCGCGTCGGCGCCGGTCGCCGCGCGCACGCAATTGCCCACCGGCGTGCGCGTCGTGCTCGGTTTCGAGGGCGGCGGCCTGGCGGGCAACCTGACGCGCGACGTGCTGCTCGCGCCGCAGATGCCATGACGGCCGATCGAGGCGCCAGCCACCGCCAGCGCGGCGCCGCGCTGCTGCTGGCCATGCTGGTCCTGACGCTCGTGGCCACCCTCGCATCGGGCATGGTCTGGCAGCAATGGCGTGCGATCCAGGTCGAAGGGGCCGAGCGAGCACGCGCTCAAGCGGCGTGGATCCTGTCGGGCGCGCTCGACTGGGCCCGCCTGATCCTGCGCGAGGACGCGCGCACCGGCGGCGCAGACCACCTGGGCGAGCCCTGGGCCGTTCCGTTGGCCGAGGCGCGACTGTCGTCGTTCCTGGCCGCCGACCGCGACAACAACAGTGCCGCCGAGGCCGACGGCGTCGAAGCCTTCTTGTCGGGCAGCATCACCGACGCCCAGTCACGCTGGAACCTGCGCCGGCTGATCGATGCCGAAGGCAAGGTCGCCCCGGCGCAGCTTCGTGTGCTGCAGCGCCTCGTCGAGCAGGCCGGGCTGCCCAGTGACAGCGCCGAGCGCATTGCGCAGGCACTGCGCAATGCCTGGGCGCCTGCCGCTGCCGCGTCCGGCGCCGCGCCGGCGCAGGCCACGATCGCTCCGCAACGGCTGGCCGAACTGGCCTGGCTGGGCATCGACGGCAACACCGTCAGCCGCCTCGAACCGTGGGTCACGCTGCTGCCTCGCAGCGATACGCCCGTCAACGTCAACACCGCCGCGGCCGAGGTGATTGCCGCCGCCATCGACGGCATGAGCCTGGGCAGTGCGCAGCGGCTGTTGCAGGAGCGACAGCGCACGCCGTTGCGCGACCTCGGCGCGCCCGGCACACGGGCCTACTTCCCGGCTGACCCGCAGACCAGCCTCGACGGCGTTGGCGTGTCCAGCCGCTACTTCATCGTGCAGGGCCGTCTGCGACTGGGCGAGCGCGTGCTGGAGGAGCGATCGCTGGTCGAGCGCCGTCAACTCGACATCGTGGTGCTGGCGCGCGAGCGCATCAACCTGCGGGAGGGCAACTAGGATGAAACTATCCCAACACACGCTTGATATCTGCCGGTCGTCTGCTCCCGGCCCTTTCCGGACGTTCGCAGCTGCACTTGCCCATGCAGGCCTGCATCGGCGCGGGATCAGGCCACCGGGGCGCCCTGCTCCGCTCATGTCCCCCGGCTCCGGCCTGCGGCCGAAGCCTCCTCCTTTACTTCGCCGCGCAGGGCACCCCAGCGGCCCGATCCGGCAGCAGCGGCTGTTCGCTATCGTCGAACGCCACCCCTGCGGCCTGCCACGGGCGTGGGGTGGCCGCTGTAGCGAAGTCAAGGAGGAGACGGCGGCCGCCAGGCCGTCGTCGGGGGACATGAGCGCAAGCGGCCACCCCGCGCTCGTGGCACGCACCGATGCAGGAACGCGAGCAGCAGCAAAAGACTTGTTCGTGACCGTCCGTATCGGGCCGCAAGTCGCCCGATGTACCACGGCGTTTCATGCGTCGCGGGTCGCGCGTAGCGCGGTGGAGCAACTGACATGCGAGCGGTCCAGCGATCGCCGCGGCCGTGGCGTCACACCGCACCCCATACACTTGCCAAGTCATTGATTTCACGCACGATGCCGTTGTCGCAGCGTTGCTTTGGCGCTAGCCTCCCCCCGCCGTCATGTCGACTCTGGTGATCCAACTCCCCGCAAGGGCACGCCTGCAAGGCGGCGCCGAGGGCGCGCGCGCGTCAGGCCAAGCCAGTCACACGGCCGAACTGCCGTATGTGCTCACCCCCGACGGCCTGGCGGTCGCCAGGCACGGGCACGCCGCCGCCGCGCTGCTGCCCAAGGCTGACAGCGTGGTGCTGGTGCTGGCCGACACCGACGTCAGCTGGCACCGCGTCGCCATCCCCAAGGCGCCCGCAGCCCGGCTGCGCGCGGCGTTGATCGGCGTGCTCGAAGAACAGCTGCTCGACGACCCCCAGGCGATGCACCTGGCGCTTGCGCCCGGCGGTTCGGGCGGCCAGACCACGTGGGTCGCTGCGCTCGACAAGGCGTGGTTCGCCGCTGAACTGAGTGCGCTGGAAAAAGCGGGCTTGCAAGTCGAACGCGCGGTGCCGATCTCCTGGCCGGAAGACACGCCGCTGGGCCACTTCTCGGCCGCCTTCGGCGCCGACGCGGGGGCACCGATGCAGCTGACCTGGTCTGATGCCCAGGGCGTGGCGGCCATCAGCGTGCAGGGTGCGCTGGCGCGACAAATGCTGCCAGTGTGGGGGGCGCAACCGGCGCGCTGGAGCGCGCATCCTGCCGTCGCTGCGCCGGCCGAGCGCTGGCTCGGACGCGGCGTCTTGGTCCTGAGCGACGAACAACGCTTGCTGCAGGCCGCCCGCTCGTTGTGGAACCTGCGCCAATTCGACCTCGCGCCGCGCAACCGCGGCGCGCTCGCGCTGCGCGACGCCTGGCGGCGTTTTCGCAGTGCCGCCTGGCGGCCTGTGCGTTATGGCCTGGTGGCACTGGTGGCGTTTCAGGTGCTGGGCATGAACCTGTGGGCCTGGCATCAGCAACGCCAGGTCGACGGCAAGCGCGAGGAGATGACGCAGTTGCTGCGCACGACCCACCCGCACATCCGTGCGGTACTCGACGCACCGGCGCAGATGCAGCGCGAGACCGACTCCCTGCGCGCGGCGGCCGGCAAGAGTGGCGACAGCGACCTCGAGACGGTGCTTGGGGTCGCGGCCGCCACCTGGCCCGACGGTCAGCCCCCGCCGGCGACATTGCGCTTCGACAACGGCCGCCTGAGTTTTGCCGCCGGTGGCTGGCCAGAAGCGCAGATCGCACAATTTCGGGCCCAGCTCGCGCGAAGCGGCTGGGACCTGGCCGCCAACAATGGCGTGCTGACCATCAGCCGCGGCAAGGCGTCATGAAGGGCTTCTCGAACTCGCGTCTGGCGCTGACAGTGGGCGCAGGCGATGCCATTGACAGCTGGTTGTCGCCGTGGCGTGCGCGCTGGCAGGCGCTCGGCGCGCGCGAGCGCCGGGGCCTTGCGGTCGCGGCCTGGGTGCTCGGTCTGTTCCTGCTCTGGGCGTTGGCCATCGCGCCTGCGTGGCGCACGGTACGTGCCGCACCGGCCCAACTCGATCGTCTCGACGCCCAGCTGCAGCAGATGCAGCGGCTGGCCAGCGAAGCGCGCGAGCTGCGCGCGATACCGGCGCTGAGCGGCAGCCAGTCGACCGCCGCACTGCGTGCGGCCAGTGAAGCGCTGGGCGCAGCCGGCCGGCTACAAATCGCCGGCGACCGCGCCACGCTAACGCTCAGCGGCGTCAACGGCACGCAGTTGCGCGACTGGCTGGCTGAGGCCCGCAGTGCGGCCCGGACACGCCCGGTCGAGGCCAACCTGACGCGCGGGCCGCAGGGCTACAGCGGCAGCATCGTGGTGGCCCTGCCCAGCGGGAGCGCGCCGTGAGACACGTGGCGTCGAATCGCAACCGGCCGGCCGCCGAGGGTCTCCGATGAGCATCATCACCGCGGCCCTGCGCACGCGCGAACGAAACCGCACGGCACGCTTTGCGCGCACCGGTTTCGCCGAATCGACGCTGGCCGAGTTGGCGTGGCAGCGTACGCGCGGAGCCGCCGGACGCTGGGCCGTGGCCGGCGCCATCGTCGGTGCGATCGGCGGGTTGCTGGCCTTTGCACCCGCCGCCTGGCTGGCCTCGGCAGTGGCCTCGGCCACCGAGGAGAGGCTGCTGCTGACCGATGCGCGCGGCACGCTGTGGAGCGGCAGCGCCTTGCCGGTGCTGACCGGCGGCCCGGGCAGCCGTGACGCCAGCGCCCTGCCCGGCCGGCTCGAATGGAATCTGCTCTGGCGTGGCCTCACGGCCGAGGTGCGTGCGCGCCAGGCCTGCTGCCTGCGCGGTGAAGTGCGCGCCGTGATTCGCCCCGGCCTCGGCCGCCTCTCGGTGCAGGTGCTGCCGGCTGAAAGCACCACCCTCGGTCAGTGGCCGGCCGGTTGGCTGGTCGGCCTGGGCACGCCCTGGAACACGCTGCAGCTCGGGGGCACCTTGCGCCTGACCTCGCCGGGCCTGACCGTCGAATGGGTGCAAGGCCGCGTGCGCTTTACCGGCGAGGCCGCGCTCGATGTCGCCAACGCTTCTTCGAGGGTGGCCACCCTCGACACCCTGGGCAGCTATCGCCTGACGCTGCGCGGCAACGCCGCCAGCGGTGACGCGGCGAGCCTGGGACTGACCACACTCGAAGGCGCGCTGCGCCTGTCGGGCCAGGGCGAATGGACCGGCACCGGCCTGCGTTTTCGCGGCGACGCCCAGGCCGCCGAAGGCAGCGAGACGGCATTGAACAATCTCTTGAACATCATCGGGCGGCGTCAAGGCGCGCGCTCGGTCATCTCGATCGGATGAGCATGAAACGACACCCCCGTTCGATCTCGCTGCGCCTGGTCGCCACAGCGGTCATGGCCAGCCTGCTGGCGCCACCGCTGGGAGCACAGACTGCGGCCACCCGCACCACAGGCCACAGCCCGGCGCTGAAGTCCGGCGAGCAGGTGACGCTGAATTTCGTCAACGCCGACATCGAAGCCGTGACCCGCGCAATGGGCGCGATGCTCGACCGCCAGTTCATCGTCGATCCCCGCGCCAAGGGCAACATCACCGTTTACAGCGAAACGCCGCTGACGGTGCGCGAGGCCTACCTGAACTATCTGGCGGCGCTGCGCGGGCTGGGTTTCACGGTGGTCGAAAACGCCGGGCTGTTGAAGGTCGTGCCCGAGGCCGATGCCAAGCTGCAGGCCGGCACGGTGTCGATCGGCGCCGTGCAGCAGCGTGGCGACCAGATCCTGACGCAGATCTTCAAGCTGAACCACGAGAACCCGAACAACCTGGTGGCGGTGTTGCGGCCGCTGATCAGCCCCAACAACACCATCAATGCCAACCCCGGCAGCAACACGCTGGTCATCACCGACTACGCCGACAACCTGGCGCGGCTGGGCAAGATCATCGCGGCACTGGACCAGCCGTCGGCCTCTGAGATCGAAGTCGTGCCGCTCAAGCATGCGCTGGCTGCCGACATGGCGCCGGTGGTGCAGCGTTTGGCCGACAGTGGCGCGCAGACGCCGGGCCTGCCGGCAGGCGGCGGCGGGGGGGTCTCGATCATCGCCGACACGCGCAGCAATGCGCTGATCGTGCGTGCTGCCAACCCGGCCAAGCAGGCCCAGGTGCGCTCGATCATCGACAAGCTCGACCTGCCGACTCAGGGCAGCGGTCCCGGCGGCTCGATCTGGGTCGTGCACCTGAAGAACGCCGACGCAGTGAAGCTGGCGACGATGCTGCGCGCGGCATTCTCCAGTGGCAGCGCGGGTGGTGGTACAGGCGGCGGGCAGGCGACCACACCTGCGTCGCAGCCCGGCGGCGCGACGCAGGCCACCGCGCCGGTCCAGGCCTCCGCGGGCCCCAGCACCGGCGGCTTCATCCAGGCCGACCCATCGACCAACTCGCTGGTCATCACGGCCGCGGAGCCGCTCTACAAGCAGCTGCGCAACGTGATTGACAGGCTCGACTCGCGCCGCGCGCAGGTGTACATCGAGTCGTTGATCGTCAAGGTCGACGCCGAGAAGATGGCCGACATCGGCATCCAGTGGCAAGCCGCCTCTGGCCAGAAGGGCGACAGCACGATCGTCGTCGGTGGCACCAACTACGGGCAGCCCAACATCGTGACCGCCACCGGCATCATCAACAGCGGGTCCGGCGTTTCCGGCCTGGCGGGAGCGGCTGTGCCGCCGGGTTTCAACATCGGCGTGCTGCAAAAGATCGGCGAGTTCTACAACATCGCCGCACTGGCGCGCTTCCTCGAGACCAAGACCGACGCCAACGTGTTGGCGACGCCGAACCTGGTGTCGCTCGACAACGAGGAAGCCAAGATCGTGATCGGCCAGAACGTGCCGTTCCTCACCGGCTCTTTCACGACCACCGGAAACGCCAGTACCAATCCGTTCCAGACCATCGAGCGCAAGGACGTGGGCCTGACGCTGCGCATCAAGCCGCAGATCGGCGAAGGCGGCACGGTCCGGCTCGTGATCTACCAGGAGAACTCGAGCGTGGTGCCGTCGAGCCGGTTGTCACCGCAAGGCCTGACGACCGACAAGAGTGCGATCGAGACCACCGTGGTGGTCGATGATGGCCAGATCATGGTGCTGGGCGGCCTGTTGAAGGACGAGTACGGCGGCAGCGTCAGCCAGGTCCCATTCCTCGGCGATCTGCCCATTCTCGGCCCGCTGTTCCGGACCGACACCCGCACCCGCACCAAGAGCAACCTGATGGTCTTCCTGCGCCCGATCGTGATCCGCACGCCTGAAGATTCGAATGCGCTGTCGATCGACCGCTACGACCTGATCCGCGCCCAGCAGCAGAGCGTGGGGCAACCGCGGCAGAGCATCATCATGCCGATCAACGGCGCGCCGGTTGCGCCGCCGCTGGCCCCGGCAGAGTCTGGTTCACCGCTGAAGCGAGGCACGGCACCGCCGATGCTGATGCTGCCCGATGGGGCCTCACCGACGCAAATGGGCCCGGTGCCACCGCCGCTCTTGGCGCCTGAAGCGCCGAAGACGAACTAGCATGGCCTCTCGCCACCCCCTGCCCTACGGCTTCGCCAAGTCGCACACGCTGCTGCTCGAAGACGATGGCCAACAGCTGACCTTGTGGAGCGGTGAGCAAACACCGCCTGCGGCGCTGTCGGAAGTGCTGCGCGTGTACGACGTGCAGTGCTTCGAACGCGAAGCCCAGGCCAGCCTGGCGCAACGCATCGCGGTGGCCTACGCCGGCGGCGAATCGAGCGCCGCGACAGTCGTCGGCGAGGTCGAGAGCGCCGTCGACCTGTCGCGCCTGATGCAGGACTTGCCGGCCGTCGAGGACTTGCTCGAAGCCGCGAACGACGCGCCGATCATCCGCATGTTGAACGCGTTGCTGACGCAGGCCGCCAAGGACGGCGCCAGCGACATCCACATCGAACCCTACGAGCGCAATTCCTCGGTGCGTTTTCGCGTCGACGGCACGCTGCGCGAGGTGGTGCAGCCCAATCGTGCGCTGCACGCGGCGCTGATCTCGCGGCTGAAGATCATGGCCGAGCTCGACATCGCCGAGAAGCGCCTGCCACAGGACGGCCGCATCTCGCTGCGCATCGGCGGCCGCGCCATCGACGTGCGCGTGTCCACGCTGCCCTCGGCACACGGCGAGCGCGCCGTGCTGCGCCTGCTCGACAAGGGCGAATCGAAGTTCACGCTCGAATCACTGGGCATGAGCGGCGACGTGCTTTCGGGTTTCAACAAGCTCGTGCAGCAGCCGCATGGCATCGTGCTGGTCACCGGCCCCACCGGTTCGGGCAAGACGACGACGCTGTACGCCGCACTGCAGACGCTGGAAACGGCGACCACCAACGTGCTGACGGTCGAAGACCCGATCGAGTACGAGTTGCCCGGCATCGGCCAGACCCAGGTCAATCCGAAGATCGACCTGAGCTTCGCCAAGGCGCTGCGCGCGATCCTGCGCCAGGACCCGGACGTGATCATGATCGGCGAAATCCGCGATTTCGAGACCGCGCAGATCGCGATCCAGGCCTCGCTCACCGGCCATCTGGTGCTGGCCACGGTGCACACCAACGACGCGCCGAGCCTGGTCACCCGGCTGATCGACATGGGCGTCGAGCCCTACCTGCTGAGCTCGTCGCTGCTGGGTGTGCTGGCGCAGCGCCTGGTGCGCAAGCTGTGCGGGCACTGCAAGCGTGTCGATGCACGCGGCCGCTACCACCCGGTGGGTTGTGCCGAATGCGGACAGACCGGCTACCGCGGCCGCACCGGCGTTTATGAACTGATGACCATCGACGAGAGGATCAGCGCCTTGATCCACAGCCGCGCTGCCGAGAGCCAGCTGTTCGTCGCCGCCGAGGCGGCTGGCATGCACTCGATGCGCGAAGACGGCGAGCGGCTGGTCGAAGACGGCACCACCTCCGCGCAAGAGGTGATGCGTGTCACCCGTGAGTAGCTGAGTGCCCGCGTACAAGTTTGAAGCCCTCGACGCTGCCGGCAAGTCCAAGACCGGCCTGCTCGACGCCGACAACGCCAAGGCCGCGCGGGCGCAGCTGCGGGCGCAGGCCCTGGTGCCGCTCGAGGTGGTGCCGGTGGCTCAGGCGGCCAACGACGGCCAGTCCGGGCGCTTCGGCCGGCGTGTGTTCTCGAGCACGGAGCTGTCGGTCTGGACGCGGCAGATGGCTGGCCTGGTCGGCTCGGGGCTGCCGCTCGAACGCGCGTTGACGGCGCTGGTCGACGAGGCCGAAGACCCGCGCCAGCGCGAACTGGTGGCGCACCTGCGCAGCGAGGTCAATGCCGGCAGCCCGTTCGCACGCGCCCTGGCCAGCGCACCGCGCGAATTCGACGACGTCTACCGCGCCGTGGTCGCGGCCGGCGAACAAAGCGGTGCGCTGGGCATCGTGCTGGAAAAACTCGCCGACGACCTGGAGGAACGCCAGACCCTCAAGGGCAAGCTGATCGGCGCCACGCTGTACCCGGCGATCGTCTCGCTGATCGCGGTGGTGATCGTGATCTTCCTGGTGACCTATGTCGTGCCGCAGGTGGCCAGCGTGTTCGCCGGCAGCAAGCGTGCGCTGCCGCTGCTCACCGTGGTCATGCTCTCGGTCAGTGCCTTCGTGCGCCAATGGGGCTGGCTGGTGCTGCTGGGGGCCGCCGCGGGTGGCATGGCGTTCGCCTACGCACTGCGCAGTGACGCGGTTCGAGAGCGCTTCGACGGCTTCTGGCTGACCTTGCCGCTGGTCGGGCGCCTGGCGCGCGGCTACAACGCGGCACGATTCGCCAGCACGCTGGCGATGCTGGCGGCCGCCGGCGTGCCGATCCTCAAGGCCCTGCAGGCCGCTGCCGAAACGCTGGGCAACCGCGCGATGCGCGCCGACGCGCTGGCCGCGCTGGTCCAGGTCCGCGAAGGCGCCCCGTTGGCCAACGCGCTGGCCGCCAAGAAGCGCTTTCCAGGGCTGTTGCCGATGTTCGCCCGACTCGGCGAGCAGACCGGCACGCTGCCGCAGATGCTTCAGCGCGCCGCGACCCAGCTGAGTGTGGAGGTGCAGCGCCGCGCGATGGCGCTGGCCACCGTGCTCGAGCCGCTGCTGATCGTGGCCATGGGCGGCATGGTGATGCTGATCGTCCTGGCGGTGCTGCTGCCGATCATCCAGCTCAACACCTGGGTCAAGTAGGCCGGCCGCTCAGCCGAGTGGCGGCACCACCGCGAAGGCCACCCCGACGAGGGCCACAGCCACCGGGATGGCATTGACGATCCAACGCGCCCAAGTGCCCGAGGGCTCGATCGTCGGCACGGGCGCCATCAGGTCGAGCACGTCCTCGGCAAAGGCTTCGCTGCGGTAGAGGGGGGGCTGGGCGGCGGTGGTCATCAGCGGGCTCCTGCGGTATCGGCAGTGTCAGAGCATCACGTGTCAGATCGATGAATGGTTGACCGCTGCGGGGGCGACCTTGTGTGCAGATGTGCCGCAAATCCGCGCCAGCGAAGGGCTCGCAGCGGCGGCGAGAAGACCACGACCGACGCGCTGCGACTTGTTGCACGGCCGCCGTATCTGGCAGCCATTGCGCCGTCTTTTCCGCCCTTGTCGTGCCCTGGCGAGTGCTTGAATGATCCGCACCGGCCGAAGGAGATTCGCATGCACGCAGCGCAGTCGCCCAGCATCCCGATCGCCAAGATGCGAAGCGTCTATCGCTGCGCCGAGATCGAGCGCCGCCTGCACAAGCTGCCGGCCAAGGAGCACGAAAACCTGCGCAGCACCTACGAGCGGATGCTCGAGAAAGGGCCCGAGCGCTTCCAGGTCAAGCCCTCCGGCATTCCGGCGATGGACCACCTGTACGACGAGCTGCCCAACTTCCACGCCGCACTCGACGACGTCAAACGCCAACTCGCGCTGTGCCAGGACAGCCGCGACGCGCTCGAGATCGCGCCGATGCTGCTGCTGGGCCCGCCAGGCATCGGCAAGACCCATTTCGCGCGCGAGATCGCGCAGTTGCTCGGCACCGGGATGGGCTTCGTGTCGATGAGCAGCCTGACCGCCGGCTGGGTGCTGTCGGGGGCGTCGAGCCAATGGAAGGGCGCGCGCCCGGGCAAAGTCTTCGAGACCCTGGTCGACGGCGCCTACGCCAACCCGGTGATGGTGGTCGACGAGATCGACAAGGCTCGCGGCGAGCACGCCTACGATCCGCTGGGGGCCCTGTACAGCCTGCTCGAACACGACACCGCGCACGACTTCACCGACGAATTTGCCGAAGTCGCGATCGACGCCAGCCAGCTGATCTGGGTCGCCACCGCCAACGACGAGCGCGCGATTCCGGAGCCGATCCTGAACCGCATGAGCGTGTATGAGGTGCAGGCGCCCGACCGCGACGCCGCGCGGGCGATTGCCCTGCGGCTGTACGCCAGCCTGCGCCAAAGCCACGACTGGGGCCAGCGCTTTGGCCAGGCGCCGGCCGAAGACGTGCTCGAACGCATGTGCGACCTGGCGCCGCGCGACATGCGGCGGGCCTGGACCACCGCCTTCGGCAACGCCAAGCTCGACGGCCGCGATGCGATCGAGCTGAGCGACCTGCCGGCGGGACAGACTGCCGGCAAGCGTGGGCCATTGGGCTTCATGTCCCACTGAGTTCCATCGCTATCATGGGCCGCAATGCCCACCTCCCTCGACGGCCGCCTGGTGGTGGCCATTTCTTCCCGTGCCCTGTTCGACTTCGAGGACGAGAACCGCCTCTTCGAGGCCCGTGACGACCGCGCCTACATGCAGCTGCAACTGCAGCGGCTGGAACAACCGGCACGGGCCGGTGTGGCCTTCTCGCTGGTCAACAAGCTGCTGGCATTCAACACCCCCGAGAACGCGCTGGTCGAGGTCGTGATCCTGTCGCGCAACGATCCGGTGTCGGGGATGCGCGTCTTTCGCTCCTGCCAGCACTATGGCCTGCCGATCGAACGCGGCGTGTTCACGCGGGGTCAGAGCCCGTGGCGCTACCTGAAGCCGCTCAACGCCCACCTCTTCTTGTCCGCCAACGAGCCTGACGTGCGCTCGGCGCTGGCGGCGGGCGTGCCGGCGGCGCGCGTCTACCCGCACTCGGCGCGTGCGTCGGACGCCCACCCGTTCGAGGTGCGGATTGCCTTCGACGGCGACGCCGTGCTGTTCTCCGACGAGTCCGAACGCGTCTACCAGGACGCCGGCCTGGCGGCCTTCCAGGCCCACGAGAGCGCGCGTGCATCGACGCCGCTGGCGCCAGGCCCGTTCAAGCCGTTGCTCGAAGCCTTGCAGCGCCTGCAGCGCGAGCCGACCCACGCCATGCGCGTGCGCACCGCGCTGGTCACAGCGCGCAGCGCGCCGGCACACGAGCGCGCGATCCGCACGCTGATGGACTGGCACATCGATGTCGACGAGGCGATGTTCCTCGGCGGCCTGCCCAAGGGCGAGTTCCTGCGCGAGTTCGAACCCGATTTCTTCTTCGACGACCAGACCGGCCACATCGAGAGCGCCGCAGCCCACGTGCCGGCTGGGCATGTGGCGTCCGGCGTCAGCAATCCCCGTTAGGGCCCGTTCACGCCGGCCGGCTGCGCTGCAGACCCGCCAGGTCGAGCACACGAACGCCGCCGTACTCGATGCGGATCAGCCCCCGCGCTTGCAACGTGCGCAGCGCCTCGTTGACCCGCTGGCGTGACAGGCCCACCAGATAGCCGAGTTCCTGCTGCGTGATGCGCAGCAACTCGCCGACCCCCGGGTAAAGCACCGGGTGGAACAGCGCACCGAGGCTGCGCGCCACGCGCGTATCGACGTCGGTCAGCCGGTCGATCTCGCGCGCAGCGATGAACTGGCCCAGGCGCTCGTTGAGCTGGTTCATCAGGTAGCGGTTGAACGGGATGCTGCGCTCGATCAGCCAGTCGAAGGTGGCGATCGGCAGGCCGGCGACCACGCTCTTCCTCAGCGTCTCGATGTTGTAGCGATAGCTTTCGCGCTTGAGCAGCGTGCCCTCGCCGAACCAGGCGCCCGACGGCACGCCGGTGAAGGTGATCGGTGTGCCGAGCGCGCTGTCGTTGCTCATTTTCAGCAGGCCCTCGACGACACCGAACCACAGCGTGGCCGGGCGGCCGATCCGGCACAGGAACTCGCCGACTTCCGCCGCGGCCACCTGCATGTCGTCGGCAACGCGCTCGCGTTCGAGCGCATCGAGCAGCGGCCACCAGGGCACGCGCTGCAACTCGTCGGCGCTGGCCTTTCGCACGCGGTGGCGAAGCGACGATGGCGTGGTGCCGTGGTGCGTGGAGCGAGTCATTCGCGCTTGAGTTGACGCCGGGCTGACAACGTTGCCCCGGGGAAACGCTTTGCGGGGTGACCCGCAGATTGTCGCCAGAACGACAACATGGCGTCAAACTTCCGCCTAGTATCGCGCTCAAAACGGCACCCCACGATGCCGGACGGAGACTCGCGGTGCAAACCACCTTCCCGCGCCTGCTGCTCGACCACGCCGCCAAGCGTCCTGATGCGCCGGCGTTGCGCGAGAAGGAGTACGGCATCTGGCAAACGCTGACCTGGCGCGACCTGGCCACGCTGGTGCAGCACCTGGCCGGCGGCCTCGCTGCAGCGGGTCTGTCGGCCGGCCAGCATGTGGTGGTGGTCGGCGAGAACCGGCCACGGCTGTACGCGACGATGCTCGCTGCTCAGGCGCTCGGAGCGATTCCCGTGCCGCTGTACCAGGACGCCGCGGTCACCGAGTTCGTCTTCCCGATCAACAACGCCGAGGTGCAATTCGCGGTCGTCGAAGACCAGGAACAGGTCGACAAGCTGATCGAAGTCCGGCCGCAGTGTCCGCAACTCGCGCACATCTGGTACGACGACCCGCGCGGGCTGCGCAACTACAACGAGCCGGGGCTGGCCAGCCTGGATGCGCTGATCGAGGCCGGCAAGCGCCATGAAGCCGCGCATCCCGGCTTCTTCGACGCCGCCCTGGCCGCCGGCAAGCCCGACGACGTGGCCGCGATGTTCTTCACGTCCGGCACGACCGGCAACCCGAAGGGCGTGGTCCACAGTCACTTCACCTTGCTCGACCGCGCCGCGGCCGGTGCGCGATTCGACAAGCTCACGGCCACCGAAGAAGTGCTGGCCTACCTGCCGCCAGCGTGGATCGGCCAGAACATCTTCAGCTACGCGCAGTGGCTGGCCTGCGGCTACGTCGTCAACTGCCCCGAAAGCGCGAGCACCGCGACGATCGACTTGAAGGAGGTGGGGCCGACCTACTACTTCGCGCCGCCGCGCATCTTCGAAGGCCTGCTGACCAGCGTGACGATCCGCATGGAAGACGCCAGCCGCCTGAAGAAGTGGCTGTACAAGCACTTCATGGCGGTCGCGCAGCGCGTCGGGCCGACGCTGATGAGCGGCAAGGCGGTCGGCGTGCTCGACAGGCTGCATTACACGCTGGGCAACCTGCTGATCTATGGCCCGCTGCGCAACACGCTGGGCTTTTCGCGCGTGCGCGTGGCCTACACCGCGGGCGAGGCAATCGGGCCGGACCTGTTCACCTTCTACCGCGCCATCGGCATCAACCTGAAGCAGCTCTACGGCTCGACCGAGACCGCGGTGTTCGTCTGCCTGCAACCCGACCACGAGGTCAAGGCCGACACGGTGG
>Ga0315283_10001347_pt1 | contig 19656 bp, 16 predicted proteins | sample YL17G09_0_MG_FD_204541 | JGI IMG/M metagenome (GOLD analysis project Ga0315283, IMG submission 204541) | Sediment microbial communities from Yellowstone Lake, YNP, Wyoming, USA - YL17G09_0 | ecosystem: Environmental > Aquatic > Freshwater > Lake > Sediment | place: USA: Wyoming | collected... | reverse complement strand
AAGCCAGCGCAATGCCGGTGGCACCGCTGACCTTCTCTCCGACCGCCCTCTGCGGCTCACTGCGGGGGCGCGGGGCGTGCGGTCCACCATTCCACGAATTTCTTGAGGGTTTCGGTTATCTTGCATACAACTTCGCCGGGGCCTAGGGAGTATCCCACATCCTGGAAGGCCAGGTCGCCCGAGTATCCGTTGGTTATCGCCCCTATGCGGGCGGCATTGAATGGAGATACCTTCCTTGCCAGCAATGCGCCGACGATCCCGGTGAGCACATCACCTGTGCCGCCAACGGTCATGCCGGGATTTCCCGTCCTGTTCAGCTTCACGATGTTGCCGTCGGAAACGATGTCCACCGGGCCCTTAAGGAGGATGGTCATATCGAGCTTCTTGGCCCAGCTCTTGACGGCCTTTGCACGGCCGTCGAGGTCCTCGGGCAGCTTCTCGCCCGTCAGGAGCTCGAACTCGCCCGCGTGCGGTGTCAGGACGCCCTTCACGCCCTTGAGCACCTTGCGGTTGAGGCCCACGGCCCTTATTGCATCGGCGTCAATGACGACCGGCTTGGGGGCCTTTGGGAGCAGCTCGGCGACGGCCGACATCGTGTCGGGCGCCGTGCCAAGTCCGGGACCGAGCACGAACGCATCGCATTCGCCAATCAGTCCCAGCACCTCCTTGATGTGCGAGACATTCAGCACCTGACCTGGCAGGGGATGGACTATGAACGATGGCGAGTAACCGGCTATTATCTGGGCCGCCGAGGACGGCGTCACGATCCTCACCAGGTCCAGCCCCATCTTGTAGCCCGCGGAGCCGGCAAAGGCCGGAGCGCCGGTGTAGGGGCCGCCGCCCACTATCAGGAGCCGGCCGTTCTCTCCCTTCCTCGAATTTTGTGCAGGCTTGGGGAAGTAGATGAACTCGCCGGGGCCTATGTATGTCTCGGCCTCCTTCGGAATGCCGATGTCCACGACGAGGACCTTTCCGCAGCGTGCGTCCTCCATCCCTTCCTTGAGGTCGTGGAAAGTGACAGTCATAGCGGGCTTCACCGCACTGTCCGTCCCCATTCCCGTCGGAACATCGACGGACACTATCTGCTTCCTGGAAGCGTTCAGCCTCTTCACGATACCGGCGTATGGCTCCCTCAGCTTTCCTGACTGTCCCGCCCCCAGCATCGCGTCGATGATGATGTCGTTGCCGTTGATAATCTCGCCCATGTTGGACGGCGTCACGACGGTCTTCACCTTTCCCCGTATCTTGGAGAAATTGAGCCTTGCGATGTCCGAGCTTATGTTCTTTTCCTCGCTCAGCAAGACTACGGTGCAGTCGCAGTGGACCCTGAGATAGCGAGCGGCCACGAATCCGTCGCCTCCGTTGTTGCCTGTCCCGCAGAGCACAGCGACCTTCTTACCTGCGAGATTGTACTTCTTCATGACGGCGTCCGCGATCGCCTTTCCGGCATTCTCCATGAGTTGTGACATGGGGACGCCGAGGTACTGTGCGTTCCGGTCCAGCACTGTCACTTCCTCAAAAGGTAGCATTTCAGGCCTCCGGACTGTGTAGGGTATTTTAATTATTTAAATCGTGCTTAACATTACTATAGGTTTCCCGTCATTTTTTTATATTTATTGTACCCTATATATAAATATATTTATATATTAAAGATTTAGAAACTGGTCAAATCTTCTCGTTCAGGACCCTGTCAAAGCTTGTCCTGAGCCCCTCAAGCGCGGTGCCCAGGTCCAAGCGGTACCAAGAAATGAACTGCTCGAATTCCCTGTTCTTGGTATCGAATCCAGGTGTCCCGGCGGATTTATCCCGAAATGCCTGGTACTTGGTCAGCGCGTCGTTTATTGTCACTATCTTCTCGTATGTCAGGATGACCCGGCGCGCCATTTCAGGCTCGAAGAACTTGAGCTGGTCCGCACTCTTGACCAGCTCGTATGCCTTGGAGACGAGCGGCACGCTGTCCGCGAGGTTCTTTTCGTTGATGCCCACCTCTTCCATCAGTGAGCCCGCCAGCCTTTTCCTCTCAGCGGCGAGCTGTGCCTTGCCGAGCTGCCATCCCATCGGCCACGGGCATGCGCGTCCGTGCCCTTTTTCCTTTTCGGGGGATGCTTATATATGCGAAAGGAAATGGCAACGCCGTGAAGAACGCGGTCGTGCTCGCTCGCGGACAGTTCAGGACGAGACATGCGAAGACCGCCCACGGGCTCATCCTCCACGGCCGGCGGTTCAATGTCACCGCGGTCATAGACGAGACATGCGCAGGGCAGGACGCCGGCGAAATAATGGGGGTCGGCAACCGGAACATTCCGGTGGTCCGAAGCCTGGGCATACTTCTTGCCGACAAGAAGCGCCGCCCGGACGTGCTGATAATCGGCGTTGCTCCCACGGGAGGCAGGCTGCCTTCGGCATGGAAACGGGACATCAGGAAGGCCATCGAGAGCGGCCTGGACATCGTCAGCGGCCTCCATGATTTCATTTCGGACGAGCCGGAGCTCGCAGCGCTCGCGGAGAAACACAAGGTGAAGATCGTGGATGTCCGGCGGCCTCCCGGAAAGCTGGGCCTCGCTGGCTACTGGAGGTCTCCGGTCCCGGTTGTGCTGACGTGCGGAACGGACTGCAACGTCGGCAAACGGACCGTGACCATCGAGCTGGTGCGCTCCGCACTGGCCCGTGGCATCGATGCTGCGTACGTGGCCACGGGCCAGACCGGTATGATGGTCGGCTCCGACACCGGAACGGTCATCGACCATGTGCCCGGCGATTTCATGTCCGGCGCTGTGGAAGGTATGGTACGCGAGATGGTCGAGAAGAAGGGGAAGGAGCTGGTGTTCGTTCAGGGCCAGGCCTCCCTGACCCACCTGGCGTACGCTCCCGTGACGCTCGGAATCCTCTACGGCTCAAGGCCGCATTACATCATCATGGTCCATGACCCGGAGCGCACTTTCCGCCCCAGCTTCCCGGAGCAAAGGGTGCCGGAGCCCACGGAAGAAGCGACCCTCGTGGCCGTACTTTCGGGCGCGCTGCCGGTGGGGATAGCGCTGAACACCCGGAATGTGAATGATTGGAAGGCCGTATGCCACAAGTGCGAGGAAACGAACCGCCTGCCCACGGTGGATGTCATGAGGCAGGGAGCGGACCGGCTTCTCGATTCCATCCTGATAAGAATTGACGGGAACCGCAAGCTGAGAAAGGGGCCCGGCCTGAGGAATGCCATCGCGAAGCTCAGGGGCAAGGGCACGTGCAAGGGTGGGGGCGGGAAATGAGAATCACGAATGTCGAATTATTCGAGATGGCCATCCCCCTCGTGAAACCGTTCGTCATCGCCTCCGGGACCCAGAGAACGTACAACGGCATACTGCTCAGGCTGGAGACCGATGACGGGACCGTGGGCTGGGGCGAGGCCGCACCATCGAAAAATGTGACGGGCGAGACGCCCGAAGATGTATCGCGCGAGCTGGGAGCGGCCATTTCCAGGCTACATGTGCTGGACCCGCTGGAGACCCAGGCCTCAATTCGGAAGGCGTCCGGATTCATCAAGGGTCCGAGCGCGCTTGCGGCGCTGGACATTGCGCTCCACGACCTGAAGGGCCATCATTACGGCATCCCGGTGAGGCACCTGCTCGGCGGGAGCCGGAGCAGTGTCGAGACCTCCGTCACCATCACGATAAGGGACGAGAAGGAAACACTCCGCCAGGCCGAGGAGCTCATCTCACAGGGCGTAAGGATACTCAAACTCAAGATAGGTTCCGAACCCGACGACGACATTGCCCGGATACGGAAGCTGAGGACCTGGCTCGGGAGCGGCGTCCGGCTCCGGGTCGATGCCAACCAGGGCTACACGGCCTCCGAGGCGCTCAGGGTGCTTCGGGCCATGTACCAATGCGACATCGAATTCTGCGAGCAGCCGGTCCCCGCGGGCGACCTGAAGGCCCTCGCCAGGGTCCGCCGTGCATCGCCCATACCCATAATGGCGGACGAGAGCGCCACGTCCCCGGAAGCCCTGCTCAGGATCATCCGGGAAAAGGCCGCGGACATGGTGAACCTCAAGCTCATGAAGGCCGGCGGGATAACGGGGGCGTTCAGGATGGCCGACATCGCTGCAGCGGCCGGAATGCCATGCCAGATGGGCTGTTTCCTGGAGACCAGGCTCGGCATCTCCGCCGCAACACATCTTGCATGTGCGCATTCCAACATTTTGTACGCAGACCTGGACGGGCACCTCGAGCTGGCGGATGACCCGACGAAAGGCGGCGTTGTCACCAGGGACGGAGTGAACCTTCTTACGGAAGGCGCCGGCCTGGGCGTTTCAGTGCCGGGACACGAAAGCGCCAAAAAAAGGAAGGCCTGACATGAAATGCGTACGCATCTCACCGGGGCATGGAGGCGAGTGGGAAGCTCCCAAGCTCGCAGGTGCGGACTACATTGAGGTCCCCCTCGACTCTTTTGACAGAATTCCACCGGGGAAGCTCTGGCTCCTCGCCAGCCGCTACGGCCACCCTGTCATCGCCACTCTCGACGGGGACAGCCGCTCCCAGGAATCTGCCAAGCTGCTAGAGAAGGCCATCCAGGCCCATTTCGACCTGATAGAGATATCGCTGGAAATGGACGTCGAGGCGCGTACCCGCCTCGCCGCGCTCGCCCGGAAATCAGGGGTCAAGGTGATAGTTTCGCACAGGATGCACCGTCCCCCGCTCTCCGCAGATGAATTGGTGCGCTCCTTCCGGAAATGCGCAGACGCAGGAGCAGAGGTCCTCAAGCTCTCGGTGCCGCTCTCAAAGGTGCGCGAGCTCCGTTTCGTATTGGACGCCCTGCGGATATCGAAGGGTGCGCTCACCCGCTTCCTTGCCGTTCGGGGGCCTCTCTCCACGCTGGCATCCCTGGCACCCTCTGAGCTCGTCTACGGCGGCACAAGGGGACAGGAACCTCTTGACATGGACATACTTTCAAAAAGAGGCGAGCACACCAGACTGTTCGCCCTGCTAGGCGCTCCGCCGCATCATACGCTGATGCTGGACATGCTCAATGCAGGCTTCAGCGCGCTAGGCGCGGACTGCATAGCGGTTCCCGTTATGCCGGACCCGGCCGACCTTGGGGATACCATCACCTTCCTGGGCGAGCTCGGTTTCGAAGGCATGGTCGCAGGAGCCCCATTCCGTGAACAGATGCACAAGCATATTTCGACACAGCCAGGCGAGGGCCACGGTTCGGTCTCGGCTGCCATCATGCGGAACGGGAAGCTCGTCGGCCACGACACGGTCGGACCCGCAGTGCTGGCGGCGCTCGATGCCGTCGGGATACGTCTGAGGCGCCGGAAAGCCCTCGTGCTCGGCTCGGGAGGTGCCGCGCATGCGGTCGCGACCGCCCTCGTGTCCGGCGGCGTGAGTGTGCTCATCGCTGCGAGGCGGCTGAAGAAGGCGCTCGCATTGGCGTCCCAGGCGGGATGCAGGGCGGCGCCCCTCGACAAAGTGCCCTCCATTCTCAAATGCACCAATCTCGTCGTGAGCACGGTCCCCGCCGATTCGAGCATCATTCCGGCGAACATGCTGAGGCGGGAGATGGTCGTGGTGGACCTCGTGTGCGAGCCCAACGAGACGCCCCTGCTCGAAGCCGCCAGAAAGGCCGGTGCGATGGCTGTACCGGGAAATGCAGTGCTGCTGCATCATGCGGCCGGGGCGCTCAAACTGTTCACCGGTACGAGACCGCCGCTCCATGCCCTTGAAAAAATGATGGAGACGGATTGAGGGGCCGTCACAACTTGCCCTTTGGCGGAGCCACCAACCTGGCTCCGGGGCAGCTCTTCCTCATGGCGCATTTGCGACACTTGTCCTTGGACATCTCGGGCAGGACATAGAACGCCACCACCGTGAATATGACGAGCTCGATGGCGGAATAGCCCACGGCGCGGAAGTTGCCGAAGGCCATGACTAGGTGGAGAACGCCTGCGATGAACGGCAACACCCAGCCCAGGGCCACCACCGGTATGTTCCTATTGAATGCCTTCGCGAAATCCTTGGGGCTCATCTTCCTCGACAATTTCGCAGACAGCTTCCCGTATCCTGACGGACAATCCTTCCTGTCGTAATTGACGCAGTGGGAGCAGATGCTCTTGATGAACCAAATGTTGCCGGCCATCGCAAAGACGATGTAAATGATGGCAATGTACCATCCGAACGGCAGCATCAGCCAGGTGCCCAATGCATACATGGCAATGAGCGGCAGATTGTCATAAGCCCAGCCCATAGAGACCCCGCATCCTCACTTCATTCCGGACTTCTCCAGCTTCTTGGCTGCCAGTATCGCCGCGCCCGTGGCCGTCACTATCTGCGGCCTCTCCGGGACCACCAGCTTCACGCCGATTTCAGCCTCCAGCGCCTTTATCATCCCGACGTTCCGGGCCGGACCGCCGTCGAAGAAGACCTCCTTCTTCACGCCGACCTTCTTTGCCATTGCGGCCAGTCTCTTGGCCAAGGCCTCGTGGATGCCCGCGATGATGTCCTCCTTGGGCTTTCCCTCCGCTATGAGGGTCACGACCTCGCTCCTGGCGAAGACCGTGCACGTGGACGTTATCTTCAGGGGCGCCTTGCTCTTGAGCGAGAGCGGGCCCATGTCGTCGATTCCGACACCGAGGACACCGGCAAGCGCCTCTATGAACCGTCCCGTGCCGGCGGCGCACTTGTCGTTCATCTGGAACGCATCTATGTTGAGCTTGTCATCCAGGGCTATGGCCTTGGTGTCCTGGCCGCCGATGTCCAGTATGGTGCGGACGCTGAGGTTCTTGGCCACAAATCGCGTGCCCTCGGCGTTGGCGCTTATCTCGCTGATGGTCTCGTTCGCGAGCGTCGTCACTCTGCGTCCGTAACCTGTGGAAACGATGTACCCGATGTCCTTTTGCTCGATGCCAGCCATCTTCATGGCATCCCTCAGCGCGATACGGGCCGTGGCGTCATGGTCGTGGCCCGTCGGATACACGGCATGGCCCTTGACCGCCCCGTCCACGAGCACGACGCATTTGACATACGTCGAACCCAGGTCGATTCCCGCGGTTATCATGGGCCGCCCCCCTTGCCCGCACCGCCCTTACCCACCGCTCCCGAACCCCCGAGGGAAACCGCCGCGCCCAACGCACCCACCATGTTCGGGTTCGGAGGCACGATGAGCGTCTTCTTCAGCTCCCTCTCTATCGCCTTGACAACGCCTATGTTCATCGCCACCCCACCCGCCAGGAACACATCGCCCCTCGTTGTCACGCGGCCCACCATCGCCGCCACCCTCTTGGCGACCATGTCGTTGAGGCCTGCGATTATCTCGTCCTTGGGCCGCTTCTTCGCCACCAGCGTCACGACCTCGGATTCCGCGAACACGGTGCACGCGGTGTTGATGATGGCCGGCTCCTTTGCGGTCATGGATGTGATGCCCATCATGGCAGGGTCCACTCCAAGCGCGGCGGCCATTATGTCAAGGAAGCATCCCGTGCCCGTGGAGCACTTGTCGTTGGTTATGAAATTGGTCATGGAGCCGTCCGGCTCGAGCTCTATGAGCCTGACCCCCTGTCCTCCCATGTCGATGACTATCCGCGAGGCCGGGTGAATTGCCTTCGCGCCCTTCGAGAAGGCCATTATGTCCGTGAGCTGGTGGGTGCCCTGGATGTTCTTCCGCCCCACTCCAGTTGCGGCGCAATTCTTCTCGCTGGGTTGGAAGTTGAGCCCCTTCGTGAGCTCGGCTATCATCTCCTTCACCTGCGGCCCCGGGTTCATCGTGCTCCGTCTGGCTGCGGAGCCCGCGAGCTTCGCATCGTCCATCAGAACGACCTTCGTCCAGAGAGCGCCCACGTCCACCCCTATTCTGTGCATCTTCAGTTCCCTCCTTCCGCAGCGAGCATCACGTCAGCATCTCCCGGCGGGCCTTTATCATCTCGATGAACGCCTCGATTCTGGTCCTGACCTGCTCCAGGTCGCCCTCGTCGTACTCGCTCTCTATCTTGAGCATCGGGAGCTTCTCCCGCCTCATGAGCCTCTCAGCCTTCGTTGCGTCGAGGCTGTTGAGGTGGCAGCCCCGCAGCACATGGAACACGGCGCCTTCGGCCTTGACGCTCCGCATTCTCTGGAGCATATTTTGTTCCCTCTCGAGGTTGGGACTGAAGCTGGGGCACGTGCACGGCACCACGTACCTGTCGCCGAGAGCGGTGAGCATTCCGTCGAGGGTCCATTCCTCCACGACCACGGGGTCGTACATCGTGCGCGTGCCGGAGCAGAGCTCGTCCGAGATGATGATGCCCCCGGATTCCTCTATGAGCTGGGGGACCTTCCAGTTGGGCCATATTATGGGCGAACCGGCGAGCATCACCCGTGCCGCTTCCGGGGCCACGGGCTTCCTGACTTCCATTTCCGTCGCCAGGGCGTTGACGTTGTGGGTCCACCTGTTGATATCGTCATAGAATGAGACCTGCGCCGCAAGCAGCGCGTCCCTGCCCCATATTCCGCCGTTGGAGCGGAGCTCCGTGAAATTGCGCCATGCGGCCTGGGCCTTCTGGAAATCGTTAATGGACTTCTTGAGCGCGGGCGCCTTCAGCTTCTTGCCGAACTTGCGCTCCAGGGCGATGACCAGGTTCCTGACCTCCTCTATCCAGGCCTTCCGGCCAGCCTCGGAGTTTTTCACTGCGGGCAGGTTCATGAGGTGCACATCGACCAGGTCCCCCAGTATCTCGCCCATCTTGAGCTTCGCATCGCACGGCGTTGGCACGATGACGATGTCGCACAGCTCCATGAGTGGCGAGGCGGTGGCCATCTTCAGGCCCAGCGTCGATTTCACGAGGGGGCAGAGGCCCGCGTCCCCGAGCAGGTCGTTGGCCGGGTGCACTGACTCGTACACGCCGGAGCACAATCTTATGGGCACCGCGCCCAACGCCGCCGGTATCTCGGCGGGAGCGAAGTAGCAGAGGGACCCCACCACCTTTCCGCCGGATTCCTTGAACTTCCGGAGCTCCTCGACACGGGGACCGAAAATGTCCGCCATGGAATCGAAATAGTCCATGGCCTTGGGCCTGTCGAGCGCCTTCATGGAGGCGATGTGCTTCTTGATCTGGGAGCTGGCGGCCTCGATGATTCTGTCCTTGTGGGCCAGCGCGCCTTCGGCTATGTCCTGGTTCAGGTACCTCATCGGGGGCCGCTGCTTCGGGTCCGTGTCAGGCATTTCCTATCCCTCCTCACTATTACATCCTAGGCTTGTCGCATCCACCGGTCTCACTCCTTGCACTGGCACTGGAACTTCGATGTTCGTATCTTCTTACCGAGGAACTCGACGCTCAGCGCTCCATCCTCGGGGCAGTTGTCCACGCAATGGTAGCAGTGGATGCATTTCGAGGAGGTCACATCCGATTTCTCCCGCTCCTCGTAGACCTTGAGTATCTCCATCGGGCAAACGCGGTAGCATATCCTGCAGTGCGTGCACTTCTTCGGGTCCTTCCTGAGCTTGACGAATGCATATTTGTTGAATGGGGCCATCAGCCCGCCGACAGGGCAGATGTGGCACCAGAACCGGCGCACCGCGAAACCGGTGCTCAGGTACAGTATCGTCACCAGAACGGAGCAGATGGGAACGTATGTCGTGGGCGGGGCCAATCCCAGCCACATCTGGGGATACAGATAGAGTGCGCGGTTGGGGTCGAACCACTCGTAGGGCACGGGCAGGATGGTCCTGAAGAAGTTGATGCCCATGAAGTCGACTCCGAGAGCGAAGGAGTAGAACACAACCACGAATATACCCATGTACTTCAGGGAATGTAAAAAATCGGAATGGTGGGGTTTGAGCTCGATGTACCTTATGCCGAGGGTCCGCCGGAGACGGGTGAGCATGTCCTGCGGGAAGCCCAGGGGGCACAGCCAGGCGCACCATACCCTTCCGAGCAGGAGCGTCAGGACCAAAAATACCAGCAGGGGCAGGAGGAGGTCGATGTACATCGACTGCCAGCCGCTCACGAGGGTGTCCTGTATCTTGTACAGATACGAGTACGTGGGGGCGTTTATGAAGAATTTGGTGGATGCGTTGGGGAAGTAGATGTGCCTCAGATAGTTGGATGCGCCGAACAGCGGCAGTCCTATGAGGATGCCGTTGCCGAAGATGAGACCGAATATCTGCGTGACGATGCGCATGTTCGAGATGCGCATCCGTCTTTTTTTATTGCCCGCCTTTTTAGTAGCGCTTCCATTGTGTCGGCCCGCTCCCGCATTCCCCGCATGAACCGAGGGGTTGCCGCCCGCCGCCGGGACATTCGCCGGACCGCCCACATTCCCAGCGGCCATCTCAATCACCCCGGGGCCCGAGGAAGTTCATGGTCTCGTTCACCAGCACGAAGATTCCGACGAGGATGAGCACGAACGCTCCGACGACCCTGAGCGCCCTCTCGTACCTGGGCAGCTGGGATACTGCGGATGCGGCCAGGAACCCGATGAGCGGATATGCCGTGGATGTCAGTGCATAGACGAGCGAGAGCACGACTGCCCAGAGCGGCCCGACCGCTATCAGCAATGGGGCCAGCACCATCATCTTCACGCAGGGCGTTGCGCCACGGAGGATGCCCAGCAGGAACGCGCTATTGGGCCTGATGCCGCTCTCCTTTGCCCCTGTGGCTGCATCCTCATGAGTTCCCTTCCCGTCCGCGGGCCCGCTCCCATCACCGGCGCCCTTTCCGCGAGCAAGCCTGCCGACCGTGCAGTCGCCGCCGCGATTTATTCCCAGAGCGTGGCGGAGCCTCATCTTGAACGGCCCCGGCCCTCCGAGGAGGCCTACGAGCAGGAGCAGCCCGAACAGGACGCTTGCGACACCGAATATGGCGACGAACAGCAGCGGCGGGATGTCCAGTATCGCGCCCACCAGCGAGATGGCCACGCCAAGTATGCAGAGGCCGATGAAGCGTCCGAATATGAATCTGGTGCCCACCTTTTTGCTCTCGCCGCGGCACCCGAAGCTGAGGCCCATGCAGAGCCACGCGTTCGAGAACGACAGGCCCACCGAGGCGGCGGCCAATAGCTCAAGCAGCATCATTGGCCTCCCCGGGGCCCTTGCCTTCCCCGCCGCTCGGCGCCGGAGCGCTTCCCTTTCCGGCAACTCCCTCCAGGGCCTCGCGCCTTCTCTTGGCCCAGAACCCGACCTCCGCCAGCAGTATGATGACGACGAGCAGCGTGGCCGACTGCAGCCCGAGCTCGAGATAATCCTCCTCGCCGAGCTTTGCCTCCACCGCCTTCGTCTTCCCGTCGATGACGAAGATGTGGGGCGATGTGTATGCGCTCGTGAAGTCGGCCTTGCCCTGGTAACCGCCCTGACCGGCCACGATCTCCATGGCCCCGTCGTGGTCCAGGTCCGCCAGGGCGATGCCGAGAATATCCGAGCCGAGCAGCTCGCTCCTCCACTCCACCTGCTTGGTCGCCCCGTCGAAGACCCAGATATATCCGGGCTGATTGCCGACAGCGATCTCCATGGTGCTGTCGCCGTCAATGTCTCCCGCCGCAAGGCCGAACGCTTTTGGCCCTATGTTATCGCTGAACCATACCTGATTGTAGATAGGCGGCGAGCCCACGCCGCCGTTGCCTCCGTAGCGGTACTGGAACGCGAAGCCGTTGTAGTACCGGTAGCCGTTGCCGCCGGTTATCTCGAGATTCCCGTCGCCGTCCGTGTCCGCCACCACGAGACCCTCGACATCGCCGTTGGTATCGGGGCTCTTCCATTCCAGGCTGCCATCCTTGCCGTTGAAGATGCGGACATAGCCCTCGCCGGGCTTCTCCCCGAGCACCACGCCGCTGCCGACGATTATCTCTTTGGTGCCGTCGGCGTCGATGTCCGCGATGGCCATTCCTCTTATTTTTGCATCGAACTCCTTCGCGATGTCCGCGTTCCTGTAGAGCTCGGTATGGTTGCCCCACTCGAAGACATAGACCCTTCCGTGTGGTACATCGGTCTTGTAGCCGCATCCCACGACGAGCTCGTTCTTGCCGTCGGAGTTGACGTCGCCTATCTTTATACCATGGGCGTCGCGGACGAGGGCTGGGCTCTCCCACAGTCGTTTGTGGCTCTTTCCGTCGAAGGCGTACACATGGCCATGTCCTCCGCCGACGACGATGTCCAAGTCACCATCATTGTCCACATCGCCGACGTCCAGGCCCCACAGGCGATATTCGAGGATGCCGCTCTTCCATTCCTGCCTGTAACCGCCTTCCCTGTACTCGATGACGCTGATGAAACCTTCGTAGTTGCCAGTGATGATCTCCATGTTGCCGTCCGCGTCCACGTCCGCCACCCGGATGGCGTTGAATCTGCCGGGCGCCGTGCCGATGCTGTCCGAATCGATGGTGGCTGCGGCAGCCGCCGGGAAAAACTGGACAAGCAGAAGCGAGAGGAGCGTGCCCATGGAGAACCAGGTCCTCATTCTCCTTCCTCTCGGGGAGCGGGCGGTCATCTCCGGTCACGCTCCATGCGGCGCCATCCCCACAGTCCGATGGCGATGACCCCGGTCCAGTTGATGACGCTGTACACGATGGCCGGCGGCACCCATGTTGGGATGGCCGGAGGAGGCGTCGGCTTCTTCAGGCCGAACGCATACACCCTGAGCATCGCCTCCTTGCCGGCCCCGGCGGCGAGCTGGTTCCCGTCCGGGGACCACCTGGAGGACATGACGGCGCTCCTGGTCTTTGCGCTCTCGTCGAACGCCCTGAGCACTACACCTGTGGTTGCATTACGGACAGTGAGCATGCACTCGTCCACGCCCGAGACCGCAATCATTCCTCCCGAGGGATGATAATCGACCGAGCGCACGCAGTTGGGAGCGGACCATTTTGCGAGGGGCGTGAGGTTTTGCAGGTCCCATAGGCGGACCGTGTAATCGCGCGAGCCCGTGACCAGCACGCTGCCGTCGGGCGAGTAATCCGCGCACAGCACACCTAGCGTGTGGCCCTTGAGCTCGCCTGCAAGCGTCCAGTTCTCGGCGCTCCAGTACTTGATGGACTTGTCGTCCGAGACGGAAACGAGGTGCTTTCCGTCGGGGGACCACTTGACCTCCATGACCGCGTCCTTGTGCACGCCCAGGTCGCGGAGGAACGTGCCGTTCACGACATCCCAGATGCGCACGACGTTCTCGTCAGCCGCGTTGTTCATCTCCACCTTGTCCGTGCCGGAGCCTGAGGCCAGGTATTTTCCGTCCGGTGAGAAGTCCAGCGTCAGAACGCTGCCCCGGTGCCCCGAAAGCGTCCTTGCCAGGTCCCATTTGTCGACATTGTATATGCGGATGAGGCGGTCGTCCCCGCCCGTCGCGAGGTATTTTCCGTCAGGGGACCAAGCGCTCACGCGCACGGGGAGCAGGCCGGGCGGAGTGAAGCCGTCGCAGCGCCCATGGGGCGCCTCGGTTGCGTTTAGTGTCACGATGATATTCCCGGTCTTCGCGTTGAAAACGGAAACCGAGCTGTCGAAGAACGCTGCTGATATCATGGAGCCGTCGGGGGACCACCGCACGGACCACAGGGTGGCGTTGTGGCCCCCTGTGTTCTTCCACAGGACCCCGAGCGACGTGACATCCAGGGCCGATGTCCCGCCTCCGGCAAGCCAGGCGGGCATAGATGCCGCCAGCAGCAATATCACTGCGGCGAGCGCGGCTTTCCGGATGTCAGCCACCTCCTTTTGATGAACATCCCCAGCAGGGTGATGTCTGCGCCGCAGAGGACCGCCAACGCTATGAAATAAGGCGTGTACTTGGCAGCGTTGAAGGTCGATTGTGATTTCACATTCTGGTATGTCGACTTGTAGGGCGTCACGGTGAACGACACGCTTCCCGTTGTGGGCGCCAGGCCTCCCCTGGCACCTTCGGCGGTCAAAGTGACTGTCGTATTGGCCTTCACGGATTGGGCCATGAACTTCACTGACTGGCTCCCGTCCGGGAATGTGGATGCCCCGTTCTGGGAAAGGTTCCCGGCGCCGACGCGGAACTTGATGTACCCGCCCTCGACAGGGTTGCCTGCCTCGTCCCTGAGCCAAACGGATATTCTCATGACGGAGCCCGAGGCGAGGCTCTCCCTCTCGAGCTTCATCGTCAGCTTCATTCCGGGTAGCTCCGATACGGAGCCTATCGAGTAGAGCTTGCCGTCCATGGAGCCGGCGAAGACCTTCCTCTCGAATACCGCAGGCGAGCTGACGATAATTCCCTGGGTGGTGACGTTCCAGAGCTGAATGCCCGTTGTCCTGTTGACTGCATAGACCCTGTTATCGGTCGAGCCGACGATGACGGCGTTGTCCGTCACGAGGGGCGAGGAGCCTCCTTCCCAGTCGAACGTCTGGAAGGACCAGAGCAGCTCGCTCCTCGCCATGACACCATCCCCGCTCGGCTCCTCGAGGGGCATGGCAGCGAGGAAGCCCCCTCCGACAGTCTTGTTCCAGATGTGGGCATACAGGACGTCATCCGTGACGGCAACGGAGGCATAGACGCTCTGGCATTCCGTGAAATTCCATTTTATAGCGCCCGTGGCGGCATCGAGGGCGAGCAGCTCGCCTTTCAGAGCGCCGTAATTGGCAAGCCCTATGTACACGGTGCCGTTCCGGACAGCAGGCGTCGCATAGACCGTCCAGGGATACGGGTAAGTGATGTTCCAGCGCACGGTACCGTTCTCGGCCCAGAGCGCGAACACCTCACCCTTGATGGTGCCCGCAAAGACGGTCCCGTTCCAGACTGCAGGGCTGCCCCAGATGTCCCCGTCGCGCTGTGTCTGCCACAGAATGCTCCCCGAGGTCGACGTCACGGCGACCATGCTGCCGTTGAGGGAGCCGTAATAGACCGTGCCGTCGCTTTCCACCGGTGACGAGGGAATTCCGCTGTCGTCCGGGACGGACCACAGCAATCCTCCGTCAGAGGCGTTGAGCGCGAGAAGTTCGGAGTGCGAGCCGTTCTGGGTGCCGATATATAGCGCTCCATCGTCGTAGCAGGGAGTCGATTGCACCGTCGCGAACTCGCCGGCGCTACGGTTCCACACCTCTATTCCGGATGACGGATTGAGAGCGTGTATGTAGCCGCTGTCGGAGCCGAAGAATAGCAGCCCGCCCCCGATGACGGGCGAGGACTGGATCGGTCTGCCGGCGTCGAATGTCCATAATGTATCGTTGGATGCGGATGAAGGACCTGCGGCCCAGCCGAGCCTGTCGGCCCCGCCGCGGAAGCCGCTCCACTGGGACACAGGACCGGTCCCGGCTCGGGAACCCGCGTCGCCCTCGTCATTGTTGCTGTTGCCGGGGATAGCCACCATCATAGTGTTGCAACTAGCAAAAGTGAGCAGAGCAATTAATGATACTAGCACTAAGGGCTTCATCAATTTTCAGTTATCAGAACAAAGGAGTCAATATATAAGCGTTATGGGAAATGACATTTTTCTTTGCCTTTTTGCGGAGCTTCATTCCGCAATTCTCAGGTTGTCCGCGGCGGTGGAGCCCAGCGTGCGACGGAGCGGGGCCAGTGTCGCGGCGGCTATCACGGCGACGAGGAAAGCGAGGAGCACAAGCGTCTCGAACAGGGGCGGGGCCACTCCCAGGAACAGAATGGCCGACAGCGATGCCGCCAGCAGTGCGGCCCCGAAACCGAGGGCGAATATGAACAGGTTCTCGCCGACGAGCAGGCCCAGGAGTGAGCGCTTCTTGAACCCTATAGCGCGCATCACTCCGAGCTCGTGCCTTCTCTCCAGCGCCTCACGTGCGACCTTCGCCCCGAAGCCCAGCGTGCCCAGCAACACGCCGGAGACCATCATCGCCTGCAGCATCGAGGCATATGCAAGGTCCACGCTGATGAGTTCGGCTACAATTTCCTTCACGGGCCTGGCGCTCATCCCGTAGTCCGCAAGTGCGCTCCCGAACGAATCTGCAACCGCCCTTGCCTGCGCATCCCGGTCTCCCCCCGTTCCCTTCACATCGCTCCCGACCTTCAGGAGGAAATGGTCGTACTGCGACTGTGTTGGATATAGAGCCCTCAGATTCCCCTCGGATATGAACACGCTGCCCTGGAATATGGAATCGTGCAGGATGCCAGCAAGCTTCAGGTCCACCGCCTTCCCCTCCTCGTCCGCTATCCTGAGCCGGTCCCCGATTCCCTTCTGGAGTATCCATACCGCCGTTGTGTAGTCAGCGAAAACGGGTATGTCTGTCGCGACGGTGCGCTCGAGCAATGACCACGCTTTCTTTCCGGTCGAGCCGTCCGCCGTCTGGGCGAACGGGATCTTGGATTCAGATGCGAATGCGGCATTGGCACCCAGCAATCGGGGCGGAGCCTTGGAATTCAGATTGGAGCAGGTTCCTCCTTGGCTTCCGAAGCTGAGGATGGGCAATAGCTCGCTGACCGATGGGAAATCCGTTATGTTCCGGGACACACGTTCCGATTCGTTGGTGATATCGAAGAACAGGGGGGCATTGCTGATGCCAAGCACGTCGTAGCCTCCGCCCCTCAGCTCCGTCTGCGCGTCGAGGCCCGAGCCCTGCATTGGTGCGTAGGCAAAGAGCGTTATAAGCGGGAAGGTCACGAGCGCGTAGACGAGGACATATGCAGTCGTCCTCTTGGCAAAACGGGTCGGATACATGAGCGCAATCCTGCCGCTCCTCATCCTCGACGAGAGCGCTACTGAAAGCCCCTCGATGTTCCTGTGGATGATGAGCCCCGCGGCGAGTACCATCAGGTCCCCGATGACAAAGTAAACGAGGAGCACCATCTCGCCTGCAGATCTTGAAAGGAAATAGCCAACCAGCGCCAGCACCGTTATCGCCGCCACCAGTTCCGCCAGGGCCGCGCCCTTCCGCGGTCTGTGGGTCCCCGTTCCCGATTTTTCTTCAGGCAGGGCGCGCAGCACCGCCACGACGCTTCCCCTGGATGCGGAACGCGCGCCCAACGCGAACGCCATAACCGACGCAATAAACCCCCCGGCGAATCCCGCGATGGTCGTGAGCGCATCGGGCGCAAAGAACGCGGCCTTCACAGGCAGTATGACGCTCCATAGCATGTTGGTCGCCAGCACCCCGAGCCATGCGAACATGGCGCCCACAAGCGTGCCCATGGCGGATGCGCCGAGCGAGAGCATCACACCTTCAAGCGTGAACATCCCCGCAATCCCCCGTCTCGATATCCCGAGGGAGCGCAGGATGCCGATCTCGCGCTTTCTTGACTCTATGTTCGTCTGCACGACGACGATAATAAGGACCATTCCCGAAAGCGTCACGGCGCTCCCGAAAGAAACGAGCGATTCCGTGACTATCCCGAGGCCGCCCACGGACTGAAGGGACGTCAGTTTCACGGTTACCACGACGACCCCAAGCTCCGGTGCGGAAAGGCTCGAATTCAAACCCAGCGAAATTCGGGTCGCGAGCTGGTCCACGGTCACGCCGGAGGCCGGCAGCGCCTTCACGGTCGTGATGTTGCCCAGGTCGTTTCCCCACATTCTTTGCCCTTGCGCGAGCGTGATGTACGCTTTCGGCGCTCCGCCGTGGGTCTGCCAGTAGGCGAGGTCCTCGCCCACCATTATCCCGTAATCTATGGGCACGGGCGGTTTCCAGTCCCCGCAGGAGGTCTTGCCCTTGATACCGGGGAACGGAGGCATGAGCCCGGGGTCGTCCGCCTTACCGTCAAGGTCCACAATATGTTTCACTGTGAAATCTGCGTAATTGTCGCTCTTTTGGAAGTAGCGGTCGTAGACCGTGTAGTTGAGCGTTACCATGTCCCCGACGGAGGCATTGAGCCTTCCGGCGGTGTAGCTCGTAAGGACCATCTCTTTATCGGAAATAGCGCCGTCCGTCGCGAGCCCCGAGCCGTTCTCGTAGAATTTTCCGAAGGGAGCGTCCTCAACGGGGTCGAACGCCGTCACGGTGGAATATGCCACCCGCCGGTCGCCCTTCATGAGCATGTTCACGAAATAAGTGGTCAGAACGGAAACGGAGCTAACATCCACACCGATATTCCGGACCTTCTGCGCATATTCCTTGTTGAAGAATATATCGGAGCTTTCGAGCTTGGCGTAACCATTCTCCGCAAAGACAGCGAACCCGCCTTCCTCCAGTCCAGCAAGCTCGTCGAGGCGGGTCCTCAGGTACTTTGCGACCTCATTCGTCATTGCCACGCCGCCCCTTGCATCGCCATTGTTCGATACCAGGATGGTGTTGAAGCCGCTCTTGCCGGTTATGCCCTGAAGCCATGCCAGGTCCACGAATACGGTCCGCCGCGTCACCCCCCTTGGAGCGAGGTCGAGCGCGCCAAGGCCGTCCTCTTTCACGACAGCGCCAACTTCCATGCTGGCATTCGTCAGCTGGGCTCCCGGCGTGTATACGCTCTCGAGGGAATATTCAGGGTCCTGGAGCGTTGCGAGGACATTGTCTCCAGGATCGGCGTACACCTTGAGGGCCGCATCCTCGCGGACATATGCCTCTCCCGCAGGAATCGGAATGTTGAGAGATGCGCCATCCTTGGCACGGAAATCACCCAGGGATGAAATGTTCCCGTCGACTCCTATGAAATCGACATTCGGGTCCCGCTTTCCGGTCGGCCCCGTAAGGATGCCCGGCAGGATGAGCGCCGGCGCCAGTCCGTCCGTCATGCCGGCGAGGGTCGTGTCTGATTTGAGCGCCTCGAATATTCCAGGCCGCATCATTCCCTTCGAGCGGACCATCTCGTCCACCTGGCCGAGCCCCCTGAATATCTCCTCCTTCAGGGTTGCCTGGAAAGAAGCGCCCATCATGAGCGGGGCCATTATCGAGGCTGCGGGAACGAGCAATGCGAGGAAAAGAGGGAGCACGCTCCTTCTGCGTATGTTCCTGGCGCTCAATCGCGCCGCATCCCGCAATGTCAGCCCCATCGCTCTCGAATGCGTGATTGGGGTGCATAAAGATTGCTGCCTCGCTGCAACACGGCGCGCTTTGCGCTGTTCTGTAACGGCGCAACCGGGCAGTTGTTTGCCGCTTGCGGGAACCTATCAGAGCTTGCCGCCGCACTTGGGGCAGGCCTTCCAGCCGAATTCGGCGGGAGCGCCGCACGTCCCGCATACCGGACTGCCGGAATTCTGGGCCTTCGTGCGCTCGCGCCTTTCCCTTGCGAGGCTGTCCGCCTTCCTGGCGTACTGAACGGCCTTGGTGTAGTTCCCCGCTTTGTGGAATGACCTCGCCAGGTCCAGCGAGCGCCTGGAATCCGAGACGTCTATCCCGGCAGCCTCTATGCTCTGGATGAGCTCCCCGCTCTGGTTGAGAATCTTGAGGGCTTTTTTCTGCATGCGGTTGGCATCGTCCCCGGCGGGTGCCGCGCCGACAGCGGCAACGCCTGCCCCGACCGCCACCGTTGCTCCATATTCCTGACCAACGGTCGCAGGGGCTCCATATCCGGTTCCGGAAGTTGCCTGGCCCTGGACCACCTGGGAACCGTACGACCGGGTCGAAGGTACGCCCTGAGCGCCGTAAGCCGGGGCGGCCGGCTGGTACGCTGATTGGGGCACCTGGCCATATGCGGGAGATGCTGCGGGAGCCGGCTGGCCGTATTCTGAGTTGACGATGGGCGTGTAGGGCGCAGGTGATGCTGGGGCTCCTGCGGCTGGTGCGGTCTGGGAATAGGTCCCCGGTTGCGCAGTCCCGTATTGTGGGGTCGGTGGAACGTACTGAGCCTGAGCGGATGGA
>Ga0315283_10001346_pt1 | contig 19662 bp, 12 predicted proteins | sample YL17G09_0_MG_FD_204541 | JGI IMG/M metagenome (GOLD analysis project Ga0315283, IMG submission 204541) | Sediment microbial communities from Yellowstone Lake, YNP, Wyoming, USA - YL17G09_0 | ecosystem: Environmental > Aquatic > Freshwater > Lake > Sediment | place: USA: Wyoming | collected... | reverse complement strand
TGCGGATTGTTGGGTCCCGCGCCGTGGCCCGGGGGCGGGGGGGGGGGGGGGGGGGGGGGGGCCGCGGCCCGCCGCGCTGCGTGAATGCGAGAGTGTAATTGGTTTATTGGTTTCTGCCTGAGACGGGCATGGCAGAGAAAAGAGAAAAGAGAGTGGTTGGCATCTCTTTTCACAGTTGCGTACGCGCTGCACTCTCTACTCCCCTTCTCTACTCCTCTTTCCCACGCACCATGTTTGGATTCCTCCGCTTCAAGGGCAGCAAGTGGTGCGTATGTCATGCTGTCGTGTGTATGCGGGCGCATGTAGAAGTGGAAGCGTGGGCGGCGACGTGAAGGCGCAGCAGAGCGCAAACTTGTGGTGTTTTTTGTTTGTTTATGGGTCCTGTCTGCGCATTCGGCACCGCGCGCGCCCAGCCGACACGCCCCAGGCATGGCGAAGACTTTCCAGACGCATGCACCGGCCCGAAAAAGTGGGAGCCTCGGTGGAGCCAGCGCAGACGCAACACAATTATAACAACGCTCGCGCTCTCGACCACCAGCTTTCCCTCAACCTTCCTCTCCCCATCCACCTCTACGCCTGGGACCGGCCCACTCTCTCCCTACCACACTTCCACAGCAAGACCCAGTGCGACTTGGCCGTCTCCCGCATCCGCCTCCTCCGCAACAAGCGCACCATCCGCCTGAAAGGTAAATGCAAGGAAATTGAAGAGCAGTCTCATCCATCTTCCCATCCATCCTCACATCTCCACTACCTCCCCTTCCCATCACATCGCAGCCGCCCGCCGCGAGATCGCGGACCTCCTGCGGGCCGGCAAGACCGAGTCCGCCCGTATCCGCGTGGAGGCCGTCCTGCGGGACACGGCCATGCTGGCGGCGTACGACATTCTGGAACTGCACTGCGAGCTGCTGGGCGTGCGGGCGGCCGTCATCGAGCGCGTCGACGCCCGGCAGGCCGGCGTGCCGGCGGACATGGTGGAGTGCGTGTCCTCCCTGGCTTACGCGGCGGTGCGGGTGGGGGCAGACCTGCCGGAGCTGCCGGCCATTTCGGGCCAGCTGCGCAAAAAGTTTGGGCGGGAGTGGGAGGCGGAAGCGGGCGAGGACGGCACGCGCGCCAAGTGGCACGTCAACGAGGCCCTGGCGCGGGCCCTGGCGGTGGAGGTCCCGCCCGCCCAAGCCCGGCTGGAGTGCCTGCAAGCCGTGGCGGCGGAGCACGGGGTGACCTGGGATGAGGCGACGGTGGCGGGCGAGATGGGCGTGGTTGGGGAGGGAGGCGCGGCCACGCACCCCGCCGCCACCGCGCCCCTGCCGCCGCCGAATGCTCCTCATGCTGCTGGTGAGTTCACCAGTGCTGCTGACGCGGCCGCTGCCGCCCGTGCCGCCGCTACCCGGGCGTCCGCGGCGGCGGACGAGGCGGAGAGGCTGGCCGGTGGTGGGAAGGTGGCGGCGGCCGCCACCCTGCCTGAGAAGGAGGCCTCGCCCAAGGCCACGCCCGTGCCTCCTCCGCCTCCGCCCCCGCCTGCTGCCCCGCCCCTCGCTGGGGCCAGCATGGATGAGGGCGAGGGCTCAGTCAACTCCCAGCCGCTCCCGCCCGCGGAGCCCGCGCCCTCGGCGGGCGGATCCGGCTCGCTCGGCCTGCCCTCGCCCCCCGAAAACTCGTCGGGCGGCGGCACTGCCGCCTCTTTGGGCTTGCCACCCGCGCCCACGGGCGGGGGTGGGGGCGGGGTCGTCACACGGGGGGGTGCCGGCGGTGGGAGCGACGACCTGGACGAGCTGGCCAAGCGGTTTGACCTGCTGAAAAAGAAATGATGACATGATGTGGAAAAATGAGGATGGAGGTTTGTTGATTTAAGGCATGTTGATAGTGTCATTTTTCGTTTCGTTCGTTTTTACACCACAACCATTTCGCTAAAGGGGGAATCCTATCGAGAAATAGAGCCCGCCGGAGGCGTGCGCTGGAAAGAGGCGCGCGCCCCCGGACCCTAAGGACATAAACACACACGCACACACACACACACACACACACACACACACACACACACACACACACACACACACACGCACACGCACACGCACACGCCACCTGTTTTTGAAAACCCAACCCACCCACCACCAACAGAAAGACGCCGCGGGCGCGCGCCCCCCCCTCGCAGGATTGCGAGAAAGAAGGATCGCACCCCACACACGCGCGGGCCAAGCCATGGGAAGCACCAATCAAAAGAGGGCAGAAGGGGAAACATCTCACAGCCCCGCTGCCGCGGGCGCAGACAGGCCCGTCAGCCCGTCCGTCCCGGCCAGCCGCACCCCCGAAAAGTGGCGGTCCAGCGCCCCGCTCTCCATCTGGCGGCGGGCGTACGCGGCGCCGGTCGCCATCAGCCCGCGGGCGCCGTCCAGGTCGCGCAGTTTGAGGAAGTCGAGGCGCCCTGTCTCCAGCTCGGTGTCGTGGAGGTAGTCCAGCACGTACGCCCCGCCACCGCACGCCAGGGCCTCCGAGTTGCCGCGCGTGAAGAAGTCCTGGAAGGAGCCGTCCATGTAGGCCCGCCCCCGATAGGAGGCGGAGGGCCGGCCGTCCAGGAAGAAGGGGACGTGCGCGGAGGCGAGGCACGCGTCCACCAGCTCTTCTTTGGTGGTGAAACAGTCGACGGTGGCAGGGGCGAACAGGGACAAGGGGCGCAGGGGGGTGACGACCAGTTTGAGGCGCCCACCCCGACACCTGTCCATCGCGTCGGCGGGCAACAGGTCGTGCAGCCAGTCCCGGACGACGCGGCCAAAGACGCCGGCCGCGCCGAGCGGGCGGTCAAACAGGTCGTGCACCAGGGCCAGCTCGTGGGCGGCTGTCAGGGCGCGCTCCGCCGGCACGCCGCAGGCGGCCAGGGTGACGACCAGGCCGCCCGCGGACGCGCCGCGGAAGGCGACCCGGGAGAGATCGTAGTGGCGGGAGATGAAGTCGATGGCGCCTGGAGGGAGAGGGAGAGGGAGAGGGGAGGGATGGAGGACGGGGGATGAGGATGAGATCGAGCAAAAAAAGAGGCGCTGCCCCCTCTTGCTCGCGCGCGCGCCCCAACAGCGAGCGAAGCCCATTCGCCTCCCCGGCCGCGCCCACCGCCGACCTGGCCTCGAGCCCCTTCCGCACGCAGGCCAATGGCATAACCAGTGTTAAGGCTCGGGTCTGGGACAGGAAAGCGCACCGATCGGCGCACAGCCCCGCAGAAAAGGGCGCCAAGGTAGGCGGCGAGAACGCTCTCGCCGTCGTTTTTTTTTTCAAGCAGCGGTCCGTCGAGCGCGAGCTAGCAGCGCGCCCTCTCTCACGCGCGCTCTTGCAAATAAAACCCACACCCACAGCCATACCCACCTAGTTGCCAAAAGAAGAACAGCCCCCCCCCACCACCAGACAGGACGGGCGTGGACGGGGTGATGGGCAGGAAGCGGCGGCGGAGCGTGGTCGTGGGTGAAGAGGGCAGCACCCCACGGCCGGGGAGGGCGACAATGTTGGATGCCTGCTGCTCGCCGGTCACCGCCCCAACGCCTCCCACTCGCCGGGCCTCCCGCTTGCTGGGGTCTCGCTCTGTCAGGGTGGAGGCGGCGGCGGAGGAGGCGGCGGCGGCGCGGGGTGGGAGCGGGGTGGCCGGGCGCTTTGTTTTCTGCGTCGTGTGGGCAGAGGACGGGTGCGGCCCACCCGTGGCCTGGGCGCTCGCATGGACCGCCCGCATCGCGAATGGGTGGATGAGGACAAGGGTCTGCCGGCGCGCTGGGTGGTGGGGGGTCACGGGCCCGGGGCGGCGGCAGGCGCGTCCAAAGAGGCAAGAGGAGGGGACACCAGCAGGTCAGTCGATGTGGTGTTGGGTAAAAATTCTCACCTCAACCTGAATCATTCCCTTTTTTCCTTTTTTTATTTATTTTCTTCATTCCCCGCGCGCCGTGTGCACACCTTTACGCTCTCCGCCGGTAGCCCACGCCCATCACCACCGTCTTAGTCTCCAGGAACTCGGCCACCCCTTCCGCTCCATTCTCGCGGCCGAGCCCGCTCCCTTTAACCCCCCCAAACGGCAAGTTGTCCGCGGAAAGCCCCACCTCATTCACGCCTACCAGGCCGACCTCCAACCCTTCCGCCGCCTTCCAGGCGGTCGCTAGGTCCCGGGTGAAGACGTAGGAAGCCAGGCCCGCCTCGGACGCGTTGGCCAGGGCCAGGGCTTCCTCCAGGGAGTGGAAGGGCGTCAGGCCGAGGACCGGCCCGAACGTTTCCTCCCTGAACAGGCGGGCGCTGGCGGGCACGCCCACGAGCACGGTCGGCGGGGACCAGTGGCCGCCCGCGGTCACCGCGCCGGCACCGCCCAGGCGCGCCAGGGCGTCCGCATGGCTCACCAGGCTGGCCGCGCCGGCGCCGAGCGCGTCCGACACGTGCCCCGCCACCCGGTCGACGGCCGCCTGGGAGATGAGGGGGCCCATGGAGATGCCCGCCTGCGCGCCGGGCCCCATGCGGACCCGCCCCGCCCGGGCCGCCAGCGCGGCGCCCAGGGCGTCGGCCACGGACGCGTCCACCAACACGCGCGAGGCTGAGATGCAGGTCTGCCCCGCGTTGCGGAAGGCGGACGCGGCGATGGCGGCGGCCGCGCCGTCCACGTCCGCGTCCGCGCACACCACGCACGCTGCGTTGCCGCCCAGCTCCAGGGACAGGCGCTTGACGGTGGCCGCGCTCCCCGCGTACAGCAGCCTGCCCACCGCGGTCGACCCGGTGAAGCCCAGCTTGCGGACGGTGGGCGAGGCGAGGAGGGCGCCCCCGATGGCGCGCGCGTCGCCGGAGACAAGGTTGAGCACGCCCGGCGGCAGGCCCGCCCGGCGGGCCAGTTCGGAGAGGGCCAGCGCGCTCAGCGGCGTCAGCTCCGACGGCTTCAGCACGACGGCACACCCGACCGCCAGGGCGGGCGCGCACTTGCGGGTGACCATGGAGGCCGGGAAGTTCCAGGGGGTGATGGCGCCGACCACGCCGACCGGCTGGCGCAGGGTCAGCGCCCGCCGCGCCGGGTCGGCCGCCGGGAGGACGGCCCCCGCCACCCGCACCGCCTCCCCCGCCGCCCACGCCACGGACGCGGACGCGGAGGCCAGCTCGCTCCGGGCTTCCGCTATGGTCTTGCCCGCCTCAGCGGTCATGATGGTGGCCAGGTCGGCCGTGTGGTGGGCGATCCCGGCCGCCCACCGCCCCAGGATGGCGGCCCGGTCTTTGGCTGGCCGGTCACGCCAGGCGGGATAAGCGGCGGCCGCAGCGTCAATGGCGGCGGCTGTTTCGGCGGCGCCGGCTCTTGCGACGCGGGCCAGGACGCCGCCCGTGGCCGGGTCCGTGACGGCATAGGTGGAGGGCGACGGCACGGCGCACCCGCCGATGTCGGAGGCCGTGTGCGGGAGGAGGGTGGGGTCGGAGAGGCGGGCCAGGAGCGCAGAGACGATGTCCGGTTTTGTGGTGGTGGCGGTGGAGAAGGCGGCGGCCGTCCGGAGAGATTTGCCCCCGCCACCCGCTATGGCGGCCAGAGCGCGAGCCAGCATCGGCTTGGATGTGCGATGTGGGTTAATGTGGGTTGTGGGTTGTGTGTGCGGGGTCCAGGTAGCGCGCCCCTTTGCCGAGATTAATTTTAAGACAAGAGGACGGCCCCTTCGTTTTCACTCTCTCTCTCACGGCAAACGCGGTGTCCCCCCCCCCCACACGGGATGTTCCTCGACTCCCTTTTCCGCCGCAAGTCGAGCGGCAAGCTCGGCCCGTCCATGGCCCCCATCACCGTGACCCTGTCCTACAAAACTCACAAGCCCTGGAAGATCGAGGTGGAGGACGATGCGACAGTCCGGCTGGGTGAGTGAGCGCATTGAACGGGGAAAGCGTGGGGTCAAGTCTTTTTTTCTGTAGAGCGTCTCGCACCCTCTAACCACTCCCATTCACATCACAGTCAAGGATTTCATCGCCCGTCAGGTGCCGGGCACGGCCCCCGAGGATCTGAGCATCCTGTGAGTGGCGTGCAGTGAGGAGAAGAAAAGAGAGAGCAAAAACGCGAGCGCGCGACATTCGACTCGCAACCTCGACCCATCCTGACCATTTTCTCTCTCTCTCTCACACACACACGTCCATCAGTTTCCGCGGCCGCGAGCGCAAGGATGAGGACCGCCTGATCGACCTCGGCGTTCGCGACGGCGCCAAACTGCAGGCGGCCGAGACGAGCGCCAGCCGGGCGCGCAAGGGGGACCCGTTTGGTGGTCCTGGGGGTCCGTCGACCTCCGCCCAGGCCGCCGCGACGGGGGCCGCCCCGGCCCGGCCCAGCGCGGAACGGCCGCGGGCATCCGCGATTAGGGGGCGAGGAGAAACAGGAGCAGCAGCAGCAGCAGCAGCAGCCGGGGCGGCCGCCCCACCGCCCCGACCACCTCCACCCCCACCATTAACCCCTGCCGGGCGCCTGGCAGTGATCGCGGGCGAGATCGACGCCCTGGCCGCCCAGGCCGACGCCATCCTGCCCCCGGGAACGGTCGTGGGCGGGCGCGTGCCCCCTCCTGAGCCCTCGACCGCCCTCGTCGTCGCGGGCCCGCCCGCGCTGCCGGCCCCGCCGCCGCCACCGGACGCGGCCAAAGCCGCGCTCGCGCTTTCCGAGCTGCTCACCCAGCGCCTCATCGCCTTGGATGGCGTGGAGGTGGACGGGGACCGGGAGTTGCGGGCGGCCAGGAAGGCGGAGATCAACCGGGTGAACGGGCTGTGCGACGCACTGGACAAGTGGAGGAAGGGCGGGCCATAGAATGTTAATAAAGAGGAGCAGAGGAGGTTGAAAAGAGAGAGATGGGTCACTAGGGAAAAGAAAACGCCTGTGTGTGGGGGGCGCACACGCTCTCACACGCACGCGCACACGCATTGTGTTCACACTGTCATATCGCAAGCCCCTAGCTAACGCGCCCCCCTGGCACGCGCCCGCGTGTCGCACATAAGGACACACACGTTCATCGTGCCAACTCTCTTAATTTTTCTTTCGCATGCGGGCCGCACCGTCGGGTCTGGCCAGGTGTGTTTTTGATGGAAGAGAGAGAACGGCCCCGCCTCTCAGGCATGCCACCTACCGCAACTGTTTGCGGGTTCCTAGGCACCCAGACCATCCAGGCGCGCATCCAAATCGGAAACAATGCGCGCGGTCTCTGCCCCCTCCGGCGCGCATCATCTCTCTCCCCGACGACGCTTTCACTCGCACCGCTCTCATCCCCTCCACAGGCGCGCCCCGCCCGGCCTGGCCCTCCGCCTAGGCCGGCAGCGTAGGCGCACGAGGCCATCAGCAGCCCTCTCGGGAGATGAGGTCGGCATGGCAGCCGTGGTGGCGACGACAGCCGCGCCGTCAGGTGCGGCGGTTGCGCCGCGGCGGCCGCCCGACCCGACCCCGGCCGTCGAGGCCCTCCTCCCGCGGTCGTCGCCGTCGCCTCCGCCCCCTCCACCCCCTCCACCCCCAACCCCACCCGCCGTGGATGTCGTCCTCATCCGGGAGCTCGCCCCCGCGGCGGACGTGAGGGAGGCGGTGGCGAGGCTGAGCGACGCCGTCGCGTCCGCCCCGGCCACCCTCCACACGTTCACTTCTGGCCTCGTCCGGTTTGAGGTGCCCCTGCCCGCCGGCGCCGCAGACGCCCTGCGCTGGCTGAGGGGGCAGCCCCGGGGCGTGGCCGCCCTGCAACCGCGCGCCTTCTTCTCGCCCCGGCGGGCGCCGTCAGGTGGGGCCGCCCCCGGGGCGGCAGCCGCGGGCGCAGTCGCGGCTGGGGCGGGCGCGTTTGCCGCGGCCGGGTCGGCCTGGCTGTGGGGCGCTCAGCTGGAGGCGGACCATGATGGGGGCGTGGCCGCCTGGCGCCCAGGCGCCGACCCAGCCATCCTCCCAGCCGCCCTGGCCGGCGCGGCCCCCTTCCTCTCCAACCCGGCCGCGCCGGCTGTCCGCCTGTTGGTGGCCGGCCGGTTCGACCCTGCGGCCGCCCCCGGCCCTGAGTGGGCGCCCTTTGGGCGGGGCCTGGCTTTTATACCGCGCCTGGAGTACGTGGAGGGCGGGCCGGGCGATGCCCTCGCCTGCACGCTGGCGTGGAGGGGTGCAGGAGGGGAGGACGCCACCATAAGCGCTGCTGGGTGCGGCCCACCCACCCTCGCCCTGGCCGTCGCCGCCGCCCTGGCCGCCCTGGCGTCCGCTGGCGATGCCGCGCCCCACGGGTCGCCTGCCCCTGTGGCCCAGCTGGCGTATCTGCCCACGCACACCCCGTCAGCCGACGGGTGGGCGGCCTCCCTGGCGCCCGTCCATGCCGAGCTGGCAGCAGGGAGGGAGGCGAGGCTGGGGGTGGGTGAAGCGACGACAGCCGCCCCTCCCCGCCCGGCCTCGCTCACCCCGTCCCCTGCCGCGGCCGACATGGCGCGAGGGGAGTATCTGGCCAACGGTGCCGCGGGATTGGAGGCCCTCCTGGCGGGTGCGGCCGCCGCGGCGGAGGCGGAGGCGGGCAGGAGGGCCAAAAAGGGTGAGGGCGAGGGTGAGGCCGAGGGTGAGGCCTCGGCCACGGCCACCCCGCCCCCCACCACCCCGCCCCTCTCCAAGGTCGTCCTCGCCCGCCGCACGGACGCGGCCCTGACGTCGCCTGGCCTGGACCCGCTGGCCCTGGTCGCCGCCCTAGCCGCCCGGGACGAGCGGGCCTACCAGTTCGCGGTCGAAGTCCCGGGCGGGGCGTCCTTCCTCGGGTCCTCCCCCGAACAGCTCTTCTCCCGGACGGGCGGGGCGGTCGCGTCCGAGGCGGTCGCCGGGACCCGCCCCCGCGCGCCCGCCGCCGACGCGGAGGCCGACTTCTGGCTGGCGTACGACCTGTTGCGCCACCCGAAGGACCACGCCGAGTTTGCGATCGTGCGGGACTGGGTGAGGGGCGCGCTGGCCTCGCTGTGCGTGCCGGGCTCCGTGCGGGTGGAGCGGTCGAAGGGCGTGCTCAAGCAGGGCGGGGTCCAGCACTTGCACGCCCGCCTGGCGGGGGTGCTCGACCCCGGGAGGGTGAGGGGGTGGAACGGCGCCGCCTCCCCCGGGGCGGCCGCCCCCCAGCCATCCCTCCCCACCACGCCCGACGCCGCCCTCCTCGCCGCCCTCCACCCCACGCCCGCCGTCTGCGGCCGCCCGCGGTCCCGGGCCCGGGACGTCCTGTCCGGGGCAGAAGGCTTCGACCGGGGGCTGTACGCGGGGCCCGTGGGCTGGGTGTCCGCGGCGGGGGCCGAGTTTGCGGTCGCCATCCGGTCCGCCCTCGCCCACCAGGCAGGAGGAGGAGGGGGAGGAGGAGGAGGGGCACGCGATCGAGGCGGGCGCCCCACCCCCTCCACGCCCGCCCCTCCGTCCCCTTCGCGCTCCATTTCCCTGTACGCCGGCGTCGGCATCGTGGCCGGCTCTGACGCGGACGCGGAGTGGGCGGAGCTGGAGCTGAAGACGGGGACGGTCGGCGCGTTGCTGCCCGGGTGGCCTGCGGCCCACCTCCCGGTGCAGGCGGGCGGGGCGCAGCAGCAGCAGCAGCCTGGCGGCGGCGGGGGCCCTCCTCCTCCACTGCCTCCTCCACTGCCTCCTTCTCCTCGGCGCACCCTCTCCACCCCGCCCACGCCCACCCTGGCGTCCGCCCCCAACATCAACGCCCTGGCCGCCCGGGCGCTGGTGGAGGAGCTGTGCCGGGCCGGGTGCACCACTTTCTGCGTCGCGCCCGGCTCCCGATCCTCCCCGCTCGCCCTGGCCGCCGCCCGCCACCCGACGGCGAGCGTGGTGCGGGGGCTGGACGAACGCTCCCTGGCCTTTTACGCCGTGGGTGCGGCTCGGGGCGGCGGCGGCGGGCGCGGCGGCGGCCCGCCCGTCGCCCTCATCACCACCTCTGGGAGCGCGGTGGCCAACCTGTTTCCAGCGGTCATGGAAGCGTCCGCGACGGGCGTGCCCTTGCTGCTCCTGACCGCCGACCGCCCGGCCGAGCTGCGGGACACCGGCGCCAACCAGACGGCCAACCAGGCGGGGCTGTTCGGGGGGTACGTCCGGTGGGGCGCCGACCTGCCGCCGCCGTGTGGCGGGGCGCCCCTGAGGAGCCTCCTCTCGGCGGCGGGGGAGGCCGTCGCCCGGTCCCAGGGCCCGGGCCGGCCGGGGCCCGTCCACCTGAACCTGCAGTACCGGGAGCCGCTGGGCCCGGAGGCTGTGCCCTACAGCCTGGACCCGGCCGACGCGGCCGCCCTGGCCGCCTGGTGGGCGGCGCCGGGGGGGCCACCCTTCACGCTCCAGGCGCCGCCCCCGGCCGGAGAGCTCGCCCCAGCCCTCCCGCCGGCCCTCGCCTCCCTCCTCTCCCACGCCACCCGCGGCCTGGTCGTCCTGGGTGAGGCGCGGTCGGCGGCTGACGCGGCCGCGGGCGCCCGCATTGGCGCGGCGCTGGGCTGGCCCGTCGCCTGCGACGTGCTGTCGGGGTGCCGCCCCCTGGCCGGGCGCCGCCAGGCGGGGGGCTGTGCTGTTGCCGCTGGGCCCTCACAGCAGCCGGCCGCCTTCTTCGCCCGCGCCCCGGACGGCGTCCTGGCGGGTGGGGCGCCCGTCTGGGGCGTGCTGTGCCCGGATGTCATCCTCCAAGTCGGCGCCCGGCTGACCTCCAAGCGGGTGGCCTCCTTCCTGGAGTGGGCGGCGGTCGGGAGGCATGGTGGTGGGGGGGGGGGGGGGGGGGGGCGGGCCCTTTGTAAAACCCCCCCCCCCCCCCCCCCACCCCCCCCCCCCGGGGCCCCCGCGACCCCGGCCCCCCCCCCCCCCCCCCCGCCCCCCCCCCCCCCCCCCCCCCCCCCCCCCCCCCCCCGCCGGGGGCCGGGGGGGGCGGGGGCGGGGGGGGGGGGGCCGGGGCGGCGGGGGGGGGGGGCGCCCCCCCCCCCCCCCCCCCCAGGCCGATTCTTCAACCCCCTCCCCGCCGCCGCCTCCCACCACCGCCTGGGCCCTCGTCGACGCGGACGCCACCCGCCACGACCCGGCCGCCGCGACGAGCCTGCGGTCGGTCCTGGACCCGACTGTGCTGGCCCGCGGGCTGGAGGCGTGGCGGGAGCAGCGCGCGCCCCCGCCCCCGCAGCAGGCGGCGTTCAGTGCGGCGTGGGCGGCCGCAGACGGCGCGGCCTGCCGCGCGCTCTCGTCCGAGCTCGACCCGGCTTGCTCGCCCTCGGCCGTCGGCGAGCCGGCCATCGCCCGGGCCGTCCTGGCAGCCATCCCGCCGGGCCACGCCCTCTTCCTGGGCAACTCCATGCCAGTGCGGGACGCCGACCTGTTTGGGGGCGTGCCCTTCAACGCGGGCGGCGGCGGCGGTGGCACCAGCGGCCCAGGGACAGTGCCCTGGGCGGGCGGGGGCGACCTCGCCCCGCCCTCGTCCGCCTGGGGCGCCGGGTCCGGCCCGCCCCCACCCGGCGTCGCGGCGGCCAGCCTCGCGCTGGCCCTGCCCCCAGGCACACGCTACCTGGGCGGCGGGGGCGGCGGACTGGCCGCCCCTTTGCGCGCTGTCGCAGCGGCCCGGGGTGTGTCGGGCATCGACGGCGTCCTCTCCGCCGCCGCCGGCTTCGCCGCGGGCGCCCGCCGGCCCGCCACCCTCCTCATCGGCGACCTGTCTTTCTTGCATGACACCAACGGGCTGGCCCTGCTGCGGGATGGCGAGGGCCGCCCCCCCCTCACGGTCGTCGTCGTCAACAACTCCGGCGGCGGCGTGTTCTCGCTCGTGGCCGTGGGGTCCCAGGTGGACGCGCCCACGCTGGACGAGGTGTGGGCGACGCCCCAGCGGGCGGACCTGGGCGCCCTGTGCCGGGCCCACGGCGTTCCGCACCAGCGCGTGGAAGTCGGCAGCGGCGAGGCCTCAGACGGCGGCGGCCTGGGCGCGCTCCACCGCGCGCTCGGCGCGGCCTGGGCCCTTGGTGGCCACTCGGTCGTCGAGGTCGTCACCCCGCCCCGGGCCGCCAACGCGGACGCGCACCGGCGGCTGGCTGGCCTGGCCGGCGCGGCGGCGGCGGAGGCCCTGGCCGGGTGGCAGGAGGGCGCGCTGGTCGTGGAGGGCGCGGCCCTGGTGGAGGTGGGCCTGCCGCTGGTGGCCCCGCTCGCGGCCGTCCGCCGGGGTGGTCGCGGTGCCGCGGCCACCCCTCCTGCCCCTCCCTCCCCGCCCGCCCGACCCACCCTCCTCCTCACCCTGACCGCCATCTCAACCCGTGACGGGCACCGGGTGAGCGGGGTGGGTGAGATCGCGCCCCTGCCCGGCGTCACGCACGCCGAGTCGCTGGCGTCTGCGGCCGCGCAGGCGCACTTCCTGGGCGCCGCCCTGGCCGGGACGACCCTCCCGCCCGACGGCGCCCGCCTGGAGGGCGCGCTAGGGGCGTGGATCGGGGGGGCGCTGGGTGGGGGCCCGGGGGCGAGCGCGCACCTGGCCCCATCCGTGCGGGCTGGGGTGGAGGCGGCCGCCCTGGGCGCCCTGGCGGCGGCGGCGGGCGTGGGCGTGGCAGAGCTGTTGGGTGGGAAAAAGGAGGGGGAGGGGGAGGGGGGGGGGCGGCCAGCGGCGGTGCGGGTCCAGGCGCTGCTGGAGGGGACGGCGGCGGCCCCGCCCGCCGACCTGGCCGCGGCCGCCGCCGCGCTCGTCGCCGCCCACGGCTACGACACGCTGAAGCTGAAGGTCGGGCGCCGGCCAGGCGTGGGCGGGCCGGAGGAAGATGCGGCCGCGGTGGCGGCGGTCGCGCGCGCGGTCGGGCCGGGCGTCGTCCTGCGCGCTGACGCCAACCGCGCGTGGTCCGTCCCCCAGGCGGCTGCCTTCGCGTCGGCCCTGTCCCGCGCGACGGGTGGGGCGCCGCCGTCGCACACCCTGGCCTTTGTCGAAGAACCATTATCCAACCCCAGCCCGGGTGCCTGGGAGGCGCTGGCCGACGCGTTGACGGGCGGCGTCGGCGGTGGCCGCCTGCTCCCCATCGCCCTGGATGAGACGATTGATGAAGCAGTCTCGGCCGCCGCGTCCGTCTCGCCAGGATCGGCCTCGCCGACGGCCGTGGCGGCCGCGGTCGGGGCCGCCATCGCGTCCGTTACGTCCTCCTACGGCGCCGCGCCCGTCGCAGCCATCATCAAGCCGAGCGCGGTGGGTGGGGCCGAAGCCGCGGCGGCGGCCGCGCGCGCGGCGGCGGCGGGCGGGTGCGCGGCCGTCGCGAGCTCTGCCTTCGAATCCTCGGTCGGCCTGTGGGGCATTGCGGGCCTGGTCGCGGGCGGCGTATTTGGCGGCGACGCGTCCACGACCGCGCACGGCCTGGGCACGGCGGCCTGGTTCAGCGGAGACGTGGGGCCGGAGGCGCGGCCGGGGCGGCTGGCGAGCAGCGGCGCGGGCCTCGAGGTCGCTGGTGGCGGGGAGGCACGCCCTCCTCTCCCGCCCGCCCTCGCCCTGGGCCCGGGCGTCACGGCCCGCGCCCTGGCCCGCCCACCCCCCGCCGGCACCCCCACGGCCTGGGAGGTGGACGGCCCGGCCGGCCGGTTCCGGTTTGCGGGGTCCGTGTTTTGGGTTGGTGGTGGTGACGTGGTTGGTGGCTCGGCGGGCACCCCCCGCCTGACGCTGCTCCTCCTGCCTGGCTGGATGGGCGCCGCCGCCGACTGGGCGCCCGTCGCCGCCGCCCTGGCGGCTGCCTACCCGGGCGTCCTGCGCTGCGCCGTTGTGGACCCGCCCTGCCACGGCGGGTCGGGGCCGGTGGGCGATGCCGCCTTGCCGCCCGACCTCGAAAGCGCGGCGGGGGCGGTGGCCGCCCTGGCCCGCCAGCTGAGCAGCGCCGGTTCCGCCACCGCTCACCCGGTCACCCTGGTCGGGTACTCCCTGGGCGCGCGCCTGGCCCTGGCGGCGGCGGCGGGCGACCCCGGCGCCGGCGCCGGCGGGGGCGTGGTGTGCGTGTCGGGCGGGTCGCCCGGCCTGGCGCCCGGGCGGGGTGGGCGCCCGGGGCGGGCGGCCCGGGACGCGTCGCTGGCGGCCTCTCTGATGCGCGCGGCGGCCACCCCAGCCGATCTCCACGCCTGGGTGACGGCGTGGTATGCGGGCCCCCTGTGGGCGCCGTTGCGGGGCGGGGCGGGGCCGGACGGGATGGAGGCCCTCGTCCAGCGGCGGGTTGGGGGGCTGCTGCTGTCCGGCGGGGGGGGGGGGGCGGCGGGGGCGGCGCACGCGCTGGCGGCCTGGTCGCCCGGGCGCGCCAAGCATCTGTCCCCGCCCGCCATTGCGGCCTTGTCGGCGTCGGCCGGGCCCGTCCGGTTTGTGGCCGGGAGCCTGGACGGGCGGGCCGCGGGCGCGGCCTCTGCCGTCGGTGCGGTCGCGGATGCGGCGGTCGGGGTGGTGGCGGTGCCGGGGGTGGGGCACGCGCTGCTGAGCGAGGCGCCGGGCGCGGTAGTCGGGGCGCTGGCGAGCTGGGTGGATGCGCAGATTAGGAGCGAGTGAGTGTGAGAAAAGTGCGTTGTGTGTTCTGTGTGGTTGTGTGTAGGCCGAGCGAGAGAAAAGAGGAAAAGGAGGTGCCTTCTAGGAAGACGCGAGCAAGGTCTCACACGAGCGCATTGGCACACCCACAAAAACGCTCCACCCCCACGTGGCCTTTAAGCTCAGCCCCGCGCGCCCCAACCTCATATCCACACAACACGCCTCTCTGCCATTATGTTTATCCGCGGCGGCCCCATCGGTGACGGCGGCCTTTCGACCGCGGCCGCCAGCGGCGCGGCCGCGACCGTCGCGGCCGCTGCTTTGGCCCTCGCCGGCCGGGGCGGTGCCGCCGCGCTCAGCTCCCGCACTCGCTCCGTGGCCCTGGCGTTTAGCAGTATGGGCACGAAGGGCCGCCTGCGGCCGGCGGTAGCGTCGCCGGTGAGAAGGCGGAGGGTTTTAATTTTATGAGTGGAGGCGGAGGGAGAGCTGCGCCGTCGCGCGCGCGGGGGGCAGACGCGACCACGACGCGACCACCATCACCCCTGGCAGCACTTTTTTCTTTTCGCGCTCACCCGCGCACCCTTCTCCCCTATTTCTCACACGCACAGTCCCGCCGCCTCGCCTCGACCGCCGCGACCCCCGACCAGGCCGCCTCCGCCACGCCCGGCGGGGGCAGCCCGGTGCCACCCTTCCACCTGGCCATCCCCGTGGCGGACATCAACGCCGCCCGCGACTTTTATGGGGGCAAGCTGGGCTGCCCGGAAGGCCGGTCCGCCGACACCTGGGTCGACTTCAGCCTGCACGGCCACCAGCTGGTCTGCCACGAAGTCAAGGGGTACGACGCCCGGTCCACCGCGTCGGCCGTGGATGGCGACCCCGTCCCCGTGCCCCACTTTGGCCTGGCGCTGACGGCCGAGGCCTTCCACGCCCTGGCCGCCCGGGTCGCGGCCGCGGGCATCGTGTGCGAGCTGGGGCCCCGCCTGCGCTTCAAAGGCGCCCCCGGCGAACAGATGACCATGTTCTTCCGGGACCCGTCGGGCAACGCCCTGGAGTTTAAAGCGATGAGCAAGCCGGAGAACCTGTTTGCCCGGTACAAGGTGTGAAGAGGGCCGGGCGCGTGCGCTTTGGAGAGGTGAGAGAGATAAAGAGAGAAGAGGGTTGAAAGCGAAAACCATCCAGTCACACACACGCACACGCGCCCACACTCGCTCTCAACATGCGCCCAACTCACCCACCCAGACATGACCCCCGTCAACACTCGTACACTTCCATTGAAATCACGAGGCGCACACGCGCCCACCCCTCCACACACACACACCACCAAGCGGCACACAAAAAAGACACCCCGCTCACCCCACACCTCTCTTTTTGTTATTTGATCATTTTTCAATGCCACATCAATGCCACTCTGGCCGCCACAGGGTACGCCGCACCGCGGCGGGGCGGTCGCCCGATGCAGCAGCAGGGTTACCGGTGGCCCGGCGCACCGCGGCCGGCGATGAGGCCCCCCCCGACGTCGTCGACCCGCCACCGCCACCACCACCTCCAGCCAGCACCCGCTTGCCCGTGGGCGAGGACGCCGCGCACACGGCCGCCGCGGCCGCCGCCGCCAACGCGCTCGCGTACGCCCGCACGGGGCTCGGTGACCGACGGCGGGGTGCAGGCGCGGCAGCAGCGGCAGCAGCAGCCCCGCCACCACCACTCACCAGGTCGAGCGCCTCGGCGACGGCGACCGGGTCGGCCGAGGTCGGCGGCAGGGCGAGGATGGCGGCCACCGCGCACCCGCCCGCCCCGTGCAGGCTGGCGGCGAGGGCCCGGGTCAGGGCGCAGGACGCGGTGGGCGCGCCGGACCCGCCGCCGCGGGCCAGCATGTCGGCTAGGGCGCCCAGGGCCCGGGCCCCGCCGCCCGCAACGCCAGCAGCGGGGAGGTCGGCCAGTTGCAGGACAGGCACGCGCGCGCCGGCGGCCGCCCCTCCCTTCGCCGCGACCGTCAGGGAGTAGACGGCGGCGGTCGCCCGGCCGGTGGCCCGGCGGCCGGCGGCCAGGCGGGCGGCGGCGGCGGGGGAGGCCGGCGGGACGCCAGCGGCGACCGCCCGGGCGGCGGCTGCCGCGTCGAGGGCCGCCTCGGCCTGGGCCGGGGTGGACGCAAAGACGACTGTCGGCGAGGCCGCCGCCGCGTAGCTGCCACCAACGGCGACCCCCGCCAGCAGGTCCCGGACGCGCCCGCCGGCCTCCTCTCCGCACGACACCTGGACGGCGGAGACGGCCAGGGTGAGGGAGGAACCGGAGGCAGCGGCCTGGGCAAACAGGGCGCGCACGGCCAGGTGCGCCACGCCCGGGCCACCGCCGACCCCAAACAGGGCGGCCGTCTTGCCGCCGCCGACGGGGCCGGCCGCCAGCACACAAGCCGGGCGGCCCTGGAGGAGGGTGGCCAGGACGGCCGGGCGGGCGGCCTCGAACAGGGCGGCCGCGGGCTCGCCGGGCGGGAGGGAGGCATCCACCGCCCGGTGGGGCGCGCTCCAGGCGCCGCACGAGAGGATGCCGGCCCCGCTGACCTGGACGGGGGCGGCAGACCGGTTGGCCGCCTCGTGGGGCAGGGACGGCCGCAGGCGGGCGATGAGGGTCATGGCAGGGGCGGGCGGGGGAGCCGCGCTGGCAGCCACGTCCCGCTGGGCCAGGGCGGCCGACGCGAGCATCATTTTCGCCTGCTCCGCCTCCGCGACGGCCGCCGACCGCTGCGCCTCCTTTTCAGCCAGCTGGCGCAGGGCCTCCGTCTTGAAAGCAGCCAGGTCAGCGATGACGGCCTTCAAGGGTGCGGCGGCTGCTTCCCGCCGGGCAACCTCAGCCGCAGCGGCCGCGGCCGCTGTGTCGGCCGCGTCGCGCGACCGGTCCGCCTCGTCCCTGGCCAGCGCCGCGTCCGCGCGGGCCAGCGCCGCGTCGCGCTCGGACGCTTCCGCCCGGGCGTGGGCGGCGTCGGCAAGGGCGGAGAAGGGCGGCGCACCATCAACCCCGCCCTCGGGCGTGCCCGCCCGGACAGACTCCAGCTCCTCGCACAGGGCGGCCACGCGCGCTACCTCGGCCGCCAGCGCGGCTTCCAGCCGTTCCGCCCGGGCGGCCGCCGCGTCGCGGGCCGTGCGCAGGGAGGAGACCTGGGTCTCCAGGGCAGCCACGTGCGCATGGGAGGGAGGAGGAGGGTCCGCCCGCGCGGGTGGCGGTGCCGCCACGACCGCAGCGGCCGCCGCTGCCGCCGTCGCGGTTGCGAACGCCGCCCGTTGCTCAGCGGCCGCCGCAGCCGCCGCCGCTGCGACCGCCTCGCTGCGCAGGGCGCCCACCTCCGCCCGCGCCGCGTCCGCGTCTGCCAGGGCTGCCGCGTACCTGGCGTCCGTGGCGGACGGGGCATACCCCCCTTCCGACCCCGACCCCTCACGGCACTCCTCAAAGGCGGCTTCGCCCGCGCACTCCACCTCGTCCCCACACCCGGCCGCCAGCTCGTCCAGGCGGGCCAGGGCCCGCGCGTACGCGGTGGCGGCGGGGAGGGAGGCCTCGTCGTCGTCGTCAGCAATGCCAGGCGCGGCCCGGCCGGCGGACGGGCGGGGCGGGCGGGCGGACAGGGGCATGGCGGCGGCAGAGGCGGGCGGCGCGGCGTGCACGGCCTGCTGCTGCTGCTGCTGCTCCAGGGGAGGAGTGACCGCCTCCACCTCCGCCGCCGCCACCGCGTCCGCGTCGATGACGCCGTCGACGTCGTTGGAGTATTCGGAGGCGAAGGAGGTGCGGGAGGCGCGGCGGGGCTGGTGGCGGGGTGGTGGGGCGGGGGCGGCGGCGGCAGGAGCAGCGGGCACGCTGTGCCACCAGTCGAGGGGTTGCTGGGCGGCCGGCGCCGCGCGCGCATGTTTCTCGACAGCCGCCGCCGCTCTTTCTTCTTCTTCTTCTTCTTCTTCCGCCTGCATCGCCGCCGCGGCGGCGGCAATGGCGGCGTCCGTGGCTGCAACAGCCACACGCCCGGCCCCACAGGCCAGCGCACCGACCGCGCACGCGACCGGGCCGCCCACCTCCTCGCCCTCCGTGCTGCCCGCACCCCGCACGCGCCGGCGCCCGGGCGACAGCGGTGCGAGGTGCGCGGGCAGGGCGGCCTGACGGGCGGCGGCGGCGGCCGCGGAGGCGGACCCGCGCGCAGAATACTCGAGCGGCGGCATCTCCCAGGCCGGAGGAGGGGGCAGGTGGCTGCGGCCGCCCACGGCGCCGGGCAGCGGGCCGGCCAAGCGCCGGCGCCAGGCGGGGGGGGACGCGCCGCCACCTGCTGGAGAGCGCGGCGTGGCGGCGGCGGCGGGGTGTGGGGGAAGGGCGGCGACAGGGGCAGCCGGCGCGGGCGGGGCCGCCTCCCCAGCCGCCGACGGACGCAGGGCCCACCCGCGCGGGCGGGCGCCCACCGGCGCCCGGCTGCGACCGCGGGCGGTAGGGGCGGCAGCAGGGGCCGCCGCCGCCAGGCAGGACAGAGGCGCTCCGGGGGCGGCCGCGTGCTGGCCGCCAAACGCGCTCTGGGACACGCGGCGCCCGCCCATGGAGGTCAGGCGGGAGGGCGTGTCGTCGGAGGGGGCGACCGCCTCCCGGGCCGCGTCCTTAATGTAGGCGGCCAGGGCGGCCGTCGGCGCGGAGGTGCGGCCCCGGGAGCCCGGGACGGCGGACCAGGTCGGGACGGACGGGGAGACGGCAGGCGGGGAGGCAGCAGCCGCGCCGCCCCCGCCCCCACGGACGGGCGAGGGGGAGCGGGAACCGCCCGCCCGCGCCCATTTCGGGGCGTCGTAGGGCGAAGTGCCGTTGGAGCCTCCCCACCGGGTCGGGGAGGGCGGGCAGGGCGAGGGCTCGCGGGACGCGGCGGCGGCAGACGGCGCGTTGACCGTCGGGCGGCGGGTAAAGGCGGCGGCGGCGGCAGAGTTGCTTCCGCCGCCCCACCGCGTCGCCCCGCCGCCGCCGCCGCCCTTGGTCGGGCTGGCCGCAGACGCGGCCGCGGCGGCGGCGATCATGGTGTAGACGGGGCGGGTGGTGGTGGCCGCGCCAGGCTTGGCCGGCGCGTCGTCATCCGTGATGGGTGGAGGGAAGGCGGACGAGGGCGAGGGCGGGGCGGGCTGCTGAGAGGAGAGAAGAGAGAGAAGTTGCGGAGGAGTCGTTATTTGCGAGGGTTCCTGTCTATTTGGTGCTCCCATCCGTGACACACAGGTAAACCTCCTCACTGGTCGCTCGTTGGGAGGGTTGGGCG
>Ga0315283_10001345_pt1 | contig 19664 bp, 12 predicted proteins | sample YL17G09_0_MG_FD_204541 | JGI IMG/M metagenome (GOLD analysis project Ga0315283, IMG submission 204541) | Sediment microbial communities from Yellowstone Lake, YNP, Wyoming, USA - YL17G09_0 | ecosystem: Environmental > Aquatic > Freshwater > Lake > Sediment | place: USA: Wyoming | collected... | reverse complement strand
ATGATCGAGGAGCCCAAGACAGCAGCCATGGCTGGAGATTTGCGGGTAAAGTCTCCAGGAATGGGGAAGCTCACGAACCCCCCTACAGAAGACAGCAAGGGATTCGCATTCAAGCAGCTCTCCAATGCCGCCAAGCCTGGAAAGTTCATCAACAAGGTGGCCCCAAAGAACCTTGTTGGGCCTGGCCCATCTATCAAGCAGGTCGCTCCTCTGCCGAGGTGATGAGTGAATCCGGTAGAAGAGTTCCTCGCTACTTCTGGCGATCTGAGCAAGCAGGCCGCTGACGATCTGAAAGAACGCCAGCAGCGAGAGCTCCAGATGTGGCAGACCTGGAAGGACGGCGGGAAGCAGCCCGAACATCTCAAGCCGCTGATACAGTCCTTCCGTCCGCTCATCAATCGACACGCCAACGTGTGGGCCGGGAAGATCAGAGATATTCCTCCAGCCGCCATCCGAGCTGAGTTCAACAACCAGTTCGTGAAAGCACTTGAGACGTACGATCCCAACCGTGGCGCTGGGTTGAATACGCACATCACCTACCAGCTTCGCCGGGCAAGACGATTCGCTACGACATACCAGAACCCAGGTCACATCCCGGAGACACGCATCTATCGGATTCGTGAACTCCAAGATGCTGAAGCTCATCTGGATGACCAGTTCGGTAGGCCACCCACGCAGCTTGAGATAGCAGATCATTTGAAGTGGTCTCCACGAAAGGTGGAGGTACTTCAGCGGGAGGTTCGAAAAGCGCATCCTACGGGTCACTTTGAAACTGACCCGATGTCTTTCACGCCATCTCGGCACAATGAGATCATGCGACTTCTTCCGTACGAGCTGAATGCGGAAGAGCGTCAGGTGTTCGAGCATCTGTTCGGGGTAGGGGGAAAGCCGAAGCTAGAGCCTGGACAGATCGCGCAGAAGTTGAATATGAGTGCGCCCAAGGTCTCTCGGTTGAAGAAGAGCATCTCAGAGAAGTATGCGAGGTACGTCTGATGGCTGACTCAGCAACTCTCAGGGCAGATCGTGATGCGCGTTTGGATGCCTTGAAGAAGGCCACAGACGAGTGGGCCGACAAAGAAATCAAGCGTCTGGAGGACGAGGCGAAGTTCCTCAAGTCCATCCTGAAGGGCCGAACGGGGGCCGGGCGCTTGGCGAATCAGAACGTGGCTGATGCCAGCAAGCTGACGGTGGATGAGATCGCTCAGTTCTTGACTGGCTAGTGGAGGCAACATGGATCAGGTACAGCCCCAAGTAGTGACGCTTGATCAAGTCACGCTTCTTCAGATCGAGCTACTGGAGTTGAAGAAGCGGCTGAACAAGGCTGAGGAGGAGAAGCTGATGCTCCTTTTGAACAGCGTCCGTAGGGAAGGACGCGTGTTGCAGGAGGACACCGGCCGGATGATCTCAGAGGTACTTCAGCGTCATGGAGTAGAGGGTTCCGGAAAGAGCCTACGTCTTCTAGACAAGGAGAGGGGGCTCTGCGCCGTTGAGTGATCTCCGGCCAAGGTGAACGATGGCTGCAACCAGTCGAATTCGTCTAGGACCGACAGGCCCAAGTGGTCCAAGTGGTCCAACAGGGTCTGTTGGAGCGACAGGTGCTACGAGCACGGTGACTGGACCTACCGGTCCGACTGGTGTTGTGGGGGCAGCCTCGATCGTCACAGGTCCAACGGGGGCGACTGGAGCAGCTTCTCAGGTTACGGGTCCGACGGGACCTCAGGGGTTGGTAGGAGAGACAGGTCCTGGGGGATCTACGGGCCAGCTTGGTGCGACGGGTGCTGCAAGCGTCGTCACGGGACCTACGGGGCCCACAGGACGCACTGGGGCGACTGGAGAGGCGAGTACTGGTCCTACAGGGGCGGTGGGGGCGGCATCGGTCATTACGGGCCCTACGGGGGCTACAGGAGCTCCGGGAGAAGCGTCTGTCATTACGGGTCCTACAGGCCCATTTGCCACCGGACCGACTGGCCAGACTGGACCAACCGGAGACCGAGGTGTTTCGGGCCCGACTGGTCCGACAGGCAGGCAGGGTAATCTTGGCCCATTGGGAGCTACCGGCCCAACGGGTGCTGCCTCTAACGTAACGGGACCAACAGGAAAGACTGGATCGACAGGGCCGACTGGTGCTGTTGGTGCAGCATCGGTTGTGACGGGACCGACTGGACCGACGGGCTACACTGGACCGACGGGCGCAGCTTCGATCGTTACGGGACCGACGGGTCTGACTGGGCCAACGGGATCAACGGGTCCATCTTCCACGGTCACAGGGCCAACTGGACCGACCGGTCTGACGGGGCCAACGGGCTTGGCTTCGACAGTAACAGGCCCGACGGGTCCGACAGGGGCCGTATCTCAAGTCACTGGTCCAACGGGTCCGACAGGGTTGGGGGCGACTGGTCCATCGGGACCATCGGGACCAACAGGACTTCGCGGTACTACGGGTCCGACTGGTGCGGCATCTGACGTAACGGGTCCGACGGGCCCCACAGGGCCAACAAGTACAGTCTCTGGACCCACAGGGCCAACTGGTAAGACTGGTACGGCTGGAGGTGTAGGTAACACTGGTCCGACTGGATCAACTGGTGCGGCTTCAATCGTAACTGGTCCTACTGGATCAACTGGTCCTACAGGTCTTCAGGGTGAAGCAAGTACGGTGACGGGACCTACTGGTCCTTTTGTCACTGGTCCTATAGGATACGTTGGGCCGACTGGAGATCAGGGTGCTTCTGGTCCCACAGGACCGACGGGTAGGATAGGAAACCTTGGCCCATTGGGTCCAACGGGTCCAACGGGTGCAGCGTCTAACGTAACGGGGCCGACCGGGAAAACTGGATCGACAGGACCGACCGGGATACAGGGGGCTACGGGTCCTACGGGAGCTGCCTCCACGGTCACAGGACCGACTGGTTCGACAGGGCCGGAGATTACAGGTCCCACTGGACCGACTGGAGTCACCGGGGCCACAAGCACGGTGACGGGACCGACTGGTCACGTGGGGTCTACGGGTGCTGTTGGGGCAACAGGTGCCACGGGACCAACGGGTTTGGCGTCCATTGTTACTGGTCCGACCGGAGCGGCATCCACTGTGTCGGGACCGACAGGTCCTACTGGAGCTCAGGGAGCCTCTTCTGTTGTCACCGGACCGACGGGTTCTGCGAGTGTCATCACGGGGCCTACGGGAGCCACTGCTACGGGGCCTACGGGGCCATCTGGGGCGCCAAGTGACGTGACAGGGCCGATGGGCCCAACAGGCCAGACTGGGGCCGCCTCGGTGGTCACAGGGCCTACTGGGTCGAAAGGCGCGGATTCCGTTGTCACTGGGCCGACTGGCGTTGCGGGAACAACTGGTCCTCAGGGCGACCCATCTACGGTCCCTGGACCTACTGGTCCGACTGGGTCGCAGGGAGACCCTTCAACTGTTACTGGACCAACTGGCCCAGCGGGTGCCACTGGCGCTGACAGTTTGATCACTGGTCCTACAGGACCGCAGGGTTCAGATAGTACAGTCACGGGACCCACTGGTGAACAAGGCGCTCCAAGTACGATCACAGGACCAACGGGAGCTACCGGTCCACAAGGGGACGCGTCAACAGTTACGGGACCGACTGGCCCAACTGGTCTACAGGGCGATCCCTCTACGATCACAGGACCCGTCGGAGCTACAGGTCCGACGGGGATTGAGGGTTCAGCCTCGACAGTGACTGGCCCCACTGGGACCAGCGGGGCGACTGGCCCGACGGGTTTGGCCAGCACTGTGTCTGGTCCTACAGGGCCGACAGGGAAGCAGGGGGATCCTAGCACTGTCATAGGCCCAACCGGATCGCAGGGGGCAGATTCTACAGTGACGGGTCCGACGGGTGCGGACTCCATGGTGCCGGGTCCTACTGGACCAACCGGTGATGCCTCGACCATCACTGGCCCAACGGGAGCTCCCTCGGTCGTTACGGGACCAACTGGACAGCAGGGCTCTCCTTCTACAGTGACCGGTCCAACAGGTCCGACTGGGCAGGCAGGCACTGATTCAATCATCACGGGCCCGACCGGGCCCACAGGCGAGCAGGGCCTTCCCAGTATTGTTACTGGTCCTACGGGACCGACAGGTGTGCAAGGAACTCCGTCGACTACCACGGGACCTACCGGGCCAACTGGGAAAGAGGGGGCGGCATCCATTGTCACTGGACCGACTGGATTACAAGGCGATCCGTCGATAGTTACCGGGCCTACTGGTCCAACTGGTGCGCCAAGTACAGTCACGGGGCCAACAGGGCAGCAAGGGTCTCCTTCGACTGTTACGGGGCCGACGGGACCGACAGGTGTTCAAGGTGATCCTTCTACGATTACTGGACCGACTGGTCCTACGGGTGTACAAGGGGATGCTTCTGTTGTTACTGGCCCAACTGGTCCAACTGGATCGCAAGGTGCTCCTAGCACAGTTACAGGCCCAACAGGACCTACTGGCGCGCAAGGAACACCCAGCACGATCACTGGACCAACAGGTTCGACAGGAGCTGCATCAACAACTACTGGTCCTACTGGTCCTACAGGGCAGCAAGGTTCGCCAAGCACTGTTACAGGTCCAACAGGGTCACAGGGTGATGCTAGCACCGTTACTGGTCCAACAGGTGCAGTTGGCGCGACTGGTCCGACTGGCCAGCAGGGCGATCCCTCAGTTGTAACTGGACCTACGGGTTCAACAGGATCACCTTCAACGGTGACTGGTCCGACTGGTCAGCAGGGCGATCCGTCTACGGTATCAGGACCCACGGGTCCGACCGGGGTTCAGGGAATCCCGTCCACAGTAACAGGCCCCACTGGATCTACAGGATCAATTGGTTCTGATAGTACGGTGACGGGACCGACCGGGCCCACGGGGTCTATCGGTTCGCCAAGCACAGTTACTGGGCCCACGGGCCCGACAGGATCAATTGGGGCGGATAGCACGGTTACTGGCCCGACTGGCCAGCAGGGATCGCCTTCTACGATCACAGGACCGACCGGGGCGACTGGCGCAGCGAGCGTAGTGACCGGCCCTACAGGAGTAGCGGGTTCAGATTCCACAGTGACGGGTCCTACCGGTCCCACTGGGCAAGCTGGTTCCGATTCTACGGTAACGGGACCGACTGGGCCTACGGGTGTTCAAGGTAGCCCGTCTACTGTCACAGGTCCAACAGGCCCCACTGGTCAACAGGGATCGCCTTCGACAGTTACCGGACCGACCGGATCAGTCGGTGCAGATAGTACGGTCACGGGACCTACTGGTCCCACGGGTGTTCAAGGATCGCCAAGTACGATTACCGGTCCTACAGGACCAACAGGATCGATAGGCGCTGATTCTACAGTGACTGGGCCTACGGGCCCCACAGGTGCTCAAGGCACTCCTTCAACTGTTACAGGCCCGACTGGACCCACAGGACAGCAAGGTTCCCCATCAACAGTCACGGGACCGACTGGTCCAACAGGATCACAAGGTTCGCCCAGCACAGTAACTGGCCCTACAGGGCCCACTGGAGATCCGGGTTCCCCAAGCACGGTGACTGGTCCGACGGGATCGACAGGCGCAGCGTCCACCGTAACAGGACCAACAGGTGCCGCCTCAACAGTGACCGGTCCCACCGGACCCACTGGTGCTGCATCTACTGTGACAGGGCCGACTGGAGCAACGGGTCCTGGCAGCTATCTGATCGGTGTCGATTACTTCCTGAGGGATACGGCTAGCGATATTACTGGGCCTGGCTACTTTGATCTCACTAGGCAGCCCCCGACGGAGGGGCAGGAAGATGACTACCAGGATTGTACAGGTGGAGGTGGTCTTACTTGGGGCACACCTGTTCTTTGTGAAGGCTATGCTTCCCAGCTTGGCGATCCCAACACCAATACGATCCCAGCTGGAAAATGGGAGTTCCACTTCTATGGCTACGTAGACGTTCTGGCTGGCAACAACCGGCTGGTCTACGAGGTCTACAAGATAGCTTCTGGAGGATCGGAAACTCTGCTGTTCTCGCAGAATAGCAGTTACATCGATTCTACAGACAATCTTGCTCCGACAGAATTGTCGAGTGAGTATTATCTCTCCAGTCCGATCAGCCTTCTTCTGACTGATCGATTGATCCTAAAGGTCTATGTTCAGACCACTTCGAATCCGCCTAGGCGGATTCACTATTTCCACAGCGGGACTACTTACGCTTCTCATGCGTCCACCACGCTCACCGTAGGAGTTCAGGGACCCACAGGACCCACAGGTTCGCAAGGGGCTGCCTCCACGGTCACAGGACCCACAGGTCCAACAGGTATTCAAGGCAATCCCTCGACTGTTACCGGACCCACAGGCCCCACGGGCTTACAGGGCAGCCCTTCAACGGTGACGGGACCTACTGGCTCTACCGGAGCGGCTTCGACCGTTACGGGTCCGACCGGCCAGCAGGGATCGGATTCAACAGTCACGGGTCCGACTGGACCGACAGGTCAGCAGGGGGCTGCTTCCACGATCACCGGCCCGACTGGGGCAACTGGTCCTGTTGGGGATGCGTCTGTAGTCACCGGTCCCACGGGACCTACGGGTGCCCAGGGCTCGCCCTCGACGATCACAGGCCCCACAGGTCCGACGGGACAACAAGGCAGCCCGAGCACAGTGACCGGTCCAACTGGACCCACTGGCCAGACTGGATCTCCCAGCATAGTCACCGGACCAACTGGTCCAACAGGACAGCAGGGGGCAGAGTCTACGGTAACCGGGCCCACAGGCCCTACCGGATCCCAGGGACAGGCGTCGATCGTTACTGGACCTACTGGTCCGACAGGATCACAGGGTTCGCCCTCGACCGTCACTGGACCGACGGGACCAACGGGACCGACGGGCTCGCCCAGCACGGTTACTGGTCCCACGGGGCCGACTGGCCCTACGGGGCAGCAGGGAGCGGATTCGACAGTCACCGGTCCGACTGGACCGACAGGTTCTCAGGGTGCGCCCAGTGTTGTCACTGGCCCCACGGGACCTACTGGTGCGCAAGGAACTCCCTCGACGGTGACAGGTCCAACTGGGCCCACCGGCCAACAGGGGGATGCGTCGGTCGTGACGGGTCCGACTGGACCTACTGGCACGCAAGGAGCTGCAAGTACGATCACCGGTCCTACTGGACCAACTGGCCAGCAGGGCAGTCCCAGCACGGTGACCGGGCCCACTGGCCCAACGGGACAGACCGGATCGCCTTCGACAGTCACGGGTCCGACCGGACCTACTGGTCAAACTGGATCGCCCTCAACCGTTACAGGTCCGACAGGCCCTACCGGTCAACAAGGTTCTGATTCTGTCGTAACTGGCCCAACCGGGCCTACAGGTACCCAGGGCGCGGCGTCGACCGTCACAGGACCTACGGGACCTACTGGTCTGCAAGGTTCGCCCAGTGTAGTGACCGGTCCCACGGGTCCTACGGGATCGGTCGGCGCAGCTTCTACCGTGACGGGCCCAACCGGACCTACTGGATCGGTTGGCGCGGACAGTACGGTCACGGGTCCGACTGGTCCGACGGGAACCCAAGGATCGCCGAGTACGGTAACGGGGCCCACTGGACCTACGGGATCGATCGGTGACAGTTCTACTGTCACCGGACCGACCGGTCCAACTGGTCAACAGGGTTCTGCAAGCACGATTACGGGCCCAACTGGCCCAACGGGATTGCAGGGAGATGCTAGCGTTGTCACTGGCCCGACTGGTGTCCAAGGTAGTCCTTCTACAGTTACTGGCCCGACTGGACCGACAGGATCGCAGGGCTCAGCTTCTACTGTCACAGGACCTACTGGTCCGACAGGCGTTCAAGGATCACCTTCTGTTATCACTGGTCCGACTGGATCGACTGGAGCAGAAGGAGCCGCTAGCACAGTCACTGGTCCGACTGGTGCAACTGGTCCGACGGGTGCTCAAGGAAACGCATCTACCATAACCGGACCAACGGGACCAACAGGATCACAGGGTGCTGATTCGACGGTCACAGGACCGACGGGATCTACAGGTCCGACTGGTGCAACTGGTTCGCCATCTACGGTCACCGGTCCGACTGGACCTACCGGAGTACAAGGAACTCCGTCTACAGTTACGGGCCCAACGGGACCCACCGGGGTACAGGGCGATCCATCAGTAGTGACTGGTCCCACCGGACCTACGGGACAGCAAGGATCACCCTCGAACACAACGGGTCCTACTGGATCGACAGGTGCTGATTCTACAGTAACAGGACCAACTGGTCCGACTGGTACTCAAGGATCTCCCAGTACGGTAACCGGCCCCACCGGTCCAACTGGGTCACAGGGTGCACCAAGCACGATTACCGGACCAACTGGTCCAACAGGTTTGCAAGGAGACCCATCCATTGTTACAGGACCGACCGGTCCGACTGGAACACAAGGATCGCCTTCGACGGTTACGGGTCCTACTGGTTCTACTGGACCTACAGGGCAGCAAGGTTCGCCTTCGACGGTTACTGGGCCCACAGGCCCGACAGGATCAGTCGGAGCGGATTCGACTATCACTGGCCCAACTGGCCCAACTGGATCGCAAGGTTCTCCGAGTACAGTCACTGGACCAACAGGGCCGACCGGGGATACTGGATCGCCGAGCACAGTGACTGGTCCGACTGGACCTACTGGACAACAAGGAGACCCATCAACAGTCACAGGGCCGACTGGGCCGACTGGAGTTGCTGGGGCCGATTCAATAGTAACTGGCCCTACAGGTCCCACCGGTACACAAGGCGCACCGTCGACGGTAACCGGACCAACTGGTCCGACAGGTTTGCAAGGTTCTCCATCAACGGTGACGGGACCGACTGGCCCTACGGGAGATCAAGGATCACCCAGTACGGTTACCGGTCCGACAGGTCCGACAGGATCAACTGGTGCGGACAGTATTGTAACAGGGCCAACCGGGCCCACGGGCACACAAGGGTCGCCTTCGACTGTTACAGGACCAACTGGACCGACGGGGGTTGCCGGGGCTGATTCGACTATCACAGGACCAACAGGTCCGACTGGTGCGCAAGGAGATGCGAGCACGGTAACCGGACCAACCGGTCCTACGGGGGTACAGGGAGAACCTTCAACGGTAACAGGGCCTACGGGTCCAACTGGAGTTCAAGGTAGCCCTTCAACGATTACCGGACCTACTGGACCTACCGGGGTTCAGGGTGATGCATCGGTAGTGACCGGGCCAACTGGGCCCACTGGATCGCAGGGCTCTGCGAGTACTGTAACGGGTCCCACCGGACCTACTGGTTCGCAGGGAGCAGCTAGCACAGTAACAGGTCCGACTGGACCGACGGGATCAATCGGAGCTGACTCAACAGTCACTGGACCAACCGGTGCGGCATCCACAATCACGGGACCCACTGGACCTACTGGTTACCAAGGCGTGGATGGATCTACTGGTCCATCAGGCCCCACGGGAGCTGCAAGTACAGTTACAGGTCCTACAGGTCCAACGGGTGTAAATGGTCTTAGCTGTTACCTGACAACTGAAAACAAAGACATGGTCTGCCTGGTCACTACAAGCGATGGTGACAAGGCGACCAACACGACGATCGCGGCAACGCCTGCTGCTGACGGCTACGTCCAGGTCTTCATCAATGGGCTTTCGTACCAAGTAGGCGACGGCACTAAGACAGATGATTGCTACTTCTCTGGTGATGCCGGTTCAACAGCCAGGGCAATCGCCAACATTACGGTTGGAGACACCTGCCATTGGAATGGATCGATTGCTGGCTTTGAGCTAGCAGCATCTGACATCATAGAGTTCGATTACTCTGTCGAAGGTAACCTCGGTGCTACGGGTCCGACTGGTCCAGGTGTTGGGTCCACGGGACCTACAGGCCCAACTGGTGCGACTGGTTACCAGGGCGTGGATGGATCAACGGGTCCAACGGGTCCAGGTGTTGGATCTACAGGTCCCACGGGACCAACTGGCTACCAAGGTGTTGATGGATCTACCGGACCCACGGGATCGACAGGTGAGTCATCCACAGTAACGGGTCCGACGGGACCAACTGGAGTTGCTGGTTCCGATAGCATAGTTACCGGTCCTACCGGCCAGCAGGGCGAGGCAAGTACGGTCACTGGTCCCACTGGTCAGCAAGGAGCGCCTTCGACTGTTACGGGGCCAACTGGTCCCACCGGAGTGCAAGGTGATCCTTCTACGGTAACGGGACCGACAGGACCAACTGGTTCACAGGGTGCTGACTCAACGGTAACGGGCCCAACGGGAGCAGCCAGCACCGTGACGGGACCTACAGGTCAAACGGGTGCTGACTCGGCGGTGACTGGGCCTACCGGAGCCCAGGGCGCCCCGAGTACAGTCACCGGTCCCACTGGACCGACTGGATCTACCGGCCCTGCAAGTGATGTGACTGGGCCCACAGGTTCTCAGGGGACACCGTCCGATGTGACCGGACCAACAGGACCGACGGGGTCCGTGGGAGATCCGAGTACAGTAACGGGTCCGACGGGACCGACCGGTCCTACCGGAACACAGGGCAACCCATCTGTTGTTACCGGTCCTACGGGGCCGACGGGTGTTCAAGGGACGCCTTCCGCAGTAACGGGACCGACAGGTCCAACTGGATCACAGGGCGATCCCTCCATCGTAACTGGACCAACAGGACCAACAGGTGTTCAAGGGTCTCCCTCTATTGTTACTGGGCCTACCGGCCCAACAGGAGTGCAGGGCAACTCAAGTACAGTGACTGGTCCAACCGGATCTCAGGGCGCAGACAGCACGGTAACTGGCCCTACTGGCCCGACAGGATCACAGGGTTCGCCTTCTACAGTGACAGGCCCGACTGGTCCTACGGGGATTGCTGGAGCTGACTCCACTGTTACGGGCCCCACAGGACCTACGGGAGTTCAAGGCACGGATTCAACTGTGCCAGGTCCTACGGGACCAACTGGATCTACAGGGCCTGCGTGTGACGTGGCGGGTCCTACGGGTCCTACGGGTCCGATCGGAACTACGGGGCCAACCGGTCAGCAGGGCGCAGATTCTACTGTAACAGGTCCAACGGGACCGACCGGACAGCAGGGCTCACCGTCTATTGTTACTGGACCTACTGGACCGACGGGTGCGCCAAGCACAGTGACTGGTCCGACGGGACCAACTGGTTCGCAGGGAGCAGCTAGCACAGTAACGGGTCCAACGGGCCCAACCGGAACTACGGGTCCCACAGGTGCAGCCTCTACTGTCACTGGACCCACCGGTTCTCAGGGATCTGCCTCCACGGTCACGGGTCCCACGGGACCGACGGGAGCAAGAGGGCCTGCCGCCGTCAATCAAATTTCGATAACGGTAGAGAACCCCACAGCAGCGGCTGACATTGTTATGGGGTTCACGTTTGTTGCGATCACGGTCGTAGAAGTGCAGGCTGTCATTGTCGGAACAAGCTGCACGATCGATCCCTACCACAACACAAGTCGTGCTGGTGGTGGGGGAGCTACGGATATCCTCACAGCGGCCACGGCAATTACGAACACGACGACCGGTCAGAACCTTACGAGCTTCAACGACCCCACGATTCCGGCAGATTCGTGGATCGTTTTCAAGACCACAGCAGTGACTGCCTGTTCACAGATTACCGTAACGATCAGCTACACGGTGGACTAAGTGGCAACGAAGCTATTTTTGCGGAGTACGCAAACGATCATTACGGGGTATTACGATCTGCTGTCCACGGCAGGGGCTGCGGCTGACACATGTGTCACCAACACGACCGGGGCTCAGGTACAGCTTACCAAGACTGCTGGTGGGTCCGCAGTAGCATGGATCACGAGAGCGGTTGGCGTTGGTTTTACCCTCACTCTGGCCGATATCTCCCTGTGGCAGCAGGAATCGAACGCCCTTGCCAATGCCTACGGACGTTTTCGGCTGTTCAAGTACGCTAGTGCGACGGGCGTGGAGACAGAGCTTGGCGGTGGGCCATTTGACGATGATGTTGAGATGAGCAAACCGACGATTCGCGAGGACACTTGGGCAGCCAATCCTACTGACACTGCATTTGCCAGGGGAGATCGGGTCGTGCTCAAGTGCTACCTTGGGGCCAATGTCACGGGGTATAATTGCACGATGTCGTTTAACGCCGCTGATGGAGCCACAGGAGATTCTTTCCTCAACATCAACGAGACAATCACGTTCCTGGATCGAGTAGTCGTGTCACACTACTAGGGGTTTGCCAGTGCAAAAGTTCGACGGCAAGCAGATCAAAGACGCCTCAATTCCTGTAGGGAAGCTCATCCCTCCGTATTCTCTTACCGGGCCTACGGGACCAACTGGGTCGGCTGGATCTGATTCAGTGGTGACTGGACCAACCGGTCCTACTGGAACTCTTGGTATTGACGGAGCGACGGGGCCGACCGGAGCCGCCAGTACGGTTACTGGCCCCACGGGGCCAACAGGCTATGTTGGCGTTGATGGATCTACCGGCCCTACTGGCCCACAGGGTGACACGTCAAACGTTACAGGTCCGACAGGGCCTACTGGAGTCCAGGGATCGCCATCTACGGTCACGGGTCCTACTGGCCCTACGGGTGTCCAAGGCGCAACCAGCACAGTTACAGGGCCTACAGGACCAACTGGTTCGGTGGGCGCCGACTCTACAGTTACAGGGCCTACGGGCCCGACCGGATCACAGGGTTCTCCGAGTACGGTTACTGGCCCTACTGGCCCTACTGGCCAGCAAGGTGCTGATTCAACCGTCACTGGACCTACGGGTCCAACAGGAGCCGCAAGCACAGTAACAGGACCTACGGGTCCAACGGGAACTCAGGGTGCGGCCAGTACGGTGACTGGACCCACGGGACCCACTGGGGCACAAGGTGCAGATAGCACGGTGACAGGCCCGACAGGTCCTACGGGTGCTGATTCAATCGTAACGGGCCCGACTGGTCCTACTGGGGTTCAAGGGTCTCCCTCGACGGTGACCGGCCCAACAGGACCTACTGGTGCGCAAGGAACGCCCAGCACGATCACTGGACCAACAGGACCCACGGGCACGCAAGGATCGCCTAGTACGGTAACTGGACCTACTGGTCCGACAGGGGTGGCTGGTGCTGACTCCACCGTCACCGGCCCCACTGGCCCAACAGGCCAGCAGGGTACGGCCTCCACAGTAACAGGTCCCACTGGTCCGACAGGATCACAAGGAGCAGCTAGCACCGTAACGGGACCGACTGGACCAACGGGATCAATCGGAGCAGATTCCGTTGTAACAGGTCCAACAGGACCGACTGGTGTTCAGGGGTCCCCCAGCACAGTAACAGGTCCAACAGGACCAACGGGGCAGCAAGGATCGCCCAGCACTGTCACTGGACCAACAGGTCCTACAGGTTCGGTTGGAGCTGACTCTACGGTTACGGGCCCTACCGGTCCGACTGGAACTCAAGGGGCAGCGTCCACGGTTACCGGGCCTACGGGCCCGACTGGAACTCAAGGAAATCCGTCCACTGTTACTGGACCGACTGGCGCACAAGGTGCCGATAGTGTGGTAACCGGTCCCACGGGGCCAACGGGGGCACAGGGCGCAGCCTCCACCGTTACCGGCCCGACCGGTCCAACAGGATCACAAGGTGATCCGTCTACAGTCACGGGTCCAACCGGACCCACGGGCTCTCAAGGAGCAGCTTCTACAGTCACGGGACCCACCGGCCCAACAGGAGTGCAGGGCGCAGCTAGCACGGTAACTGGACCTACGGGCCCCACCGGAGTCCAGGGTGCGGATTCAACGGTGACTGGACCTACCGGTCCAACCGGAGTCCAAGGCGCTGCCTCTACGATCACAGGTCCAACAGGACCAACCGGACAGCAGGGTGCAGCCAGTACGATCACTGGCCCCACTGGACCTACGGGACAGCAAGGGTCACCTAGTATAGTAACAGGCCCAACGGGCCCAACTGGACCTACGGGCACGGCAGGAGCAGACTCGACCATCACGGGTCCTACCGGTTCGACTGGAACGCAGGGAGAGCCCTCGATCATCACGGGTCCGACGGGTCCCACAGGGACGCAAGGTTCTCCGAGTACGGTGACCGGACCTACTGGTCCGACCGGACCTACTGGGACACCTTCGACGGTAACCGGACCAACCGGCCCTACGGGCACACAAGGAGCACCTTCAACTGTTACGGGACCAACTGGATCAGCCGGGGCAGATAGTACGGTAACTGGACCTACTGGTCCCACAGGTGCTCAGGGATCTCCGTCGACAGTTACGGGTCCCACGGGACCCACAGGGACGCAAGGATCACCTTCCACAGTCACGGGGCCAACCGGTCCGACTGGTGCGCAAGGAGACCCATCCATTGTTACCGGACCTACCGGACCGACTGGTCCTACGGGAACACAAGGTTCGCCATCCACCGTTACAGGGCCTACCGGACCGACGGGATCAATCGGAGCTGATAGCACGGTAACAGGACCCACCGGGCCCACGGGTTCTCAGGGTGCAGCCTCGACAGTTACTGGCCCTACAGGCCCCACCGGTCAGCAGGGCGAAGCTAGCACGGTGACCGGCCCAACGGGGCCGACAGGTTCTCAAGGCGAAGCCAGCACTGTTACAGGTCCCACAGGCCCAACGGGTGCGCAGGGCAATCAGTCTACGGTCACTGGACCTACGGGGCCGACAGGTTCACAAGGCGCTGCATCGACTGTAACAGGGCCTTCGGGACCCACAGGGCCGCAGGGAGCTGACAGTACGGTCACTGGACCTACGGGCCCCCTTGGTACGGGCCCAACCGGACCCACAGGAGTGCAGGGCTCCGACAGCACAGTCACCGGTCCCACCGGTCCCCTTGGTACGGGACCCACGGGTCCTACGGGTGTAGCAGGTGGAGGAACTGGCCCGACGGGCCCGACGGGATCTGGTGGAAGTGCTGGTGTTACAGGTCCGACAGGTGCTGGAGCTACCTTAACATTCCGGCAAGAGAGCATAACTACCCAGACGATCACCAATACCGATACCGCTCTCACAGATACACTCGACTACACCCCGGTGTCTAATGCGTCTGTCGCGTTGTTCCTTAACGGTGTTTTTCAAGTGCAAGGAGCGACGAAGGACTACAGTATCAGCGGAACCACAATCACTTGGCTCAGAAGCACCGGAACGGCAGCTCGTATGGCCACCACTGACGTTTTGATAGCCCATTACGCGAGCTAAGATGCCTCCTGCACTCAAGCAGCTACAAGCGGGAAGCAAGGGGTACAGAATTGTATCTCCTGGACCCGATCTAGACTGGATAATGCAGCCGCCCCCTCTGTATCTGAGTTCTGTGTACGCCAGTAATACGGTCACAGCCAGCTCAACTACAGATGTGGCGATACCCGACATGGTGTTGAGATGTCCAACTGATGGTTGGTACCACATCAGCTTCGCGATCGAATTGAAGGTCAGTTCCACTCGATCAATTGGCGTTCAGCCTTATCTCGATGAGACCACGGATGGATTCACGATCTGCTGGATTTCTGCATATAACCCTCAAAGCTACTACGTGCTGTGTGCAGAACTTAATCGAGGAAGCCTAGAGGGCGCAATGATGACCCTGCGCTGGTCTTCTAGCGGCTCTACCACAATGTCGGCTGCCAAACGTAGACTCACGATCATTCGTGGCCTTGGAGCACCCAAATGAGCGTGATACGTGTTGGACAGATTGGAAGTGCCTCGATCCGAGATGTTCTAGCTGTTGCGAATCCGGCTACCGGGCTCGAACACAAGTTCATCAATTTCCAAACTACTCTCATAGGATCCAATTATGGGGGAGGAAAACTAGCCGCTTCAGGCGCAGACCAAACAAGCACGGACACGACCAACGGCAATGTGATACTAACCTCAGACGCGTTCACGACCAAGAACTCGGGGCTCTACTGGATTACTGCGAGATGTCATGCCAAGACCGGCTCTCTTTCAGGTTCAGGAAACGATGCGGTCTACGGACGTTGGTGGATCAAAGTCGGAGGCTCTAGTATCACCAACTCCTATCGAACCAACGTGTACTCAGGAGGAGATTACTTCTCCCTCACCTGCGTTGCCATTTCTCAGATTACGAACACGCAAACCATCACGTTTTGGCACATGCCGGTAACCAACACCACGGTCATTAGTGCCAGTTGTTCCATGACCTATCTCCGAATAGGGCTTCCGTAGATGGCCGTCAAATTACTTGATGGTGGTGCTGGGAGCGGACCAATATATTCTGTTCAAGGCGGTACTACGTCTTCAACGGATAGCTATATTGGCGGATGTCCCATGCCCGCAGATATGGCTGTCCTGCTTATTGCCTGGAACAGCACTGGCACCCGCATGAATTCGGGCCAAGACCCGCCCTACTGGAAAAACCCAGCCAATACCACAGGACAGCAAGCATTCACCGCAGCTCAGGGCGGCTACAATCTACAGTTGGCGGCTGCAACCGAAGTATCTTGTGAGGCTTGGTACCTGGCCAGTCCAAGTTTCAGTCCATTCTTCAGGGTCCGCCTTCTCAATACCAACGGGTATACGGTTAGATGGTGGTTGATCTTCCTCAAAAGCGATCTGAGCATGGACCCTGTTGCTGTCACTTATCAGGGTAAAGTCACGGGTACTGTGGTCAACAATCCTAGCTTGAACATCACGCCATCCAATAACGGAGCTTTTGCCTGCGATGTTATGGCGTGCTCCGGCAACTCGGTCGAATCAGCACGCACACAAGCTTTGCTGATTGCGGCTTATGACGAGGGCTTCTGGGATGATAGTGCTAGTTACCTTGAGCAAGCTACCATCGCACAAATAACTTTCGGGCATACTGTAACCGGAAACTGCGCTCAGATTGTTCTAGCCTTCAATGATGGTTCGGCTCCAGCGGCTTCTAAGATCTGGTTGCCTCAAAGACAGTTGGCCCTAGATTCTGGGGCATCCAACAATGACCATGTTGTCTGGGACAGCGCCAACGAGAAATGGATCGATGACGTTGGGTACATTGATTACGTGACTTCGTATGTCGCTAGCTACAGCACGGCTAGTGCAAGCTGGACGGAGATTGCAACACAGATTGCGATCCCTTCTCACTGGGCGGGGAAAGATGTTCTACAGATCTTGAGTGCTCAGTACATTGGTAAGGAAGACGAGTATCCGGGGCTTGGAGGCACTGTCGGGGCTGGAGGTATTGGTACTAGCATCGATGGTTCCGCACCAGACGAGTTCTTTGAGTGGGCACAGACACAGTACGCAAACACCCTCCACATTACTAAGTACCGTTTCTCTATCTCTGGAACTTACTTCCGTGGATGGGTGAGAGCCAATAGTGGTACCCCTCGCTTCACAGGCATTACGATGACCTGCTTGCTGATAGGACCAGGGACATGATCTATACGTACAAAGCTTCGCAGACTAGATTTGGGATGCTCCACATCGAGCAGCTCCACTACGAACTGCTGGCGGCCCTTGGCCTTGAACTGTTCGAGGGTCTCACTAGCAAAGAAGACAGCGTTGATGTTCGTTGTCCGGGGAACCTATCTGAAGAGGCTCGTGCACGGGTCTCCACCATCGTTGCTGAGCACGATGGGGGTGTACTTATTGGTACGCTCAAACGTGTTGACCTAGCTGTGCAGACAAGGATCTTCCAAGGCTTCGTCTTTGGAGGTAAGACCTTTAGCCTCTCCCTCGCGGCGCAGATGAAGACCTCAGGTATGTACCAGTTGCGTGATTCGATCACGTACCCAGTGCGGGTCAACACACTTGACGACAGATCGACCTATGACATCCACGACTCTGGCTCCATGTCAGAGTTCTACTTGGAGTCGCTTCGGGCTATCCAGGTGTGTCTTGATCTAGGTGTTCAGCTCAAAGATCGGGTACGAGCGGCGAAAACACTTGAGGATTTCCAGAGCATCCCTATTGAGGCCGAGGGGTAAATAGATCTTGGTCTTTTTGGGTTACTTATGTACCCTTCGTTGTATCTAGCGGAGGGGTTATGCGAGCACTGGTCACTGGGGGAAATGGCTTCATAGGTCGTGTCCTGTGTCGAGCTCTTCTTGATCGACCTTACCGTGTCGATCTAGTCCATATTGTGGACGATCTCTCGAATTCGAATCGAGACAAAGGGCTCGAGCTCCTGCTCGAGGACAAGCGTGTGCGGTTCACGGCCATGAGCGTGAACGACTTCGAGCCCATGGAGAGGTACACCCATATCTTCCACCTGGCCTCCCCCGTGGGTCCGGCTGGCGTCCTGAACTATGCGGGGCGCATGGGTCCGCTCATCGTGCACGACACCGCCAAGATGGCCCACTACGCCATCGCCATGGGAGCCAAGCTCCTGGACGTCTCCACCTCCGAGGTTTACGGGAAGGACCCCGGGGAAGGAACGCAGGCGGAGGACATCGACAAGATAGTCCCCAGCAAGTACACCGTGCGCCTGGAGTACGGGGTTGCCAAGATGGCGTGTGAAGTCTCACTCTCCAACTTGGCCCTCACTACCGATCTGAAGGTCAACATCGTTCGTCCATTCAACATCGTGGGGGTTGGACAGAAGGGTGAAGTCGGCTTTGTTCTTCCCCGCTTCGTCCAGCAGGCGCTGTCTGGTCAGCCGCTGACTGTATTCGGGGATGGCACCCAGAAAAGGTGTTTCACGAGTGTTCACGACATCGTGGATGCCATGCTTGAGATCACGGACCTCGGAGTGCGCGGGGAGATCTTCAACATCGGGAACCCAGACAACATCTGCTCGATCAACGACCTGGCCAAGATGGTGGTGAATGAGTCTGGCATCTCCAACGAGATCATCCATGTCGATCCCAAGACCATCTACGGGCAATTCTACGAAGAGGCCTGGAACAAGATCCCGGACATCACCAAGATCTCCAATATGGTGGGTTGGGTTCCCAAAAGACCTTTGATCGATATCGTGCGAGAGGTGGTGGCGGTGGAGAAGGGTTGATGGACTGGACTACCTTCAACCAGGGGTTCTACGGCGCCCCCAATATCTCGGGAGGCTTCTGGAGTATCGAGCTGGCGATGCTCGATGAGTACGGGGTTGGCAAGTCACTGGTTCTGGTGGCCGAGCCAGAGGCTGTCATTCATAGGCTTCGGGAAAGGTTCCCTGGAGTAGATGTTCGGGTGCTGCCGTATGAGGGCTTGCGAGGGGAGACATTCAAATACGATCTATGTGTTCCGTTTGAGTACCCAGATCGATTTGACTCGGCCCTGTGCCAAGCAACCTTGGAGCACCTGCCACGACCAGCAACTGCGATCGAGAACATGCTGCGTCTGTTGAACCCCGGAGGCATCTTGGTTCTGCATACTGTCGGCCCTGGGAGTGAGTACCATCGGTACCCGATTGACTGCCTCCGCTTCTGGCCGGACTTCTATCCGGCAGTGACGAAGTACCTGAAGCCAGAGTGTGAGCTGGTTACCTTAGCGGAACGTGGGCCACATCAATTCGCGGTGTGGAAAAGGGATTACTGATGAGTCTAACTCTAGTCACTGTCCTGTTTGATCTGGCACGCAGGAACCCCAACACCCGCCGAAGCATGGACTGGCTGATAGAGAACGGCCAGAAAGTGCTCGAGCTTGACCACCCGATGGTGATCTTCACTGAGAAGCACCTCGTAGGAAAACTGGCACACGAACGAGCCATTAGGGAGCTCTGCAACAAGACCAAGATCG